>Ga0068877_10001940_pt1 | contig 16888 bp, 12 predicted proteins | sample NOAtaG_FD_66437 | JGI IMG/M metagenome (GOLD analysis project Ga0068877, IMG submission 66437) | Freshwater lake microbial communities from Lake Erie, under a cyanobacterial bloom - NOAA_Erie_Diel6S_1000h metaG | ecosystem: Environmental > Aquatic > Freshwater > Lake | place: USA: Ohio, Lake... | reverse complement strand
CGACCACCCGGAGAGTCCGCGAGGCCGGGTCGATCTGGTCGATCCGCAGGGAGCACACCTCGCTCACCCGGAGCCCGGCCGAGTAGATCAGCTCGAGCACGGCCGCATCCCGGAGCCACCCGGCCGGGTCCGGACCCCGCCCATCCGTGGCGGATTCCCGACACCGGCGCCACTCCTCGAGCGGGGCCGCCAGCAACCGTTCCATGTCCGGCACCGTCAGGAATCGCGGGAGACGACGCTGCTCCTTGGGGACCCGGAGGCCCCGGACCGGCTGCCCGGAGACCACCTTCCGCCTCACCAGGTGACGGTAGAACGTGCGCAGGGCGCTCAAGCGGAGGCGCACGGAGGCCCGACCCAAGCCCTGGCGGCCAAGCCAGCGGAGGTAGCGGCGGAAGTCCTCCCGCCCCAACCGGTCCCAGGCCGGCTCGGCACCGGCGGCCTGTTCGCGATGCCAGTGGATGAACTCCTCGAGCGCCTGCCGGTAGTTGCGGACCGTGTGGTCGGAAGCCACCCGGACGGCGGCCAGGTCGGACAGGAAGTCCGCGGCCCATCGGTCCATTGGAGTGGTCTCCGGCACGCGCCTGAGCCTATGCGGGGCGGCCTTGGGTCGGAACGCGAAAAAGCCGCGGTCAGGAGTGCCTCGACAAGGCCACCACGCCGGCGACGGCGATCGCCCCGCCCAGGAGGGACAGCCGGGTCGGCCGTTCCCCCTCAAGCCACCAAGCCAGCGGGATCACGGCCAGCGGCACCATGGCCACCACGGGCAGCACCTCGGAGACCGGGTGCCGCGCGAGCGCCCATTGGTAGCACACCACGCCAAGGGTCGGACCGGCCAGGGCGTTGGCCACCAGCCACCCGCCCCCCTCGGACAAGGCGGGACGAAGCGGGATCGGAGCCGACCGCATCCGGTCCCAGGCGAACCACAGCACCCCGAACAGGAGGCCGGCGGCCGCCCGCTGGAGGGAGACCGTCATGGGATGGGCCTCCTGCCCCGCCAACCTCGCCATCTCGAACCCATGGCGGCTGAGCACGGCACCGCCGGACTGCCCCAAGGCCGCGAGGAGCCCGAAGACGATCCCGGATCTCCACTCCGGTCCTGCCCAGGAGGTTCCATGGCGCGGCACCAGGGCGAGGGCGACCCCGGTGAGGATGGTCGCGCCGGCGGCCAACTGCATCCCGCCCGGGGCCTGCCCGCGCCACCCCCACTCGAGCAGGGCGCCGATCGGGGCGGCCAGGCACTGGGTCATCAGCGACGTCAACCGCGAACCCAACCTGGGGAGGGCCAGGAAGACACCGGCGTCGCCAAGGCCATAGCCCACGATGCCGCTCCCGAGGAACCACGCCAACGCGGGGCCGGAAAATCCCGAACCGAGCCCGGCGACCAGGACGACCAGGAGCATCACCGCCAGGATTTGCCGCAGGAAGTTCGCCGTGGCGGACCCGAAGACTCCCACCGAACGACGTGCGCTCACCGACGACGCGGCGAAGAGCGCCATGGCCAGCAGGGACGGGATCATGGTCGTCGGTGGGTGGTCGTCGGTGGGCTTGGGAACCCGGACGGGACGTCGCTCGGCCGCGAACGCCGACCGGCGGGAACCGCCGGCTCAGAACAGCTCGGGAACGGTGGACCCGAGGCGCTGCCGCATGCGCTGGACGGCCTGGCCCAGGTTGCGCTTGCCGAACAGGTGGGTGCCGGCCACGAAGACATTGGCTCCGACGCGGGCGCACTCGCGGCCCGTGACGTCGTTGATGCCACCATCGACCTGGATGCGGTACTTGAGGCCCATCTCCCGGCGCCACGCCTCGAGCCGCTGCACCTTGGGCACGCACTCCTCGATGAAGGCCTGTCCGCCGAATCCCGGGTTGACGGTCATCACCAGCACCAGGTCCACCTGGGCAAGGTAGGGCTTGAGCGCCGCCACGTTCGTGGGCGGGTTGACCGCGAGGCCAACCTGCTTGCCGAGGGAGCGGATGCGCCACAGCAGCGGATTGACCAGGTCGCCCAGCTCCACGTGGATGGTCATGGAATCGGCACCGGCCTTGACGAACGGCTCGAGCAGGATCTCGGGCTTGGAGCACATGAGGTGCACGTCGAGATGGCGGCGGAACACCTTGCGCACCACCCGGGCCACCTCCGGTCCGAAGGAGATGTTCGGCACGAAGTGCCCGTCCATGATGTCCAGGTGGAGCCACTCGGCCCCGGAACGCTGGACGCGGGCCGCCTCATGGGCGAAACGCCCGAAATCCGAGGCCAGGAGCGATGGGGCGATGATCATCGTGGAACGACGGTGGGTGGGACGGCCCGGCTGGTCAGGATCCGCCGGACCGACCGTGGACCGGGCTCACAGGAGGCCGGCCTCCCGGAGGGTCCGGGCCATCAGCTCGCGGGTGGCGGTCGACGAGGGCACCAGCGGCAGGCGCACTTCCTCCCCCATCATCCCCTTCAGCGCCAACGCCGTCTTGCAGGGAGACGGGTTGGTCTCGACGAAGAGGTTCTTGAAGAGCGGGTACAGGCGGGCATGGAGCTTGAGGGCCGCCCTGGCATCGCCCGAGGCGAAGGCGCGGACCATCCGGGACACCTCGCGGGGCGCGACGTTCGAGGCCACGCTGATGACCCCCTGGGCGCCGACACTCATGAAGGGCAGCGTCAGGGAATCGTCACCGCTGACGATCTCGAACCGCGGACCACAGGCCGCGCGCAACTGGCTGACCCGGTCGCAGGATCCCCCCGCCTCCTTGATGCCGACGATGTTCTTGAACTCCGAGGCCAGCCTCCGGACGGTCTCGATGCCGATCTCGATGCCGCAGCGGCCGGGGATGCTGTAGAGCAGGATCGGCAGCCGGGTGGAGCGGGCGACGGCCGCGAAATGCTGGTACACTCCCTCCTGGGTGGGCTTGTTGTAGTAGGGGGCCACCTGGAGCGACCCATCCACGCCGAGCTTCTCGGCCTCGCGGGTCAGGTAGATTGCCTCCTTGGTGGAGTTGCCGCCCGTGCCGGCCAGGACCGGAAGCCTGCCTCCGGAGCACTTCACGGCCAGCGCGATCACCCGGAGGTGTTCGTCATAGTCGAGGGTGGGCGACTCTCCGGTCGTGCCCATGGGCACGATGCCGTCGACCCCGCCCTTGATCTGGGAGCGGACCAGTTTCTCGAAGGCCGCCTCGTCCAGGATTCCATCCCGGAAGGGTGTGACCAGCGCGGTGAACGTGCCTGTGAACATAGCCAAGGATTGGGAAACTGCGGGAAACAGGGTGTTTTTGGAAGGCCGTTTTGCCCTCATCGGCCACCGTCGGGATCCCCGCCCCGCCCCAGCAGGCGACGGCCCCAGTCGTCGAAGAGGGCGTAGCTCACCGGCGTGACCAGCAGGGTGAGCAGCAGGCAGAGCATCTGCCCCCCGATGATCACCTTGGCCATCGACGCCCGGCCGGCCGCCCCCGGCCCGACCCCCAGCGCGATGGGAATCATCGAGACCACCAGCAGCAGGGTCGTCATCAGGATCGGCCTCAGGCGCACCTCGTTGGCCTCCAGGATCGCCTGTTCCCTGGGCATCCCCCGCGCCCGGAGCACCCGGGTGTAGTCGATCTGCAGGATGCCGTTCTTCTTCACGATGCCCACCAGCATGAAGAGCCCGAAGATGGCGTAGATGTTGAGCTGCTCGTCGATCAGCACCATCCAGCCGAGCGCGAAGGGCAGCGACAAGGGGACCGCCAGCAGGATGGACACCGGGTGGATGAAGTGCTCGAACTGCGCCGCCAGCACCATGTACATGAAGACCACCGCCACCAGGAAGGCCGTCAGGAAGTTGTCGAGGGTCTCGCGCAGTTGCTTGGCTCGGCCCACCATCACCACCCGGTACTCCGGCGGCAGGTCCATGGCCGCCACCACCCGCTCGACCTCCTGCACCGCCTCGCCCAGCGAATAGGTGCCCAGGTTGGCCACCAGGGTGACCCGGCGCTGGCGTTGGAACCGGTCGATCTGGTTCGGACCGCGCGCCTCCTCGAAGCGCACGAAGTTGCCCAGCGGGACCATCTCGGACCGCGCCCCCGGTCCCGGCGACGGCCGGGTCCGGACGAAGACCTGCCGAAGCGCCTCCGCGGTCCCACGCTGCGAGGCCTCGGCCCGCAGCCAGACGTCGTGCTGCTCGTCGTTCTCCTTGAAGGCCCCGACGATCTCGCCGCCGACGAGGGTCCTCAACGTGGCCGCGATGTCGGTGATCCGCAGGCCGAACTGGCTGGCCTTCTCGCGGTCGATGCGCACCTGCAGCTCGGGCTTGCGGTTCGACAGGGTCGTGTCGACGTCGGCGAGGCCGGGGTTGCCGCGCAACTCCCGCACCAAGGCCTCGGAATAGGCCGTGAGGCGCTCGAGATCGGGCCCGACGAGGTTGAAGGACAGGTCGGAATTGCGGCCGCCACCGCCCCCCAGCGGGGAAATGGAACCGACCGACGAGCGCACGTCCGGATACCGGGCCATCACCTCGCGTGCCAGGCTCATCGCCTCCAACTGCCCCCACCGGCGGGACGTCCCCAGCCTCTGGGCGGTGAACCCACCCAGCTCGGGGAGGCGGCAATAGACGTTGGCCAGGGTGACGTCCCCCTCGCCCTTGCCCACCCGGCCGCCGATCGGTCCCACGGTCACCAGCGTGTCGGTGATGGCGGGCTCCCCGGCGATCCGCAGGGCCTTGAGCTGCTCCTCGATCTCGGAGGCCAGGGCCGCGGTCCGCTCCAGCCCGGTGCCCTCCGGCAGGACGAGGTTGACCTCGAACTCGCTGGAGTCGTCCATGGGCATGAAGGTGAACCGGCTGGCCTTGAGCAGCGGCCAGACCGAGGCCACGCAGGCCAGGCTCAGGGCCATGACCACCCACCGGTGCCGGAGGCTCCAGCGGAGCACCCCCAGGTACCGGTCGCCCAGCCAGCGCATCCAGGGTCCCCCGTGGGCCTTGCGCAGGCGATCGGCCTCGTCGCGCGAGCGGCGCAGGAACCGGGCGGCGAGCATCGGGGTCAGCGTGAAGCTCACGAAGAGCGACACCAGGATCGCAAAGGCCACCGTGACGCCGTAGCTGCTGAAGAACATGCCGGTGCGCCCCTTCATGAAGGCCAGCGGCAGGAAGATGACCACCAGCGACAGGGTGGTCGCCAGCACCGCCAGGGCGATCTCGCGGGTGCCCACCAACGCCGCCTCGAGGGCCCCGAGCCCCTGCTCCTCCATGGTCCGGTGGATGTTCTCGAGGACGACGATGGCGTCGTCGATCACCACGCCCACGGCGAAGGTCAGGGCGAGCATGGTGGAGTTGTTGATCGTGTAGCCCATCACCCGCATCAGGGCGAAGGTCGCGACGATCGACGTCGGGATGGCGATGCTGGCGATGACGGTGCTGCGCCAGTCGTGCATGAAGGCGAAGACCGTCAGCGCCACCAGCACCATGCCCAGCACCAGGTGGAAGGAGATCTCTCCGAGGTTGCGCCGGATGAAACGCGACTGGTCGCGGATGACCGTGAGTTCGACGTCGGGAGGCAGCACCGGCCGCAGCTCGGTGATCCGCGCCTTGAGGGCGTCGATCAGCCGGACGGCGTTGGAGCCGCTCTGCTTGCGCACGACGAGGGTCACGGAGTTGGTGCCATTGAGCCGGGAAAGCGTGCGAGGCTCCTCGATGTCGTCGGTCACCCGGGCCACCTGCCCGAGCAGGATGGGCTGCCCCCCGGGGTCGGCGATGATGAGCCGCTCGAAGGCCTCGACCGTCTCCATGCGGCCCAGCGTCCGCAGGACCCATTCCCGGCCCGCCTGCTGGACCCGGCCTCCCGGGATCTCGACGTTCTGCTCGACCAGCGCGCGGCGGACGTCGGAGATGTCCAGGCCGAACTGGCGCAGGCGGTCGGGATCGACCGCCACCTGGACGGCCCGGACCCGGGCGCCGATCATCTGGATGGCCCCGACATCCTGCACCGTCTCGAGGTTCTCCTTGAGGCGGCGATCCACGAGGAAGGTCAGCTCCTTGAGGTCGCGGGGCGAACTCACCGCGACGGAAAACACCGGCGTCGCATCGACCTCGAACTTGTCCACGATGGGCGTCTCCGTGCCGGGCGGCAGGCGCGAGAGGATCGAGTTGACCTTGTCGCGCACGTCCTGGGCGGCCAGGTCGCGATTCCGCTCGAGGAAGAACTGCGCCGTGATCATCGAGACCCCCTCGCGGCTGGAGGAACTCAGCTCCTCGATGCCCTCGACAGTGTTGATGATCTCCTCCATCGGCTGGGTCACGCCCGTCTCGATCTCCTCGGGCGAGGCGCCGCGGAGGGTCGTGCTGACCGTGATGATGGGCAGCTCGACGTTGGGGATCTGTTCCACCCCGAGCTGCCGGAAGGCGAACCACCCGACGACGATGAGCAGCAGGTTGAGCATCGTCGCGAAGACCGGCCTGCGGATGCAGACATCGGCCAACCCCACCCCGAACCCGCCGGTCCGCCGGGATTCCGCAGCCGCAGGGTCGGTCCCGCTCATGGCCGGACCTCCACCGCCATGCCGTCGGCCAGCTTGCCGTGGCCGGTCACCACGACCGTCTGGCCCTCCGACACCCCCGAGAGGATCTCCAGCGCCTCGCCCAGGACCCGCCCTGTCTTCACGACCCGGGCCCGCGCGGCGGAACCGTCGACCACGAACACCCGCGACACGCCCGAGGACGAGAGCACCGCGCCGACGGGGACCACGCGGGTGGGCACGGCCCGCTCCAGCACCAGCTCGCCCCGGGCGAAGGTGCCGGCCTTGAGCAGGCGGTCGGCATTGGGCACCAGGGCCCCGAAGTCGAACATGCGGGTGGAGAGATTCACCTGCGGGCTGACGAGGAACACCCGGCCCTCGAACCGCCGGCCCGGGTGGGCGTCGACGGAGAAGACCACCGGCAGGTCGCGGACCACCTGGGGACCGAAGCCCTCGGGGGCCTGCGCGATGAACTTGAGGACCCCGTCGTTGACGACACGGAACAGCGGCGAACCCGGACGGACGAAGTCGCCCACCGAGGCGATCCGGTCGGCCACCGCCGCGTCGAAGGGCGCCCGGATCCGGCTGCGCTCCAGATCCAGCCGGGCGACCGCGAGGGTGGCCTCGGCCGCCTTCAGGGCCGCCCGGGCCTGGTCGGACTGCGCTTCCGCCCCGTCGAGGTCCGCCGGGGCGGCCACACCGTTCCTGCGCAATTCCTGCTGCCGGCGCAGCTCCAGCTCGGCCCCGTGGGCCAGGGCCTTGGCCTGCTCGACCCGGGCCTCGGCCTGGTGCGCGCGGGCGGCGTGGGAGTCGGTGTCGATCCATGCCAACTCCTGCCCCGCCGTCACCCGGTCCCCGAACTCGACGAGGGTGCGCTCGACCCGCCCCTCGACCTCGGCGGACACCGTGGCCGAATCCTTGGCGTGGAGGGTGCCGACGATGGCCAGGGTCCGGTCCACCGGCCGGGTCTCCACGCGGGCCACGGTCACCGGCACCGGGGGCGGCGGCTTGGCGGCCCGGGAGGCCGCGGCTTCCCGGGAACACCCCAGGGGCAGCCCGGCCACCGACGCGAGCAGGATCGACAACAGCACGGACTTCATCGGAGCCCCCGACACTACCGGATCGGGGCGGCGGAAGGCATGGGAAAGTCGCGCGGACGGCCGATTGCCCGGCCCATGCCGGTCAGGCCCCGACGTCCGGACCCGGCGCGGACCGCCGGGCGTTCGACGCGGCCACCGAGTCCGCGAGCGACTCGGCCGGGTAGGTCCAGATCTCGGCCAGGGTGGGATGGTAATGCGGGACGGCCGCCCACTGGGCGACGGTCATCCGGGCAGCCAGGGCGACAGCCGGTTCATGGATCAATTCCCCCGCCTGGGGGCCGACGCAGGCCGCCCCGAGCACCTCACCGGAGGTCGGGTCGGCCAGCACCTTCACGAATCCTTCCCGGCAGCCGAGGATCATCGATTTGCCGTGGTCGTTGAACGGGTACCGGTCGGCGAGCACCGCGATCCCACGTTCATCGGCCTCGCGCTCAGACAATCCCACCTGGGCCACCTGCGGCGAGGTGAAGACCACCGACATCCGCAGCCGGTAGTCCATCTCCCTCGGACGGCCGGGATGGAGCAGGTTGTGCGCGGCCACCTCGCCCTGTTGGACGGCCAGATGCACCACCTCATGGGGACCACAGCAGTCGCCGGCGGCGAAGATCCCCGGGCACGAGGTGCGTTGTCGGGCGTCAATGGCGACGCGACCGCGGTCCGTGGCAATCCCGGCCGCCTCCAGGCCGAGGCCATCGATGTCCGGCACCCGACCGAGGCCATGGAAGACCTCGGCCGCCTCGATCGAAACGACCTTCCCGTCCTGGAGGAATCGAACCCGACAACCCTCCCCGAGGCGGTCCACGCGGTCGAGGGTCGCGCCGGTGAACACCTCGAGGCCCTCCCGCCGCAAGGCCGCCTCGAGTTCGGCAGCCACGTCCAAGTCGAATCCCGAGAGCAGGCGTCGGCCCCGCTGGACCACGCTCACGCGGCACCCGAGCCGGGCGTAGAATTGGGCGAACTCGAGCGCCACGGCCCCACCACCGAGCACGACGAGGGACTTCGGCACGCGGGCGTCGGCCAGGGCGGTGTCGCTGGTGAGGAACCCCGCCTCGGCCAGACCGGGCACCTTGGCCGGGGCGACCCTGGAGCCGGTGGCGATGACCGCCTGGCCGAACCGGACGGCCCGGCCATCGTCGAGGCGAAGGATCGACGGTCCCTCGAAACGGGCCCGGCTCCGGACGAGCCGGAACCGACCATCCTGGAGTTGCCCCCTCCGGTAGGCGGCGAAGTCGGCAATCAGGGCGTCTTTCCGGGCGAAGAGGGCCAGCGGATCGACCCGGACCCCGTCGGCGGTGATGCCCCAGGCGCCCCCCTCGCGGATCGCCTCACGCAGTTCGGCGGCATGCAGGAGCGCCTTGGTGGGCATGCATCCCCTGAGGATGCACAGCCCGCCGAGTTCGGGGGCCCCGTCGAGGACCAGGGTGTCGCACCCCTGCGCCGCCAGGGTTCTCGCGGCGGCATACCCGGCACTGCCTCCGCCCAGCACCACCGCCTCGGCCATCAGATCGTCCATGCCTTCCAGTCTGGGCCAAGCCCACCGACCTGACAAACCCGCCGGCCACCCGGGAGAACGCGGCGACCGGAAACCGAGAATCGCCTCAAGGAACCGCCCAGGTCTTCCGATGATCCCACAGCCGGTTGGATTCCGGGAAATGTGCCGGGATGGAAGACTCTTCAAACGAGCGTTGCCCGCCGAAGGCACCTGTGGCAGTTTTTTTCAGCAAAACAACGGAAGGCAGGAAAGAGCAACGAAGGGCCGTGAACCATGTCGGGCCGTCCGGTCTGCATGCTTGAGGATCCCTGACTCCGTTCATCGTCATCACAACAGATCTTGAAGTCCGGGACCGCAAGCTGAAGTCGAAGGCAGAAAACCCAAGCGGTGGCGCACCATGTCTGGATCCTCATCAGTCAATGCCTCTCAGTACGCCTACCTGGTGGCCGCCCAGGCGGCGGCCGCCGCGCTGACCCCGCCGGTCAAGGTCGAGTTGATCGACGGGATCATCCAGGATGTTCCTTCGCCTGAACTCCGGCACCTGTCGGGCGACAGCCGTAAAAAAATCATCGAGGCGCCCATCACCGAGGCGGCCGGCAACGAGAAGTTGGAAAAGGCGCTGGCGATCCTGGAGTCAGCAAAGATGACCAAGGAGTACTTCTATGTGAAGATCCCGGCGGGCATCAGCGACTTCGACGCGATCGACTCCATGAACCACCTGTTCCGGGAGCGGTTCGCATCGCTCCGGCGCGATGCGCTGGATTCGGCGGATCTCCCGTGGATCCTCAAGCTCGACAGCGTCACCAAGCGCGATGTGAACACCCCGCGCAAGATTCCCATCTTTTTCCTGGCCAATGGCACCCGGAACAAATCCTACGACGAGCAACTCGAGTTGCTCGACAACCTCGGACTGGTACCTGCCGACCCCATCGAGCAGTTGCTGACGGCGATGGCCTTCGGATTCGTCTATCCCGGGGTGGATCCGTTCCGAAGCCAGTTGGTGCGGGGGGCGATTCCCGACTCCGCACTCTTCAATACTCCCAGCCACGGATTGCGCACCTTCCCGCTCAGCGGCGGTCGCTGTCCGATCGCCTCGATGTCCGCATTGCCGGCCATCGTGAAATGAGGCCTCCCTCCCGGAGGGCCTTCCGGCGGAGGCCGGACCATCGGACACCCCGTATCGGTGCCTGCGGCAGGAGTCAGCCGAATACCCGCCGAGCGGAGTTGCAACCGTTCGGTTTTGCCATCCCTCCGGGAACAACCCTGGTGTAGGATCGCCCCCATGTCGGAACTCCAGGAGAACCTCGCCCATCTGCGGGCAAGGATCGAGGCGGCCTGCGACCGATCCGGTCGGCATCCGGACTCGGTCCGTCTGATGGCGGTGAGCAAGAACCAGCCTCCATCCAAGGTGGCGGAAGCGGCCGCGGCGGGACTGAGGCTGTTCGGCGAGAACCGGGTGCAGGAGGCCAAGATCAAGATTCCCCAGTGCCCCGGCCACCTGGAGTGGCACTTCATCGGCCACCTCCAGTCCAACAAGGCGCGGGATGCGGTCGCACGCTTTCAGGTCGTGCAGGGCGTCGATTCGCTGGCCCTGGCCGAGGAACTCCAGAAACAGGCCGCCAAGCAGGCCAGGTCGCTGCCGGTGCTCCTCGAGGTCAACGTGGCCGGCGAATCCTCGAAATTCGGGTGGAACCCGGATCGACTGCTGTCGGAATTCCAGCAGCTCAATGCCCTGTCCCGCCTCGAGGTCCATGGCTTGATGACCATTGCTCCGTACGCCGTGGATCCGGAGCGGGTCCGGCCGGTGTTCCGCCGGTTGCGGGAACTGCGGGATCGGTGTGCCGACCTCCTCGGGGCCCCCTTGCCGGTCTTGAGCATGGGCATGAGCGGAGATCTGGAGGTGGCCATCGAGGAGGGCTCCACCATGGTCCGCGTGGGCACGGCCCTGTTCGGCGAGCGACCCCGCCGCACCGTCGACTCCGACACGGACTCCCCGGACCTCTAGACCCGTCGGTCGCGCCGGATCCTGGCAGGCAGGAAGTGGGCAAGGAGGTGGGCAAGGAAGGTGGGCATCCCCCGCTTCCGCCACCGGTTCAACCGCCCAGCGACCCGGCCTGGCTGGGGTCGGCGATCGTCCCCTTGTTGAAGTCGACGTACTCCTCGGTGAGGTCCGCGGCGTACATCACCGCCGACGCCTTTCCGAGGTTCAATCGGATGCGCAATTCGAAGGTGTCGGCCTGCACCGCCTTCCACAGGTCGGCGAACGGGGTCCGGGTCGGCTGACCCCGGCGAAGGCTCCAGAGCACCTTGCGGGATCCCGGGGTGAGATACCCGATGTCGACCTTGTCCTCGACAATCGTCGCCGGGCTGTAACCCAGCGCGTCGATGATGCGGCCCCAGTTGGGGTCGCCCCCGTGCCAACTGGTCTTCACCAGGGCGCTGTTGGCCACCGCCCGGGCTGCGGCATCGGCATCGGCGAAGGAACGGGCACCCTCGACCCGGACGGTCACCACCCGGTGCACCCCCTCGCCGTCGCTGACGATCATCTTGGCCAGGGCCAGGCACACGTGCGAGAGGGCCGCCTGGAAGACCTCGAAGTCCCGGCCCGAGGCCTTGCGGATGGCCGGATTGCCCGCCATGCCGTTGGCGAGGGCGAGCACCGTGTCGTTGGTGCTCATGTCGCCGTCGACGGTGATCCGGTTGAAGCTCGAGGCCACGGCCTCGCTGAGGGCCGCCTGAAGCGGCTTGGCGGCGATGTCGCAGTCGGTGGTGAGGAAGCACAGCATCGTGGCGTGCAATCCGGGGGGCACCCCGCCGGGGGCGGCCGCGGGACGGGCCCCGGTGGGAGACATGCCGGGCTGGATCATGCCGGCACCCTTGCACATGCCGCCGATGCGGACGATGCGGCCGCCCAGCTTGAATTCGACCGCCAGCGTCTTCGGCCGGGAATCGCTGGTCATGATGGCCTCGGCGGCGTGGGCCGCGTGATCCGGGGTGGAACCCAGGACCTCCGCCGCCGCGGCGATGCCTGCGGCCACCTGCGCCATGGGCAACTGGACGCCGATCCGGCCGGTGGAGCCGACGAGCACGCGGCCCGTGGACAGGCCCAGCGTCTCCTCGGCCAGGGCCGTCATGGCCAGCGCATCCTTCATGCCCTGGCGGCCGGTGCAGGCGTTGGCATTGCCGCTGTTGACCACCACCGCCTGGGCGACTCCCTTGGCCACCCGCGAGACGCACACCTTCACCGGCGCGGCACAGATCTGGTTGGTGGTGAAGAGACCGGCCACCGCCGCCGGGGTCTCGCTGACCAGCAGGCAGAGGTCCCGCTTGCGCCCCTTGTCGGATCCCTTGCCGGTGCCCAGGCGCTTGATGTCGCAGAACACCCCGCCTGCGAGGAACCCCTGCGGAGCCACGACCGCCCCGTCGACCGCCTTGAACTTCGATTGCACGCCCGGTTTGAAGCGGACAAAGGCGCCGGAAACAACACCAAACCGCCGCGCGGGCCGGGAAAACGAACCGGATGCATCCCGAACGCGGGCGGATCCGGCTCAGAACTCGACGATCTGCCCCCGCTGGGGAACGACCACCTCGGCCTGCGGCCTGAGCTTTCCGAGGGCCTCGGCGAAGGCCAGCGACGAGGACTCCTCGCCGTGGACCACCGTGATCTTCCTCATCGGGCCGGAGAGCGACCGAACGTAGTCCAGCAACTCGGACCGGCCGGCGTGGCCCGAGAAGGCGTCGATGCGGGCCACCTGGGCCTTCACCTCGTGCGGGGTGCCGAAGATGTTGACCGGGTTGCGCCCGGACGCGATGAGGTGCCCCAGCGTGTGCTCGGCGCAGTAGCCCACGAAGAGGATCAGGTTGCGCGGGTCGCCGAGGTTGTGGCTGAGGTGGTGGCGGATCCGGCCCGCCTCGGCCATGCCCGAGGCACTGATGATGATGCAGGGCTTGTCGAATTCGTTGAGCTTCTTCGACTGGGCGGCCTCCCGGATGTACAGCAGGTGGTCCATGCCGAACGGGTTTCCCTTGGTCCGCAGGTGCTCGTAGGCCTCGGTGTCGAAGCATTCGGGGTGCAGTCGGAAGACCTCGGTGGCGTTCACGCTCAACGGGCTGTCGACGAAGATGGGCACCTCGGGCAGGCACCCGGACTCGGTCAACTGGTTCAGCACATACACCAACTGCTGGGTCCGGCCGACGGCGAAGGCCGGGATGATGACCTTCCCGCCGCGGGCCAGGGCCCCGGAGACCACCCGGCAAAGTTCATCGCGCGAAAAGGTGGCGTCGCCATGCTCGCGGTCGCCATAGGTGCTCTCGACCTGCAGGAAGTCGACATCCTCCACCGGCTCCGGATCGCGCAGGATCTCCTGCCTGGGGCGACCGATGTCCCCGGAGAAGAGGTATCGGAAATGCCGCCCGCCCTCGCGGACATCCAGGATGACCTGCGCCGAGCCCAGGATGTGACCGGCGTCCCGGAACTCGAGGGTCACGCCGTCCACCAGCGGCATCCGCCGACCGTAGTTGATGGCCACGAACTGGCGGGTGGCGCGCTCGGCATCCTCGACGCTGTAAAGGGGCTCGACCGGGGGTTGCCCCGCCTTGGCGCGCTGCTTGGAGACGAACTGGCTGTCGGCCAACTGCACCCGGGCCGAGTCCTCCAGCATGACGGCACACAGGTCCCGCGTGGCGAAGGTGGCGTAGATGTTGCCCTGGTAGCCCTGTTTGCAGAGGTTGGGCAGGTTGCCGGCATGGTCGATGTGGGCGTGGCTGAGCACCACGGCGTCCAAGGTGGCCGGGTCGAACGGAAATTCCCGGTTCCGGTGGATGGATTCCTCGCGCCGCCCCTGGTAGAGGCCGCATTCCAGCAGGACCCGATGACCGTTGACCTCGACCAGATACATCGAGCCCGTGGTCGTGCGGGTGGCACCGTGGTAGTGGATCTTCACACCCCGAGGGTAGGGCCCTGCCCGGGGGCCTCCAAGCCGAACCTCCCGACGGTGGATCCCGGCGGAAGTCAAACCCCGTCCGCGGCAGGGGTGCAAAAAAACAATTTCACCCCGGCGAGCACTTGCCACACATTGCCCCGTCAAAATCTATGGACGTAAGGTTTCCCAAGGTCGGAGAAGGCGCTGACAGCGGCAAGGTCGTCAGCGTCCTCGTCAAGGTCGGCGACACCATCACCGCCGGCCAGACCATCCTCGAGCTGGAATCGGAGAAGGCCATCGCGCCGATCCCCTCCCCGGCCGGAGGCAAGATCACCGCGATTTCCGTCAAGGAAGGCGACACCATCTCGGTGGGCGCGGTCCTCCTGAGCCTCGAGGGCGACGGTGCCGGAGGTTCCGCCGGTGGCGCACCCGCCGCACCGGCTGCCAAGAAAACCGCCTCCCCGAAGGCCGCCCGGCCGGCCGTGGTCGATGACGACGAGGACGACGACCTCCTGCCGGCCGCCGCCGAGGACGACGGCCCGGTGCCTGCGGCCAGCCCCTACGTGCGCAAGGTCGCCCGCGAACTGGGCATCCCTCTGAGCCGCGTCCGCGGCTCGGCCTCCGGGGGACGGGTGCTCATCGAGGACCTGGCCCGTTATGTGGGCAAGCTCGAGGCCAAGGTGGCCCGGGCCGGCAAGTACGCCGAGGGCCCGCAGGGCCTGAGCTTCCCGCCGGTCAACCAGGACTTCGCCGTGTTCGGGCCGGTCACGAGCGAGCCGCTCACCCAGCTCCGCAAGGTCATCTCGGCCCGCATGGTCGAGAACAAGGTCACCCTGCCCCACGTCACCCAGTTCGCCGACGCCGACATGAGCGGCATCGAGGCCCTCCGGGCGCAGTTCAAGGCCGCCTACGAGAAGGCCGGCGCCAAGCTCACCCCGACGCCCTTCCTCATCAAGGCGCTGGTCAACACCCTCCAGAAGCACCCGAAGTTCAACGCCAGCCTGCAGGAGGTCGCCGAGACCCTGATCATCAAGCACTACTATCACATCGGCATCGCCGTCGACACGGACGCCGGCCTGTTGGTCCCCGTCCTGCGCGACGCCGACAAGAAGTCGCTGCTCGAGATCGCGAAGGAGCTCTCCGAGATCGCGGCCCTGGCCCGCGACCGCAAGCTCTCGCCGGATTCCATGAAGGGCGGATCGTTCACGGTCTCCAACCAAGGAGCCATCGGCGGGTCGCACTTCACGCCGATCATCAACAAGCCCGAGGTGGCCATCCTCGGTCTGGGCAAGACCTCGCCCAAGGCGGTCGTCACCGCCGATGGCAAGATCGAGGCCCGCCCGATCCTGCCGCTGACCATCAGCTACGACCACCGGGTGATCGACGGTGGTTCGGCCGCCCGCTTCGCGGTGGACCTCGTGCAGGCCATCGAGACATTCCCCGCCTCCTCGGTGAAGCTCTGACCAACCGAACGACCATGGAAGCGATCCAGACTGAACTCGTCGTCATCGGTGCCGGACCCGGCGGCTATGCCGCGGCGTTCTACGCGGCGGACCTCGGCAAGAAGGTCCTGCTCATCGAGCGGGACCCGCGCCTCGGCGGCGTCTGCATGAACCGCGGGTGCATCCCCTCCAAGGCCCTGCTGAACGCCTCGCACATGATCACGGCGGCCCGCGAGTCGGCCCACCGGGGCATCAGCTTCGGCGAGGCGAAGATCGATCTCGACCGACTGCGCTCCTGGAAGGAGTCCATCCTCGAGAAGCTCGGCTCCGGCATCGCAAGCCTCGCCAAGATGCGCGGCGTGGAGGTGCTGCACGGCCGGGCGATCTTCGAATCCTCGCGCAAGCTCCGGGTCGAGACCCCTTCCGGCCAGCGGTACGTCACCTTCGAGAAGGCGATCATCGCCGCCGGCTCACGCCCGGCCCTGCCGAAGGCCTTCGACCTGGGCAACCCCCGGGTCATGACCTCGACCGAGGCGCTGGAGATCGCCGACATCCCCGAGAAGCTGCTGGTCATCGGCGGGGGTTACATCGGCATGGAATTGGGCACGGTGTACGCGTCGATGGGCTCGAAGGTCACGGTCATCGAGGCCATGGAGGCGATCCTCGCCGGGGCTGATCCCGACCTGGTCCGGCCGGTGGCGGCCTATGCCAAGAAGGCGTTCCAGGAGGTGCGGCTCAAGTCCAAGGTGCTGGAGATCAAGACCTCCGGGAAGCAGATCCAGGTCACCTCCGAGTTCAACGGGCAGCGGCTCGAGGAGAAGTACGACCGCGTGCTGGTGTCCGTGGGCCGCGTGCCCAACGGTCAGGACCTCGGCCTCGAGAACACATCCGTCCAGCGCGACGACAAGGGCTTCATCAAGGTGGACGAGCGCATGGCCACCACCGATCCGGACATCTACGCCATCGGCGACATCGCCGGGGGCATCCTGCTGGCCCACAAGGCCAGCAAGGAGGCCCGCATCGCCGTGGAGAACCTCGCCGGCGAAGGCAAGGCCGTGAACCGCGATTACCTGATCCCCGCGGTGGTGTTCACCGATCCCGAGGTGGCCTGGGTGGGCCTCACCGAGACCGAGGCCAAGGCCAAGGGCATCGAGGTGCAGGTGGTCAAGTTCCCCTGGGGCGCCAGCGGCCGGGCCTTGACCTACGACCGGACGGACGGCTCGACCAAGCTGATCATCGACCCGGTCACCGAGCGCATCCTGGGCGTCGGCATCGTCGGCCACGGGGCCGGCGAACTCATCGGCGAAGGCGCGGTGGCCATCGAGATGGGGGCCACCGTCCACGACCTTGGGGCCATCGTCCACCCGCACCCCACCCTGAGCGAGACGCTGATGGAGGGTGCCGAGGTGTTCTTCGGCCACTCGACCCACGTCTTCACCAAGAAGCGCGCCCACTAGGGCGCCCCA
>Ga0068877_10001938_pt1 | contig 16899 bp, 12 predicted proteins | sample NOAtaG_FD_66437 | JGI IMG/M metagenome (GOLD analysis project Ga0068877, IMG submission 66437) | Freshwater lake microbial communities from Lake Erie, under a cyanobacterial bloom - NOAA_Erie_Diel6S_1000h metaG | ecosystem: Environmental > Aquatic > Freshwater > Lake | place: USA: Ohio, Lake... | reverse complement strand
TGCCTGATTTTGTGCCTGATTTTGTGCCTGATTTTGTGCCTGATTTTGTGCCTGATTTTGTGCCTGATTTTGTGCCTGATTTTGTGCCTGATTTTGTGCCTGATTTTGTGCCTGATTTTGGGCCTGATTTTGTGCCTGCTGCTGCCCGCCGGTCTGGCTCTCGTCGCCACTTTGAGATCCATCTTGACCTCCAGCGCTGGCTGACTCTTGCGCTTTTGTCCTGTCTTCTGATGTCTGTTCGTTGGCTTGAGCCTGGGATTGGGGTGGATCCTGGACCTTCCGCTGTGATTTTTGTTTCCGGACCCACTCTAGATTTTCCTGGAACGCAGCATTCGCATTGTCGTAGCTGAGTGCCTCTAGCAGGTTCTGTTCTGCAGGTCCGTACTGCTGCTGCAGGATATCGCACATCGCGCTGTTGTATGCTGCGCGGCTCCGCAAGCGAGCGTCAGGACTCTGGCGGACTTGGTCGAACAACTTCTTAGCTTCTTCGAACTGTCCTCTTTGAAAACTGGCCACCCCAGCGTTATAGACCTGAGGCCAGTCCGTCGGATCTTGACTGATATGCTGTCGAAAATAGGTTTCAGCCGCCTCGTATTGCTGACTCTTGAAGGCCCGAAAGGCCTCCTTAAGAGGATGGGCCGAAATCGATAGCGGCCAAAAAACTAACAAGCAAAAGCCGAGGAGATTTTGCTTTAATCTAGCTTGACGTGCTCGATTCATCGCCCTCACCTTTTTCGTTCCTTCGATCTCAACTGGGTTCAATGCTTAGAGACCAGCGCACGGTCTCCCTGCAGAGCCTTGAGCCAACTCCTCATGCGCTCGATCCAGGCTCCGGTCTCTTCAGGTGTCATGGTCTGACCAGCGAATTTTACCTGATCAGCCAAACTCAGAAACTCCAGTAACTCTTGCTGCACATCAGCCGAAAGTGTCGCTCGAGCTGCGAGACTGCGACGCAATTCAGGAAGCGTCTGACCCGTAGCGGGAAAGCTATGTTTGAGTTCTAAAGCGTGACGCAGCACTCCACTCAAGCCTAGGTAAACATCCCCTGCAGGTCGATCCCGGTAGACAGCCTCCCACTGGTTCAGCTCGTTTTCCAATCCGATCCAGGGAGAGGGTGGTAGCTCCACGATCTTTTTGGAACCTCTCGCCCACCGGTAGATGATCCACACAAAGAGGAGCACAATCAAAATCAAGATGAGCCATAGCACCCAATCGTAGCGGATCCAAAGAGGCTCTGGCTCGAGTCCCAAAAGCCCATGAGGTGGCATCGGCACGTGTTGCTGATCAGGCATCTTCAGGATCCTCTTAGGGAACATCCACTTGGTTCAGGATGGTCTCGATCAACTGATCGATCGGTACATTCTCTGCCTCGGCCTCGTACGTAGGAATCAGCCGATGGCGTAGGATATCGGGACCAACGTCTTTAACATCCTGTGGAGTGACGAAAGCTCGTCCTTGAAACAAGGCGTTCAGACGAGCTGCCCTTTCGAGATTGATCGAAGCTCTAGGACTTGCCCCGACTCGAATCAAGCTAGCGAGTCGACCTAAGCCATATTCGGCTGGACGTCGCGTGGCGAAGACGAGCTGAACCATATAGCGTCGCACCGAATCTGCGACATGAATGTCTTTGAGCAATGACTGATAGGCAAGGATGTCGTTGACGCCGAGGACCTTGGGTAAGACAATCTCGTCGCCGGCTGCCATCCGCTGCACGACTTCAATCTCCTCCTCGAGGCTATTGTAGTCTACTTTGACCTTGAAGAAAAATCGGTCCATTTGAGCCTCAGGCAGAGGATAGGTCCCTTCCTGCTCGATCGGATTCTGTGTCGCCATGACAAGAAAAGGTTTGGGTAGGGCGTAGGTCTGGTCGCCCAGGGTCACCTGTCGCTCCTGCATCGCCTCCAACAGAGCTGACTGAACTTTTGCTGGAGCTCGATTGATCTCATCAGCGATGAGCAGATGAGTGAAGACAGGACCTTTCTTAATCTTGAATTCGGCCTGTCGCGGATCGTAAATTTGTGTCCCTACGACATCAGCCGGCAGAAGATCAGGAGTGAACTGGATTCTAGAAATCGTTAAATCGGAACAGTCCGATAGCGCTCGTACTGCTGTCGTTTTCGCTAAACCTGGCAGACCCTCCAGGAGCACATGGCCCTGCCCGATGAGCCCCATGAGCAAGCGCTCAAGGACCAGACGGTGGCCAACGACCCGGCGACTTACGGTTTGGATCACGAGCTGCAGTTGCGCTGCAGCAGCCTCCACTTTTTGATTCACATCATGCATCGTTTGCTCCGCATTCACTGCTGATCACTCCGTCTTTCATCCTATCGCTTGCAACATCCCATCTTATACTTTGCATTCCGGTCTTTGACACTTCAGACCTTAGCGAGGGAACCGTCGTCGATACCAGGAAACAAAAACAAAAAGGACCGGCAGGGTAAGAATCCATTGGGTTCCAGACTGATCTTGCCCAAGGACACCGCACCCAGCCTGCACTCGATCGACCCGATTGGTCAGGATCGATGGCGATTGATCCAAAGAAGGATCAACTGCAGCCCGTGCGTTGACAACCCCACTTCCCAGCAGAGGCACGACCTGTCCCCCTGTGACCGCGGGCCTATACCCATTGTTGACACCGTCACGGTAAAGTTCATCAGGAACCGCAGTGTCCTTAAGGCGAGCTTCTACCTGTGACGCCGTCAGATTAGGTTCTTTTGCCAGAATCAAACCAGCTATACCTGCCACGACAGGCGCAGCCATCGAAGTCCCCTGCTTGCAATCTGCGCTACCGCCCGGAACAGTCGATAGGATGCCCGCGCCACTCCCGACGATGCAGTCCCCGTCTCCTGGGGCAGAGATATCGACCCACATTCCAAAATTCGAACTCGGACTCTTGCTCGGCGTATCGACGCGACTCTGAACATTGGCCACGGCTATCACCTCATCGAAGCCGGCAGGATACTGCCGCTTCATGGTATCCTCGTTTCCAGCAGCAGCAACCATCAAGGTACCGCGACCAAAATTTCTTAGAGCACGCACGAAGAGCTCGACAGAACGTGAACGCTCAAATTTACCAAAGGAAGCATTGATCACGCGGACTAGTGGTTCACCACCAACTTTGAAACCTGATACGTAGGCAAGTCCGGCGATAATCGAAGAATCTTTGATCGAAAAGGCTTCTGCATTGCCGCGTTTTTCGATTTCCACGACTTTGACCACCAAGATTCTACAATACGGACAAAGCCCCGTGAAATCGCTCGATCCGTTGGCGGCGATAATACCTGCGACATGAGTTCCGTGCTCGCAATTTTCTGAACCAAAGGGGCAAGACTGCCCAAAACCCTCCACCCCTGTGGGATAGACAGCACCATCGCCGAGCTGTTCTTTTTCGGCAATGGTTGTGTTGCACCCGTAAATATCACCTCGACACAACTTGTTCTGGCCCAGCTCATTCCGATACACCGCATCCCGCAGCAGAGGATGTTCGACATCCACACCACTGTCCATCACCGCGATGACTGGACTCGCCTTATCCGGGACATTGGCTAGACTGCTGATAGCATCCACAAAACCGACCTGCTCCAACCAGGGCGTCGTCGTATTGTTCTGAAAATCGCGTATCAAACGGTCTTCGACTTCACCCTTGAGATCCTGTCGATAATTAGGTTCTGCAAACCAGATGCGGCCTTCTTGCATCCAAGCCCGTAGAGTCGCATGCGCGACCTCCTCGTTGTCAAATGCGACAACACTGAAACCAGCCATATCATGGTCGTAGGGCAGCTCCTGGTGGAACCAAGGCGAGGAATAAGTCGTGACTCGGGGAGCGAAAGACTGCCCAGGTTGACTTAGATTCAGCGTGCCAAGAAACCGCATGCTGCGGAGTCCAGCATACTGCGCAAATTGCCGCGTAAGGGACCGACCGTGAGCCCTCAACTGAGCGGGAAATGACTGCTGGAAAACCTTGCGATCGAGACTAAGATCCTTGAACGCTACCATATAGCTATGGGGCACGACCCGAGCCGCTTGTCGTTCTTCCTCGGTCGCAAACCGTAGCTCAGGTTCTCCGGAATTTTGCACACCGGCAAGCTCTGCATCCTCGCGGCCACAAGCCAAGCAGACTAAAAGCAGACCCCATATCCACCATCGCTTCAGCACGGGGAACCTCCCTCACAATTTCTGTATGATACGTCCGCAAAGCCTGAGCGCTCAACAGCAAAGCTCAAGTTTGCTCGATCTCTCGCGCCTCATCACCGCGTGCATCGATCGCGTCCGATTCTTTGGGGCATTCCTTGTCCGAGGCTTATACACAGCCATTTTGGCACAAAAGGGTTATCCACAGGCTCGGTGGATAACATTCAAAGCCTTCTCAATTTGTCATTAAATTCCAGGACCTTGATCATTATGCCTAATTTTTGTGCATAGCGTGATAAATCTTAGTGTCACGCTATATCTGGTAGTCCAAACTTACTGATTTAGAGGCCTGGGGTGGAACAGGAGGGCAGCAGAGGGTTGGTTCCGACAACTGCTGCGGTCCAGCTAGAGGGAGTTCGGACACCTCGATACCCACCAAAGCGAACAAAGCGAGTGAGTCGCGGCTCCGGTATGCCTGACCGTAAAACACCTTTTTCACATTACCGAGGTTAATCAGTCGTTTGGCACAAGCCACACAAGGCATGTGGGTCACAAATACAAGCTTTTCAATGAAGCGGGGGCTATCACAGTTGATCACGGCGTTTTCCTCAGAATGCAGACAACCACAGTTGCCCGCCTCGTCACGATCGCAGCCGTTGGGAAGCCCCGTGGCATTACCATTGTAACCGACAGCCAAGACCTTGCGAAAATCCGTGCTTGTGATCACCGTCCCGACATTGAGTCTGACGCAGGTTGATCGCCGAGCAAGACTGTAGGCAAGATCCATATAGATTTCTTCGAAACTCGGACGCATGATACAAAGTCCTTTTTTAACCTTGAATACTCGCTGAACGAGCTACAATCCACTCCTCAGCGACCTTGTGATCATCGAAGGGCAATCGCTCCTGACCGATGATTTGATAATCTTCATGCCCTTTGCCAGCGATGAGAATACTGTCGCCTCTGACGGCACGGAGGATCGCTTGACCAATAGCCTGTCGACGATCGGCCTGACGTTCTGCCCGTTCAGGCCGATGCAAGCCACCGATGATGTCATCGATAATCGCTTCAGGCATCTCTGTCCTGGGGTTGTCGGATGTAACAATCACTCGATCAGCCCATTGCTCAGCAACTCGTCCCATCAAAGGTCGTTTGCCACGATCACGATCGCCTCCACATCCAAAGACGACCCAAAGCTGTCCCTTGGTCAGTTCTCGCAATTTCATCAAGGTCTTTTCTAAAGCATCGGGCGTATGGGCATAATCGACGATCACAGCCAGCCCCAACCCGAAAGCGCTTGACACTGGTTCGAAGCGTCCCGGAACAGGCGCAATCTGCTGCCAGCGATCCCCTGCAAGGGATAAGCCGCTGACGGCCCGAACCAAGGCCCATGCGACAACGAAGTTATCGACCGTAAAATCACCACCAAAAGGCAATCGTCCCTGCAGGCTTTGCTTGCCATCATGCAGGCAGACATCGCTATGACTCAACTGAAGATCCTGAGGAGTGTACACCAGTTCCCACGGTCCAGCCTCACCTTCGTTGGCTCCATCGGGCCCGTACGTCCTACAACCCAAAGCCCCTGCGTTGGCAGGTTTCCAAGCACCCAAAGCATGGGATAACCAGGCGGCGCCACCCGGCTTGCGATAATGAGTGATCAATTCCCATTTGGCCGCAAAGTAAGCTTCCATCGTCCCGTGAAAATCGAGATGATCCCTCGAAAAGCTGGTGAAAGCCACCGCATCAAAACGAATAGGCCCGAGCCGCTTTTGTACAATCGCATGGGACGAGGCTTCCATCGCTACCCATTTGATGCCGCGTTGCACGGCGAGTGCAAGGGCCGAGAACAGATCATCGGGATCGGGCGTCGTATGTTGCGTGGGCAGATGCTCTTGACCGCAGTAAACACCGAGCGTACCTAGAGTCATGCAGCTTTCCCCGAGCGCCGCCAGGATTTGCCGCACGTACCAAACGGTCGAAGTTTTGCCATTTGTCCCCGTGACACCAATGAGCTGCAGCTGTTCCTGAGGCTGGCCCCAGCGATAAGCGGCTAGATAAGCCCAGGCTTCGCGACTGTCTTTGACCAGACAGGCAAAGGAAAAGGACCGACACTCCTCCCAGTGTGCTGACCGATCGAGGATGACGCCAAGATCGGGAAACTGACGACTCAATTCTCCGAGCAGAGTGTGCGAATCAAAACGGACCCCTTGATAGGCGATAAACAGCCCCTGAGGCTGGATCTGACGGGAATCCGTCGTATAGGCCGAAAACACGGTTGAGGGATTCGCCACCCGCGCATCAAGCAGCAATCCGGCTTTTTTCAGCACGTCAACAATCAGCTTTGCTTGTAAGGTGCTCATGGCACTCCTCTGCTCCTCGACCTGAAAAGCGCAAGCGGTTTCTCCTGGCACATGCGTCGCCAGCTCTCGAGGCTTCAGGCAGGCTGAGACAGCCACATGTAGGGGTACATGGAGGGCCTGAGCTCGGGGGGGGGACGCCTACTGGCCAGAGGATAGCCACGCGGCTCAGCTTTTGTCCACCAAGCATTGATCCGACGGCAGAGATGTCAGGCAAAGTATGACAGAAAATACACTCACAGGCTGAACCAATCTCAGGTCCGAGGAAAAACGAGGCACGGATGAGCGGGCCTCGGCCTCACGCTTCAGGTCGAGAAGCAGATCTCGGACCAGGAGTTTCGCGGAATGAAAGAGCACATCGACATTGGCAGGGTCTGCCGCGTGCCAGTCTGCCGATAGGTTGAAGTATCAGGGGTGCTTTGGATTAAAGTTAGGCCGGATTCCCTTCCAACAATCTGGGTAATTGCTCTGAAGCAGTCCGCCTTCCAGGGCAAACCGTGAGGGACGGAAGAGATAGCAGGATTCGAACATGAATGCGAGTGTATTGCCCAGATACTGAGCTTCTAGCTTCGCCCGACTCGCTTCCTCGAAAGCTTGAGTTTCAGGTCCGTGAGCGAGCATACAATTATGCAGACTTCCGCCACCGGGCTCAAATCCTCCTGCGGGTTTTGCATCATAAACGCCATGGATCAGTCCCATGTATTCGCTCATGATATTGCGATGAAAGTAGGGCGGACGGAACGTATCCTCCGCCACCATCCATCGCGGCGGAAAAATCACAAAATCGACGTTCGCTTGCCCCTCTTCACCTGATGGCGAGGTCAAGACGGTGAAAATCGAAGGATCAGGATGATCGTAGCTCACGGTATTGATTGTGTTGAACTTACGCAGATCGTACTTATAGGGATAGTAGTTGCCATGCCAAGCCACAACATCGAGTGGCGAGTGGTCGATGGGTGCTGCGAAAAGTTCACCTCCAAGTTTCAGAAGCAACTTGAGGGGGGCGGAGCGCTCTTCGTACCAGGCAATCGGAGCTTCAAAATCCCGCGGATTGGCCAGGCCACTGGAACCAATGGGGCCAAGATAAGGTAGGATAAAGTGCTGGCCATAAATTTCGCTGACATATCCTCGCGCCAGCGAATCGAGGAGTAAGATCTGGAACTTGATACCCCGGGGAATGACCGCAATCTCGCTCGGTTCGATCGTCAGTCTCCCACACTCCGTCCGTAGTTCCAGCCGCCCCGACTGCGGAACAATCAGGAGATCTCCATCAGCATTTTGCAGATAGCTATCTGTCATGGAGCGATTGCAGGCGTACAAATGAACTGCACTCCCCTGGCGCATCGTCGCGTCTCCGTTGCTAGCAAAGGTCACGAGACTTTCTGCAAAGGTCTTACCTTCCTGAGGAAATGGCAAAGGGTTCCAACGCAACTGAGCTGCTGGGGTCACCGTCCGACTTTCCGGGGCACTGTCCCAAAGTCCTCGATCAACCCGCAGGAAGGCTCCGTGTTGCACAGACGGCCGAATGCGATAGAACCAAGTTCGCAGATTCTCATGCCGCTTGGCGGTGAATGCTGAGCCTGAGAGGAGTTCGGCGATCAGACCGTAAGGTGGACGTTGAGGCGAGTTTCTGCCGACCGGCAAAGCGCCCGGTAGAGCTTCCGTACTAAAATGATTTCCAAAGCCATTTTGGTATTTTATATCGTTTTGCATAGTGGCCCCTTCGATGATCTTCGTGGAGGGAAGGTAACAGAGACGCTCTGCCCTGCCAAGGCACCAATCCAAACCGAGCCAGACCCTCATGTTTTTTTGACGATGGCCGATAGCTTCCTCACGATAAGCTCTAGCACGAGGAAGGAAGCGATCATGGCCAGGATCGGTATCGTTATTGTCTCTATCGTCTTGGGTCTCACTGCCTGCGAGAAACGCAAGGCAACTCTGCTGCCGCCGAAAGATCTTTCTCAAGAGCAGGCCAAGGAAAAAGCAGGCGAAATGCGCGCTCGAGCGGTACCCGAGTCGATCGAAAACCCAATGAGCGGGGAAGCGACGGTACCCTTGGGTACCAACGACGTCGACGAGCTGGAACAGGTCAAGGAGGAAGCCCTCAAACGCATCCGAGGCATCGATAAGAAGAAGTCCGCAGCAGCCCGCGCGTCAACTGGCAAGGGCAAGCGTCTCTTCGACCGCGGTCGCAGTCTTGTTACACAAGGACATTTCGACGATGGAATTCAACTCTTTCTTGCTGCCTGTCAGGAGGGCTTCTCAGAGGGCTGCCACCGCTTCGGCTGGCACGAAGAGCGGTCTGGCAATACCGCTAATGCTCGGCAGTTCTACCGAATCGCGTGTGATGCGGGCCTCAATAAAAGCTGCAACAATTTAGGTGTCCAATACGAGCAACAAAAGAAATGGGAGGAGGCTCTCGATTTCTACGCTCGAGCCTGTCTCAATCAGCACGACGTGTCCTGTGCGAACCTCAAACGTCTTCGCAATCAAAGGCTCAAAGTCCGCTAGCCACAGAAGGTTCCCAAGCCCGGAGTGGACCTCATATTTATATCGAACCGGGGGTCTTTAGGGAACGACGCCTAGGTGCTCTATCCGGACGCTTATGTGTTAGAGACTGTCATCTTCGTCTGTATCATCTTCGAGGACAACAGCCTGTGGCTCCAAAATCCTCTGCTGATCACACCATTCGATGATGTCTCCCACGACCTGATCCCGCTCGGGATGTAGGAGCACGTGTTGATCTATCTTTTCATAACGTAACATATTCTTGTCGGATGCCATGACGAGATCATACAGTTCATCGATCAGACGAGCCGCTTCGCTCGACATATGACGACCTACGATCGAGAGCAAAGCGAAGGGAATTTGGTGGGCTTCGCTGCGTAACTCTGAGCAGGCACCGATGATCTCTCGTACCGTATTCAGTCGCAAGGGTCCCCGAAATACCAACTGATCATCGCGCCATGGACCATCGACAATGGGGCCGAGCCATTCCGCTCGCGAATGGTCCGCGAAGGGCGCATGTGGAAACAAGTGGAACGAGTAGCGAACCAACGAACGTTCAAGCCGACTGAGCGGAAGATCCGTGAGGAGTCCGCAGAGGATCAGCCCACGGATTCTGGGTTTGCGGGTGAAGCCAAAGCGGGCTGCTATCAGAGCACCCAGACCCTGCCCGAGAATAAAGATATTACCAGCTAGCTCAGCCTCGCGATCGCGCACCCGCGCCAGCAGGAGGTCAAGGTCGTCAAGATAGTGGTCGAAGGCCGCGATAAACGCCCTGTCTCCAGGCGATTTGCCATGCCCACGCAAGTCGAGGGTGTAGACCAGGTAACCGTCCCCTGCCATACGCTCGAACACGGGTCGGTAGAGGCCGCTATGTTCGCCGTAGTCATGAACTGCAATAATGACACCCTTCGCCTGGGGCTGCGTATAACTTTCGCAGTAAAGCTCAAGGCCATCGAAGGCCTCCAAGGTCTCCACCACTTTCTGGCAGGACATAGACGCTCCTTTTGCTGTCAGTCATGTAGTCTATATTATTTTTGACATATATCCTTCCATTTGGCCATAACAGAACGTCGCTACGCACCCAAAAACTATGGGCCTGCCCAGGGAAAAAGGTTAGACTGCGTCGCCGTGCTGTCCTTAATCCGATCTTTAACAAGGGTTCGTGCATGCGTTATCAGGATATTCAATGGGAAGACGAAGACGAGGGCTTCGACCCCAAAGATAGCAAGAAAAGTCAGAAAAAAACCGAGGAACAATCGTTCGAGCAACTCCTTCTAGAAGACGAGAAAAAGATCTCGGCTCTCGAGCTTCGCGTTGGCGTTCAGGTCTCAGGCGTGATTTCCGTGATCAGCGCCACCTCCGACAATGTCCTGGTCGAACTCGACCCCCAGCATACGGGCGTGATGGACAAGGCACAGATCCAGAACGAAGAGGGCGAACTTCAATACCACGTTGGTGATACCATCAAAGCCTACGTCGTTGCTTATACTGCGGATGAAATCCAGCTGAGCATGCGCCTCAGCCAATCGAAGATGACGCTCGACGATCTCCGGACCGCCTTCCATAACCAGCTGCCGGTTCGCGGTAAGGTTACCGGCGAAAACAAAGGTGGCTTCGAAGTCACCGTTATGGGTAAGCGCTGCTTCTGCCCTGTGTCGCAAATCGATAGTCGCTTCGTCGCCAACAAGCTCGAATTCATGGGCCGTGAACTAACCTTTCTCATTGAGAAGTTCGAGGAAGGTGGCCGCAATATCGTGGTGTCGCGATCCAAACTCCTCCGCCGCGAAGCAGAGCAGAAAATCGAAGAGCTGATCCAAAAGCAAGACCAAGAAATCATCTTGGACGGTGTCGTCACGGAACTCCGGGACTACGGTGCTTTCGTCGATCTCGGTGGCTTCGATGGTTTTCTTCATGTCTCAGAAATGAGCTACGCCCGCATCAACCGTGCCTCTGAGTTCCTGCAGAAAGGCGATAAAGTCCGGGTGAAGTTGCTGAAGATCGAGACGGCATCTGACGGGAAAAAGCGCATCAGTCTCAGCATGAAAGCGATTCAAGAAGATCCTTGGTCGACCATTCAAAACCAGCTTGAAGTGGGTAAAACCTATTCAGGTAAGGTCAAACGACTGGAGACTTTCGGAGCCTTCATCGAGATCTTTCCAGGGATTGAAGGGCTCCTCCACATCTCGGAAATGTCTTGGGAAAAGCGCATTCACCATCCGAAAGACCTCCTGAACGTGGGCGATACCGTCCAGGTTCGTGTGCTCGATATTCAGCAGGCTGCCCAAAAGCTTTCTCTCAGCTTGAAGAACATCGAAGAGGACCCCTGGCACAAGGTAGAGGAGCGCTTGCCGGTCGGTAGCACGTTCACAGGCACCGTCCAAAGTCTTAAGGGCTTCGGAGCCTTCGTCCAACTGACGCCAGGTCTCGTAGGCCTTCTACCTGTGGAGATCCTCAAGAAAGCCTACGGAGAGTCCTATAAGAAAAAGGCGTCACCTCCGCAGGAGATCGGGGTTGTGATCCGGGAGCTCAACGTCGCAGAACGCAAGATTTTGCTCTCTCTGCCCGATATCAAGGATGACAGCGAGGACATCCAAGCCTATCATGAGTATATGCAGAGTCAGCAAACGAAGGTCGAAAAGCAGAAATCGGCTGTACCGCGTGGCAGCTTTGGTGACATCTTGGCTGCCAGCCTCGAGAAGAGCAAGACTTCCAAGAGCTAATGTGTGGCCGTCCAGAAAGCTTCGTTTTAGCGTTCAGAGAGCAGATGTCGGGTCAGAAAGGCCCGTTCAAGTTGTTAGAACGTGGATGTCCATGCTGAAAGGCTCGATTCAGCGTTCAGAACGTGGATGTCCATGCTGAAAGGCTCGATTCAGCGTTCAGAACGTGGATGTCCATGCTGAAAGGCTCGGTTCAGCGCTCAGAAAGAGGCCCATGATTAGATTCCTAAAGCTCTGAAGCTCAGCGTCGGCATGCGGTCCATGGGTAACGAAGTGTTCTTTTGCAACGACGCCTTGGGGCCTATGTCCGGACGTGCACGGGCCATAAAGATCTCAAGCCCGAAGAGGACATGTGGTCCGTGCGAGCTGAGGCTTTCTCTGACGTGCACTCATTCGTCCCTGCGACCCGGAAAGGAAGGCGCGCATGCATCTTGAAGACTACATCCGAAACATCCCTGACTTCCCGAAGCCAGGCATACAATTCAAGGACCTCACCCCTCTCCTTCGAGATCCCGAAGCGCTGGCCTACACCTACCGCTCGATCGCTAACCAGTATGACGAGGACGAGGTGGACATCGTCGTCGGAGCGGAAAGCCGTGGCTTTCTCTTCGGAGTCGGAGTCGCTCTGCTGCTCAATAAGGGTTTCGTTCCGATCCGCAAACCAGGGAAGCTACCGGCTGCGATCTACAGTCAGAGTTACGAACTTGAATACGGCACCGACACGCTGGAGATCCATCAGGATGCGATTCGTCCGCACCAGCGGGTGCTTTTCATCGACGATCTCCTCGCAACTGGAGGTACAGCGAACGCATCGCTGGAACTCATCAAAAAATGTGGCGGAATCGTTGTGGGTTGCTCCTTCGTGATCGAACTGTCATTTCTCAACGGTAGACAGCAGCTGTCGCCCTACCCCGTGCACAGTCTCTTGCGATACTGAGCCAGGTCAGGAGCAGGATCCCGATCGAGCTCTTAGGCATTTTCTTCCGAAGAGCATCGATCCAAGCGGCCCCCCCCAAGGTTTTGATCCGGCCGCTAAATGACTTTCTTGCCCGTGATAAGCGACTGTTTTTGGCAGACTCCCACACCACTTGGTCGAACGGTCGCCCATCCTTTGCACCCTCTCGACTCAATCATCACCTTAAGCTGTCGATACCATCCCGAGACCTTGCGTGGTCAGACCTAGCCGCTATGGGTCGCTGCATCAAAGTCCTTGTGCTTCTGGTCGACCTAGGGTTTTGGAACCTTATGCGCCGAGCCTCCGGACCCTCGTAAAACATTTACGAAGGCGCTTTAGGACAGACACCAGACGAGAGGGAGTGAAACAGCCTATGTCCGCGGGTCCAAGACCTATCATCTGGTTCATGGTGGCCCTGCTGCTGCTCAGGTCCTTCGCGGCCTCCGCAGACGCTCCTCCCCCAACACTTCAAGCTGGTATGGTCGACTTACGTGGATGGACTTCTCAATCCGACACTCTCACCAGGCTCCAAGGCCAAGCCCTCTTTTACTGGAACGAGTTCGTCGTTTCAGACCCGCAGGGAGGACAGCCTCAGTTCATAAAGGTTCCCGGACACTGGAACCAGGTGGCTGATTTCCCTTCTAGAGGTTACGCCAGTTACCTCGTTCGGATGTTAGTAACTCCGGGCAAACCATTGAGCTTCATGGTAGGAGCACCTTGGTCGAGTGCTCGCTTCTTCGTAGACGGACAACTGCAGTTAGTTCAAGGCGACCCTGGTAAAACTTTACAGACTACCGAACTTGAGCTGCGAGGTGGGTCCATCATCAGCCTCCTTCCTCAAAAAGATGAAGTCGTTCTTGTCGTCGAAGTTGCTAATTTCGAAATGCACAACGGTGGTGGATTATCGATATCACTCGGCACCGAAGAGCATCTTCAAAAAAGTCGTTTGCGATGGATGAGCTACAACCTCTTTGCGCTTGGGGCCCTGATGATCATGGGTTTTTACCACCTTACGCTTTTCTTTTTACGGCGTAAGGACCGCTCAACTCTTGCCTTCGGACTTTTCTGTCTCAGTGGAGCTTGTTACCTCTACTTCGGATCCATTGCTGGCATGCTAAAAGCGATCTTACCCATCAAGGGAACCCACCATATCATGGCCTTTAACATCGCCTGGAAGCTCTCGATACCGGCGTTCATTGCATTCTTTCATTATTTGTACCCTCAGGACTTCTCCAAAGCGATTGTGAAGCTCTTTCTATTCACCTCAGGACTTTACGTCGTGATGCTCCTGATCCTTCCACTGCCGCTCTACTTGAGGGTCATCAATGGCTATCAGGCCTTGACGGGTTTCGGAGTAATCTACACATTTTTTGCAGTCATCAGTGCCTATCGACGCAAACGCGAGGGAATTCGTACCTTTTCTTTTTTTAGTTCTCTGTTGTTGCTTGCCGTGATCAACGATCTCCTGTTCACATCCGGCTTCATTCGCAGCTTTCCCATGGGTCCAGGTGCAACTGTACTTTTTGTTTTCGGTCAGTCTTATCTGTTATCAACTCGATTCGCGCGCGCTTTTGCGACCGCAGAACATCTGACCGAAAATCTTCAAAGTGAGGTTGCATCGCAGACCCAGGCCTTGACCCAGCAAAGAGATACTCTCGAAAAACAGGCCCAAGAACTCGAGCAAGCGCACAGAGATCTTCAGCATCTTGACGTCCTCAAAACTGCTTTTTTCCGTCAGGTCTCCCACGAGCTAAGGACGCCTTTGACCCTTATCATGGGTTCTCTCAATCAAGCTGGCAAGTCAGGACATTTTCAAGAAGGAATTGATGTCGCACAAAAGAATGCACGCCGTCTCTTGCGTCTGGTCAATCAACTTTTGGACTTCCAACGCATCAAGCAAAACAATGAACAGATGACCCTCCTCCCTATCAACCTCCGAGACCTCCTCCACAGCGTCTGTGATTACTTCCAGGTCACCTGCAAGGATCGTGGCATACACTTCACTTTCCACGATACGCTTGATCCATCGCCGAGTGTGATGGTAGCGGGCGAACCGGATGGCCTCGAAACCATCTTTTTCAATTATCTTTCCAATGCCTTAAAGTATACGCCAAAGGGTGGCAGCATCCAGGTCTGGCTGGAAGAAAGCAATGGTTTCTGTCGCGTGCGGGTGCAAGATAGTGGCTGCGGTATCGCCCCTGAACACATCGATAAGCTCTTTCGGGTCTTCGTGCGTCTGCAGGACCACGACGCGATACTCAGAGAGGGTACAGGAATTGGCCTCGCACTCTGCAGGGAATTAGCGGAAGCTATGCACGGTCGCGTCGGTGTCGATAGTGAGCCTGGGAAAGGATCGAGCTTTTGGGTCGAACTGCCACGGGGCACAGCCTCACTTGAGCAAGACCACCTGCCGATTGTTGATGTCCTATTCGTTGATGATGAGATCGAGCTTCGGCGTATTTTTGCTGAATCGATCGTCCAATTTACCCAAATCAGCTCGTTCCGCATGGCTGAAAGCTTCGAAGAAGCCGTCACCTTAATGAATTCGTTTCGCTTCCGCTGCATCATCTCCGACATTAATCTTCGCTCCGCACAGAACGGCGTTGATCTTTTGATTTATGCGGCTCAAACCCAGGCATGGACCCAGAGGATCATTTGGACTGCCGAGCGCTCTGGCGAGCTCCTGCAAAAGGCGATCAATGAAGCCAAGATTGCGAGCGTTCTCTTCAAACCGTGTAACTTTGCCATCGAACTGCCAAAAATCGAGACCATACTGCGGCAAAGTTCACTCCACGAAGTTCCGCTTCAGGACCCCGAGCACATCGCCGCTCGCGCCCTCCTTCATGTCGCCGACATCAAAGCCACCGAAGCTAGTGCTCTGCGCTACCCAGAGCGCTGGGAGGAGGGTCAGCCGACCTTACTGCTCGTCGATGACATTCCAGACCTCCGAAGGCTGATCCGAAGTATACTGGCACCCAAGGCCTACAATTTTATAGAATGCTCCGACGGTCAGGAGGCTTTGCTATTCCTGCAATCTGCGAAACATCCCGTTGATATTCTTCTGACTGACTGGATGATGCCGCGGATGTCGGGTCCTGAGCTGATTGAAGCACTTCAGAAGGATGAGCGTTTCCAGTCGTTACCAACCATACTCTTGACCGCTAAAAGCGATGACCAGAGCCGAAGCTGGGCCATTCAACATGGCGCCAGTGCATACCTGAGTAAACCCTTCGATGAATTGGAGCTTCTTTCGACGGTTGAAAATCTTTTAAACCTGAAACGGCAGGAGCGGAAGATCGCCGATCTGAATCGCTACATCACGGTCAACGTCCTGCAGCGCTTTCTACCCAGCTCCCTCGTTCAAAGCATCATCGAAGGACGCTCGACTCTCGATGATGGCGCGAAAACTCGCTCAGTGACCGTATTATTCGCAGATCTTTGTGCCTTTACGAGTACAACTGAGAGACTGGGGCCCCGAAAAATTGCCGAGATCCTCAACCAGTTCCTGACAGATATGACCGAGGTCATCTTTGAGCATGAAGGAACAATCGATAAATTCCTGGGTGACGGCATTCTGGTGATCTTCGGCGCTCCATCGAGTATGGACCCGAGTGAACAGGTGCTCAGGGCGCGCAACTGCTCTCTTGCTATGCAGGAACACCTGCAGAACCTCAATCATCAGTGGACAGCCCAGGGCTACCCACCCTTTCGGATGCGGATTGGTATTCATCACGGACCGGCCATCATCGGCAGTTTTGGTGGTCCTAAGCGCAGTGATTACACAGTCATCGGCCACACCGTGAATCTCGCCTCTCGGATTCAGGGACTAGCAGAACCCGATCATGTCCTGGTGTCTCAGGCGGTACGGGATCTACTGCCGGATGATGGATGGGTCGATGGGGGGCAACACAAGATTCGAGGGTTGAACCAGGAGATGGCTCTCTTCCGGCTCATACCCAAGAAAAACTCGGATGCCGCTTAGCCAGCACTGATCGAGTAGGAGGGGCGTCAGCCTCGTCCTCTCACACCACCGTAAGTACGGATCCGTATACGGCGGTTTGTAAGTCCTGTCTCGCCTTATTGTAAGTGTCAGTCAGAGATACTAGGGCCTGTTGACGTTTGAGATAAGTGATTGAAAAGTGCGGACAAACTCGTATTGTGGTTTTGCGAAAAACAAAATAGCGAGTTTGCCATGCCACGATTGCTGCTCACGGATGAGCATTGGTCGAAG
>Ga0068877_10001936_pt1 | contig 16915 bp, 14 predicted proteins | sample NOAtaG_FD_66437 | JGI IMG/M metagenome (GOLD analysis project Ga0068877, IMG submission 66437) | Freshwater lake microbial communities from Lake Erie, under a cyanobacterial bloom - NOAA_Erie_Diel6S_1000h metaG | ecosystem: Environmental > Aquatic > Freshwater > Lake | place: USA: Ohio, Lake... | reverse complement strand
CGCGGTTTGGGAGACCGACGACACCACCGGCACGTCCCCGGTGTGCTTTTCAAACGCAGTCGTCAACTCGTCGAGCACCTCGGCGGGGACATCGTTGACCGCGCGGACGACCGGCGTCTCCCCCGTCACGCGGGGCGCGCCATCACTCGGAGTCGTTTCGTCAGTCATGTCCGCTCGCCACCGCAAGGTAGGCGTCAAGCCTCGCAGTTCCACTTGCGGACGACGCGTCTTTCGAAGTTGCGAAGGGAAGACCGGGAGCGAAGCCGACCAACCGCACTTCACTGCGCAGCGACAGACCCTCGGCTTCGAGCACCCGACGGTGCACTTCGAGCATCACACGCACGACATCGGCACTCGACGCTCCTGCGTCGGCCTGGATGAAATTCGCGTGCTTGTCGCTGACCGCCGCACCTCCGATGCGCAGCCCGCGCAGACCCAACCTGTCGATGATCTCGCCGGCCGACCGCGCGCCGTTGTCGGGGTTGACGAATACCGAGCCCGCATTTTGTCCGCCGGGTTGATTGTCACGTCGCCAGCGCACGATGTCGGCGATCGCCGCGTCGCCCGCCCCCGGCGTCGTCGCCGTCAGATTCAGTCGCACCGCGATCACCACGTGGTGGTCGGCGAGGTCGGATCCACGGAATCGCAGACCCATTTCCGTCGCGGCCACACGCGCCCGATTGCCCGTTCTCATGTCGACGATGTCGGCCTCGACGAGTGCGGCGATCATGTCCGAGCCGTGGCCGCCGGCGTTCATGCGCACGGCGCCTCCGATGGTTCCCGGCACGCCAACGGCCCATTCGAAACCTGCGACACCGAGCGCGCTGAGTTGCCTGGCCGCCACGGGCAACGGCGTCGCACCACCCACGCGCACGGCAACCGTGTCGCCCGTTCGCTCGACGACCTCGACCCCGCTCGCAAACTCCCCCAACACAACGCACAGACCTGCAAACCCACCATCGGCGACGAGCATGTTGCTGCCCCGACCCATCACGACGATCGGCGCCCGCGACTCGCCACGCAGTCGTGCGACGTGCAGAAGTTCGTCGATGTTGCGTGCCGTCACGAGCACCCGCGCGTTCCCGCCCGTCTTGTAGGTGGTGCGCTCACCCATCGGCGCGTTCTCTGCGACTTCGAGACCCCCATCGCGCAGTCCGGCGGCGATACGCCTCAGGTCGGCTTCGACCAGAACTTCGTCCGGGAAGGTCTCGATGTCGCCGCATCCGAACGACACGCACACGTCGTTGGCGCGCAGTTCGTCGGTGACGGCTGCAACCAGTTCGCCACGCGTCGCACACCACCGCACGTCGGTGCCCGGATGAGCACCGAGAACGGCATCGACCACAAGACGACCGGTGACGCCGGGGATCGGCGTCGTTCCCGAGGCGTAGATGTCGGTCACGAAAACCACGTCAGCCGCGGTGAATGCATCGCCGTACTGGTCGGACATCGCCGCCATACGGTGGAACCTGTTCGGTTGGAACACGGCGACGAGACGACGTTCGGCAAGACTGCCTGCACGCGTCGAACCCAGCACTGCGCTGATTTCCGTCGGTAGGTGGGCGTAGTCATCGACGAGGACGGCGCCACCCACTTCGCCCCGCAGTTCGAAGCGACGTCCGACGCCGCGGAATGCCGCCATCTTCGCCATGCATGCGTCGAGCGAAGCGCCGTGCAGCAGCGCAAGAAGCAGTGCAGCCGTCGCATTCAACGCGTAGTGGCGTCCCTGGGCCCGAAGTTCGACACGCAAGCCGGATCTCCCGCTGAAGAGTGCGGTCACACGGTCGACCTCGAATGCAAGATCGAACGACAGGTGCGTCGTGCCTTGGGTGACGTTGAGGACACGCACGTCAGCGGCCGGAGATTCGCCGTAGGTCACGACATCGCGACGGGCCGCGCGAAGTTGCTCGGCGAGCGCGGCCAGCGCCACGTCGTCGGCACACAGAACCATCGGGCCGGTCACGTTGTGGGCAAAGCGGGCGAAGCTTTCGGCGATCGCATCGGTCGTGCCGAAGTGGTCGAGGTGGTCGACGTCGACGTTGGTGATCACGGCGGCAGTCACCGGAAGTTGCTCGTGCGTGCCGTCGCTTTCGTCGGCCTCGACGACGAAGGGACCGTCCGCCGACCACGCCCCGTTCGTCCGCAAGTCCGGTGCGTCGCCTCCGACGACGAAGCCGCAACCTCCGGCATCGCCGCCGAGCATGAGCGCAAGCAATGCGGACGTCGACGTCTTGCCGTGCGTTCCCGCGACCGCAATGGTGGGGGCTCGTTCGCACAGCGCCGCGAGCATGCCGGCTCGGCTGAGCGCGGGAATCCCCCGCTCACGTGCCGCCGCCATTTCGATGTTGTCGACCGGCACCCCGGATGAGGCACACACCGCATCGCAGCCGTCGACGTACGACGCTCGGTGGCCAACGTGAACTTCGATTCCCTCGTCGCGCAGCGCTGCGACCACGTCGCTTTCGCGAACGTCGCTGCCCGAGACCACGTGCCCCGCACCGTGCAGCGCCCGGGCAAGGGCGCTCATCCCGGGACCGCCGATGCCGACGACATGAAGACGGCGCCGCACGTCGAGCACCGGCGCGTCGGGACCGGCCGTGTACTGCGCGCGTGGACCGATGATCGCGTCGACGAGGGAAGGCCCCCGATGCGCATCGCCCAACGCCCGTGCGGACGAACCCATGCGTTCGAGGCGACCCGGATCACCGCGCAATGCCCTGACTTCATCGGCGAGACGGCTCGCCGACAGCTCCGCCTCGGGCAGCAAGACGGCGGCACCGATCGATGACAACTGACGGGCGTTGTGCTCTTGGTGGTTCTCGGCTGCACCGGCCCAGGGCACGACGATCGCAGGGATGCCCACGGTTGCGAGCTCTGCGATCGTGCTGGCACCCGCGCGGGTGACCATGATGTCGCACGCCGCGTAGAGCGCGGCCATGTCGTGTTGGTACGCGACCACGATGCGACGGCCAGAACCGGTCGAAGCCGCCTTCACTTCGGCAAAGCGCGGTCCGGTGACGTGATACCAGATGACGTCCGAGAGGTCAGCGGGCGGGTCCGCCACAAGCGCGGACACGGCCTCGTTCAAGACACCCGAACCGAGCGAGCCGCCGACGACGCCGATGACGAATCCTTCTCCAGGCAACCCGAGCAGGCTCCGCGAACGCGCCCGCTCGGCTCCGCGGTCGAGCAGCCGGATTGCGCGACGCACCGGTGCGCCGGTGACGATCGCCGGGTCAAGCGGCGATGTCGGGTCGGCAACCGTGACGGTGTCGGCGTGCCGCGCCTGACGGCGTGTGGCAAGACCCGGTCGCGAATCGTAGGAAACGACCACGGTGCGGATTCCGAGTCGTCGTGCGGCCCACATCGCAGCGACGCTTCCGTAGCCGCCCACCGAGACGACGACCTCGGGTTGCAGTTCGCGCAGCAAGGCGGTGCATCGCCGCCGTGCCGCGACGAGGCGCGACACCGTGCCGACGTTGGCCGCGACGGCGGCCGGCGCCAACGAACGTTTCAAGCCGGTGACGGGAAGAAGCGTGTGCGGGTAATCGGTTTCACCGAGAATTCGGCCGTCGACGCCGCGCACGGTTCCGATGAAGTGAATGTCGTGCGCATCGACGCCACGCTCTTCGAGCATCTCGGCAATCGCGATCGCAGGAAGAACGTGACCACTCGTGCCGCCACCCGTGATGACGACGCTCGTCACGATCGACTCACTTCATGTTGCGCGCGACGTTCAGCAACAGACCCGCGGCCGCCATCGACACGAGAAGCGAACTGCCTCCGTAGGAAATGAACGGAAGGGTGAGACCCGTGACGGGCATCGTCGCGGTGACCCCACCGATGTTGATGAAGGCCTGCACCGCGAACCATGAGGTAATTCCACCAGCAATCAGGGCTCCAAAGACGTCTCTCGCTCCGAGAGCCGCCTGGATACCGAAAAGAACGAGGCCAAGGAACATGCCGAGCACCGCGAGCACCCCGAGAAGACCGAATTCCTCGGCGATGATGGCGAAGATGAAGTCGCTGTGCGCGAGCGGCACGTAACCCCACTTGCCGGCACCCTCGCCGACACCCACTCCCGTGATCCCGCCGTTCGCGATGCTGATCATCGACTGGTACACCTGGTACCCGTCGTGCAGTTTCGTCTCGTCGAGATTGAGGAACGCAGTCCAACGGTTGCGTCGATAGTCGACCCGCATCACCTCTGCGACGCCGGCGACACCCATCGCAACACCCGTGAACACGAGGACCGACACCTTCGTTCCGGCGATGAACAACACTCCAAAGACGATCGCACCGAACACGATCGCGCTGCCGAGGTCTTTCTGCATGACGCAGAGACCGGATGCGATGCCGAGGAAGACGATCACGGGCCAGAACGTTCGGCGCAGGTCTTGCACCTCGCGGAACCGCTCGGAGAGCACCTTCGCGCAGACGAGCAGCACCGCGATCTTCAGGAACTCGGACGGCTGAAAGCCGAGCACGCCGGTGCCGACCCATGCCCGCGCGCCACGCACCTCGACACCCCACCCGGGCACGAACGGCAGGAACATCGCTACGACACCCACGCCGAAGATCGCGGGCGCCCACTTCTTCCACACGATGTATGGCATGCGATAGGTGAAGAACATCACGAACGCGCCGATGGCCGCCCAGAACAGCTGCTTGTTGAAGATGTACATCGGCGAGTTGCGACTGTGGAGCATCGATACCGACGATGCGGACAACACCATCACCAGACCGAACATGACGAGGAGGATCGTGATTGCGAGGATGCCGAAGAATGCGGCCGGGGGCGGACCCGAGGTGAGTTTGCGGTTGGCCGCGATGCCCGTGCGTTCGAGGGTCGCACGACGGCGATCGGCGACTGACAGGTTCCCCTTCATTGCGGAGTCGAGATTTGCAGATTTGACGGTCGAAGTCATTGATGCCCCCCGACGAATTCGCGTACGTGACGAGCGAAGTCCCGCCCGCGCTCTTCGTAGTTGCGGTACCAGTCGAAACTGGTGCAGCCCGGCGACAGCAGCACGACGTCTCCGGCCGCAGCGAACGATCCGGCGAGCGCGACGGCTTCGCCCATCGACGTGGCGAGGGCCGAGGGGCACCGTCCGGCGAAATGGGACACGACCTCTTCCCCGCTTTCCCCGATTCCAACGACTGCCTTCACCGAGGTACCGACCTGCGCTATCCCCGCCAGGTCGAGCCCTTTGTTGCGGCCTCCGGCGATGAGGACGATCGAGGGAAAAGCGCGGAGTGCCGTTGCGACCGCATGCGGCGACGTCGCCTTTGAGTCGTCGTACCAGGCGATGCCTCCCGACTCGATCACGAACTCGATGCGGTGGTGCGACGGCTTGAACGTGGCGAGCGCCGCGGCGACACCGGCATGCGAGCCGGTACCGGATTCGAGAACCGTCGCTGCCGCTGCGAGCGAGTTCGTGATGTCGTGCGGAAGGGCACGCGGCATGCCCTCCGAGGCGATGATCTCGACTCCGGCCGCCAAGAGTCGACCATCGATGCACGCGTAGTCATCGTCGGCGTCGAAGCCGAACGTCACGACCCTCGCCCGCGTGTTGCGGGCCGCGGCCACGATCGTGGGGTCGGCGGACGGCGCGACCGCGACGTCATGTGCGGTTGCGGCGGCCCAGATGCGGGCCTTCGACGCACGGTACGACACCATGTCGCGGTGCCAGTCGAGGTGGTCGGGCGCGAGATTCAGCCAGGCGCCCGCTTCGACGCGGAAGTCGCGCGTCAATGCGAGCCGGAAACTCGAACATTCGACGACGAACGCGTCGACGTCGTCGTCGAGTGCCGCGATCAGCGGGGTCTCGGTGTTGCCGACGGCTGCAACGCGACGCCCGGACTCGCGGATCATTGCCGCAGCGAGCAGCGTCGTTGTCGTCTTGCCGTCGGTTCCCGTGATGCCGATCATCGGCCGGGGGCCGCCGGTGCGCTGCTGTTCCCATCGGTATGCAAGTTCGATCTCCGACAGCATCTCCCTGTCGAGGTCGTTGGCGACCGCGAACAACGGGTGCGATTCGGGCACGCCCGGTGCGGGCATCACGAAGTCGACGTTCTTCACCAAACCGGACAACGTGCCGAGGTCCGGCGAGATGCTGAGGCTCGCACCAAGTTCGGCCGCCAGCGCGTCGTGCGCCGGGTTGGGCTTGTCGTCGACGAGGACGGGTTCGATTCCCCGCGCGACGAGCGCGCGCGCCACCGCGTTGCCCGCGATGCCAAGACCGAACACCAACGCCCTCAACGTCAACCAACCTGCCGCGTGAAGTCGCCGATGAAGAGTGCGAGCGCGGTCGCCACGCAGATACCTTGAATGATCCAGAAACGGATGATGACGCTCGTCTCGGGCCAACCAACCAGTTCGAAATGGTGGTGGATTGGCGACATGCGCAGCAGACGGCGCTTGCGACCCGACGCCTTGAACACACCCATCTGAACCGCAACCGAGCCGGCCTCGAACACGTTGATGCCGCAGATGAGGACGAGCAGCAGATGGGTGTTCGTGGTGACGGCGAGCAGGCCGAGCGCGGCGCCGATGCCCAACGCGCCGACATCACCCATGAAGATCTTCGCCGGCGCAGCGTTCCACCAGAGAAACCCTGCACACGCGCCGGCGAACGCTGCGGACAGCACCGCCAGGTCGAGCGGATTCACGAGGCCGTACAACTCTGGGTTGCGGAACGCCCAGTACGCGATGATCGTGTACGCGAGGAAAGACAAGAGCGCCGAGCCGCCGGCGAGGCCGTCGAGGCCGTCGGTCACGTTCACCGCGTTGGTCGCGCTCCACACCATGACCGCACCCCACACCACCCACACGGGCCACGGAAGTTCCCAGCCCGGGTTGTCGGCACGCGTGATCGAGAAGTTCTGGCTGACGTTCGTCGCGGTTGCGAGCCACCAGAGGAACAGAACCGTGAGCCCGAAGGTCACATAGCCCTTCTTCTTCCAGAAGATTCCGCGGTTGTGCGCCTTGCGCACCTTGATGAAATCGTCGAGGAAGCCCATCGCCGCCATCACGACGATGCACGCCCACATGATCAGCGCCTGGTCGGAGAAAGCGAGCCCTTCGCGCACGTGCGCAACGGCCCAACCGACGAATGCCGACACCACGATCGCGACACCACCCATCGTGGGCGTCCCCTGCTTGTAGTTGTGATGGGTCGGCCCGAGGTCTTCCTTGCCGAGAATCGGCTGCCCGCGGCCGATCCGACGGAAGAACGTGATGAGGTACCGCGTGCCGAACAGCGACACGAGCATCGCCATGGCCCCACCGATGAATACCGCGATCATTTCGCACCTCCCATGACCCGCAGAAGTGCACCGCGCGCCTCGTCCATGTCGTCGAAGTCGTGTGTCACCGTACCAATCGTCTGACCTTGCTCGTGGCCTTTCCCCGCGATCACGACGACGTCACCGGTCGATGCGTGTGCAATCGCATTGTTGATCGCATCACGGCGATCGAGAATGACTTGGAATTTTTCACCGCGAGAACTACCGGCCCTCACCTGCTGCGCGATCACCGCGGCATCCTCGGATCGAGCATTGTCGGTGGTGACGATGACAACGTCGGCAAGTTGCCCGGCAACGTCTCCCATCAGCGGACGCTTCGTCGCATCCCGGTCACCACCGCAGCCGAACACGACCGACAACTTCGCGCCGGGGCCAAGCGTCGACCTGGCCGCCGAGAGAACCGCACGCAACGAATCCGGAGTGTGGGCATAGTCCACGTACACCGAGAACGGCGCCGCGACATCGACACGCTCGAGACGCCCGGGAACGCGATCGAGAGTTGCGAGACCCCGAACGATGTCGGCGTCGGCGATGCCCAGCACCTTTGCGGTCGTCGCCGCGGCGAGCGCGTTGTAGAGGTTGTGACGACCACCCAACGGCACGACGAGATCGACGCCCCGCCAGGACAACTCGCACGACGACAGCGACTCGACGGAACCCGCGACATCGGCGAGCCCGTATCCGTGCAGGTTCTCTGCTCGGCCGGCTTTGGTGAGGCGTTCGAAGAGAATGCGTCCGTGTTCGTCGTCGACGTTGATGATCGAGTCAGTCGCCGTGCCGGGCTCGAAGAGCCGGGCCTTTGCCTCGAAGTACGCCTCGAGCGATCCGTGGAAGTCGAGGTGATCGTGTCCGAGGTTCGTGAACACCGCCGCACGAAATGTCGTCCCGTAGGTTCTGTCGAGAACGAGGGCATGTGACGTCACTTCCATGATGACGACGCGACGACCGGCATCGACTGCAACTCGCATCGCTCGTTGCAGATCGGGTGCTTCGGCCGTCGTTCGCGAACCACTCAGCGTGCCGAAAACCTCGGGCTGAAGACCGGCCGCCTTGCAGATGGCCGCGAGCATTGCCGCGGTCGTCGTCTTGCCGTTGGTTCCCGTGATTCCGACGACGGGTACTTCACGACTCGGATTGCCGTGCACCGCCGCGGAACACACCGCAATCGCTTTTCGTACCGTGGACGGATCGACGACGAGCATCGGCACGGCGACGCCCGCAACCGGCCGCGACACCAGCAATGCAACCGCGCCCTGCCTCACCGCCGCCGACGCATGATCGTGGCCGTCGTGGGACCCGCCGACGACACAGCAGAAAAGCGAGCCCGGCGTCACCGCGCGGGAATCGAGATGAACGTCGCGAATGTCGGCATCGCCCGTGCGCGAGCGCAACCAGCCGTTGCGGTCGAGTTCGGCAGCCAGGGCGGAGAGCTTCACCGTCGGGCTCCGCCTAGTGCCCCGACTCACCGGCTCGCGCGTACGGGTCGACCTTCGAGCACGGTTCGGTGGTTGCCGGTGGCTTGATGCGCAGTTCGCGGGCGACGAAAGCACCGATGTCGGAGAAGACGGGTGCAGCGGCCGTGCCACCGAAGCGGTCGCGCGATCCCGCATCGGGTTCGTCGATCGACACGAGGATCGTCACCTGCGGGTCTTCGGCCGGAAGGAAACCCACGAAGCTGGCGAAGTACTTGCGGCCGGTTTGGTCGGATCCGTACGTGCCGTCCTTCTGGACCTTGTAGCCGGTGCCCGTCTTGCCCGCGACGGTGAGGCCCGGGATCTTTGCGAGCGTGCCCGTTCCGTAACAAACGACGTCACGCATCATCATGTTCATCTGCGTGGCGGTTTCCTGCGTGAGCACGGGCCGCGTCGACGATGCGGCGACGTCGTGCTTGCGACCTTCCGCGTCGATCGTTGCCTGCACGAGGCGCGGCGCGACGTACGTCCCGTTGTTGGCGACCACGTTGACGGCCGACACCAACTGCAGCGACGTGGACGCGAAGCCGTACCCGTAGGCGACCGTGATCTTCTCGGTGCCCTGCCACTCGTCGGCAGGCTTCAGAATGCCCGGGCTCTCGTTCGGAAAATCGAGGACGGTCTTGTCGCCGAAACCGAACGCGTGAAGGTACGACTCGAGCGTCGATGTCGACACACGCTGTGCGGTGAGCACCGTGCCGAGGTTCGATGACTTGACGAGGATCTCCCTGACGGGCATCGCCTGCGTCGGGTGCGGGTATGCGTCGCGAATGACGTATTCGTCGAATTTCTGGATGCCCGGAACGTGGAAGACGCTCTCGGGAGTGACCGCACCCTCGTTCAATGCTGCGGCGATACTGAACACCTTTGCAGTCGAGCCCGTTTCGTGAGCCTCGACGGCGGCGTAATTGCCGTTGTTCGAGTACGTGCCGTCATCCTTGCGACGGATGTTGGCCATCGCATAGATGTCACCGGTTTTCGTGCTCATAACAATGGCGGTTCCACCGCGCGCACCGACCTGGCGCACCCGCGCGAGAAGCACCTGGTTCAACTGGAACTGGATGGAACGGTCGAGTGTGAGCACCAGGTCGTTGCCCGGCACCGGATCGACCTCGACGTTGCTCGCACCGGGGATCGAGCGACCATCCTTGTCCTGCTCGCGCACGAAACGACCGTCCTTGCCGGTGAGTACGTCGTTGTACTGGGCCTCGAGACCTGCGATACCGACGCCCTCGGTGTCGGTCGTACCCACGACGGCGAGCGCGGACGAATCGACGACCATGCGGTCGGGTTCCTTGTACGCGCCGACTCCGGGCAGTCGCAGATCGGTCACCGCCTTCGCGCGCGCCGGGTCGATCTGGCGTGCGACGAAAGTGAAGCTCGATGCCTTCGCCGTGAGCTCGGCCGCGAGCTCCTGCTCGCGCGCTGCGTCGAACTGCATCAGTCCCGCGATCGCGCGCGCGGTACCCGCCGCGTCGACGACCATCGTCGGATCGGCGTACAGCGTCATCTTCGGCACCGACATCGAGATCTCTCGACCGTTGCGGTCGAAGAGTGCACCGCGCTCGGCGCGAAGAGTCGTCGTGCGCATGCGCGCATCGAGACCCGCCGCGCGGTACTCGTCCCCCGACACGGTCTGCAGGTATCCAACCTTCACCACGAGCGTGAGAAGCAGAACGACCAAGACCCCGACCGCCCAGCGGAGACGACGCTTGATCGGCGGCGTGGCCTGGCGCGTCTTTGTCGGACGAACGAGGATGCTGCGAACGAAGCGGAACCCCGGCGACCGACGACGACCGGACGTTCCGCGCCGCGACGCAGAACGTTGCGGTGCAGGCCGCCGCGTAGACGGCCGCGAACCGCGCTGGGGGTGACGTCCACTCGACGGTGTGCGCGCAGATGTACGCGCTGCAGGACGCTTCGAGGATCCACTCGAGCGACGCTGGGGCTCGACGACGCGCACGTGTGCTCGCTGCCGACGCGCGGAATCCGTCGACCCTGAAGCATGCTGGCGAACCGTCACGGTGCGCCGTCGACTTCCGACTTGATGCGGCCGAACTCGTCGAGCGGCGACGTCGCTTCATCGGCGACACGGTCCATCAGGTCACCGGTCGACGCGAGAACCGTGGCGACGATGTCGGCATCGACGGGGATGAAGCGCGCGTTGCCTGCCGGCTTCATTCCCAACTTCGCGGCCTCCGAAGAGAGACGGCCCGGCGACTCGAGAAATGCACGCTCGTGGCGAAGGTCGTTGTAATGATCACGTGCCATCACGACGGATCGGTTGAGACCGTCGAGACGCATCTGCTGCTTGGCAAGTTCCGTGCGCAACAGCGCGGCGAAGAACAAAAGGGCACAGAGAACCGCTGCGACGACCGTGACGACTCCGACGACCCGCCCACCACGTTGGACGACGACGAGCCTCGGTCGTTCGACCGGTGCTGCGGGGCGTTGTGCAGGGGCGACGCGGGTGGGCATCGTTGCAGCCATCAGCGTCCCCCGTCCGAATTGATGTCGACCGGGAGCTTTTCCACCACGCGGAAGCGCGCACTGCGCGCACGGGGGTTCGACTCGATTTCGACGTGCGACGGGTGCCGGGGGGCGCGCACCCGTCTCACGCGCGGGGTCGCCCCGCAGGCGCACGGCAGACCCGGACGACAGGTGCATCCGCCGGTTTCTGCCCTGCGCAGAACGTCCTTCACGATGCGGTCTTCGCCCGAGTGGTACGAGATCACGGCGACGCGACCGTTCGCACACGTCGCATCGATTGCCGCCTCGAGCGCGTGTGGCAACTGGTCGAGTTCGGCGTTGACCTCGATGCGCAGCGCCTGAAAGGTGCGCTTTGCAGGATGCCCGCCGCGACGACGCGTCGCGGCGGGGATCGCTGCAGTGACAGTGGCAGTCAGCTGTGAGGTCGTTGTGATCGGTCGTGCGGCGATGATCGCGTCGGCGATGCGCCGGGCAAAGCGTTCATCGGCATGGTCTCGCAGGATGCGAGCAAGATCGTCGCGTTCGTAGGTATTCACGACCTGTGCGGCGGTCAAGGCCTGCGAGCGGTCCATCCGCATGTCGAGGGGGGCCTCGACACGGTAGGAGAACCCACGCTCGGCGACATCGAGTTGCGGCGACGAGACACCGAGGTCGAACAACGCGCCCGACACCTGCGTCGCGCCGACGGCGGGAAGCACACCAGCGAGAACCGAGTTCAGGTCACCGAACGTCGCATGGCAGGTCGTTGCGCGAGCGCCGAAGCGTGCCAACCGATCGCGAGCCGCATTGAGAGCGACATCGTCACGGTCGACACCGATGATCGAGATGTCGTTCCTCGCCTCGAGAAGCGCGACGCTGTGTCCTGCACCGCCGAGTGTTGCGTCGACGATGTGTCCCGCGGGCACCCCCGCGAACGTTTCCACGATCTCGCGCTCCATGACCGGCGCGTGACGGAATTCCTGTGCTTCGCTCACCGGCAGCCCCTCGGCCGACGAATGCCGCCGGGATTTCTCCCCGGAACGCGCGAGACGGTAGCGGGCGGAGTTGGAGCTAGCCATCTTGCCGACCGAGAGACTGCCGGTGAGCGAAACGTCTGGGTGTTGCATTCCGTCACCATCACTGTCCCGAACCGGCGATTTTTTCCGTGCCGGCGCTCGCGATGCGACCGAATCGCGTGGGCTCCCAGATCTCCACGCGGTCGAACGCACCTGTGACGATGACTTTCGAATTCAGACTGAGACCCGCGAACGACCTCATCTCTTCGGTGAGAAGAACGCGACCCTGGGCGTCGATCGTGACTTCGGCTGCGCTACTGGAAATGGCCCGCAGTTGGTCGCGGGCCATTTCGCCGCGACGCACCTTGTCGATCATTTCCTGTCCGAAGCTCTTGAAGTCCTCCGACGTCCAGACGGTGACGCACTTGTCATCGCCGAGAACGAGGAAGCAACGGGGTTCCAACTGCGGCCGGAACGCAGCGGGCAGCGCAAGTCGACCCTTGGGGTCGAGCTGCCGCTCGTGCGTGCCGACAAACACGTTGTCTCCGTCCCGACGCCCCTTCTCCGCCGCGTGAGGGTTTCCCCACCCGCACCCACGGGGCGGGCATCACCTCCCCGCAGGCATCACCACTATGCCCCACTTCTCCCCACTTTGCAAGCATTTCCCCCCACTTTCTCCCCACCGGGCTCCACATGGGTGTTTGTGGGGTGCCCCCGAGCACCGCACGAGGAGTGGCGGACACGTCAGGAAGCCAGGAAAACAAGGGCTTTTTGCCTCGTCACTGCACCATCGAGCGGGAGTGGGGCGAAGTGGGGAAGTTCAGCCCACGGGCAACACGGCTGCGACCCGAGTGGCGACGTCCACCGGGTCGATGCCCGGGGTGACGCGCACGAGTGTGCCCACCCGTGCCGGGTCGTCGCGCAACTTCGGCAGCACGCCGAGATGAAGCTCAACGTCCCAGGCGACGTAGGTGACGCATTGGAAGCGCGCAAACTCGCGCGTCCGCCGTTGGCTGATGCCGACGACTTTTGCTCCCGTCGCGGTGAATACCTCGCCGGTGCCGCGTCCTGCGACGCACAGCGTCTTCGACCAATCGTTGGCGACGTGCGGTCCCTCGTTCACGGTGAGATCGGCCATTCCCAACGTGGCGAGCGCGTCGCGCCACGCCCGACCGACGAAGTGCATCGCCCCACCGACATCGTCGACCCACAGCGCATCGTCGCGCGGTATGACGATGTCGACCCATGCGCAGTCCACGGGGCCGACATGCACTGCTCCCCCACCGCTGCGTCGACGCACGACGTCGATGCCCCGCGCTGCACAGAATTGCGCATCGATGTCACCGACGTCTTGCGACGACCCGAGCACAATTGCGGGCCGCGAGGGGCGCATCGCCCACACGCCACGACGGGCGGGAAGATCGGACGAGTGCAACGTCTGCGCGTCAGCCTCGATCGACTCGATTGCCCAGTCGCGCGACCCGCCCATGGGTCAATCCTGTGGGCTCAGGACGCTTTTGCCAAATACGGCTTCCACGCCTCGGGAACGCGCGACACGGCGAGGGTGATCCACGCGGCTTCACGCGGCGCGAGAGGTGAACTGGCCAGGGGCATGCCGGCTTCCTCGGGCGTTCGGTCACGCTTGCGGAGATTGCACGGCCTGCAGGCTGCGGTGACGTTTTCCCATACGTGCATGCCGCCCCGCGAGCGGGGCATCACATGGTCGATGCTGTCGGCGGGCGCACCGCAGTATTGGCAACGATGACCGTCGCGCGCCATGACGGCGCGCCGCGACAGGGCGGTGCGTCGGTGGTACGGCACGCGCACCACGTAGCGCAACCGAATGACGAGCGGCGACGGCAGCGCGAAACGTTCCGCGCGCAATTGGCTGCCGTCATCTTCGACGAGGTCGGCTTTGTCGGCAAGGACAAGGCAGGCGGCGCGACGCACCGACACGATGCTGAGCGGCTCGTAAGTTGCGTTGAGAACGAGCGCGCTTCGCACGGCTATCTCCGCCCGGGTCTGGGTGGTCTACGCGTGGCGGGGCTCATGACCGCCACGAACCGTCGGACGTGCGCCCCTCCGACTTGCGCCCCTCCGACTTGCACCATGCGAGATATTTCAGCAGGTCTTGCGGCTCGAGGGAATGCTTTGGGTCGCCGTACTGGATGGTCGCGCGCATCGCGACGTACTCGGTCGTTGGAACGGGCAGGAAGGGCGCCCGCCGCCACCAGCCGGGCGGGGCGAGTCGGCGCGCCTGACGCAGCGCGGTCAGCCACAGACCTGGCCGACACAACACCGCAAGAAAGACGCGCACGACGCCTACTTCGGTTCCTTCGGCAGGCCGAGAACCATTTCGCCGACGATGTTCTTTTGGATCTGCGACGAACCCGCGTAGATGGTTCCGGCGCGGGCGTTCAGGAACGTCATCGCCCAGCTGTTCGTCGAGTTTGGAGCACCCGGGTCGTCTGCGCCGAACGCAGACGACGGCATGCGTCCGGTGGGCACGAGTCCGTCGGGGCCCATGATCTCCATCGCCAGTTCGGTGACGACCTTGTGATACTCGCTCCACAGCAACTTGCTGATCGCTGCGTCGGGGCCGGGCTGGTGGCCGCGCAGGAACTGCGTGAGCGTGCGGTAACCAACGAAACGCATCATCTGCACGCGGGTGTGACACCACGCGAGGCGCTGACGAATCTTCGGGTCGTTGTTCTTGCCGTAGGCACGGGTCATCTCGACGAGACGGTCGAGTTCGGCTTGGTACCGGATCGAGTTCACTGCCGCAGCGGCACCGCGCTCGAAGCCGAGCAAGGTCATCGCGACGGCCCAGCCGTTGTTCACTCCGCCGATCACGTTTTCCTTCGGCACGACGACGTCGGTGTAGAAGACCTCGTTGAATTCGCTCTCGCCCGAGATCATCTTGATCGGCCGGACCTCGATGCCCGGTTGGCGCATGTCGACGAGAAGGAACGAGATCCCCTTGTGACGCGGAGCGTCGGGGTCGGTGCGCGCGAGCGTGAAGATGTGATCGGCAAGGTGACCCGCCGAGGTCCAGATCTTCTGACCATTCAGAATCCACTGGTCGCCGTCGAGTTGCGCCTTCAGGCCGAGATTGCTCAGGTCGGAACCCGCATTCGGCTCGCTGTAGCCCTGACACCACACGTCGTCACCCGAGAGGATGCGCGGGATGTAGTGCTTCTTTTGCTCTTCGGTTCCCCACCGCAGAATCGTGTTCCCGAGCATCTGAATTCCGAACACGTCGTTCGGACCACCGGTCGGCACACCCGCGCGCGCGAACTCCTCGTTCAACACGACCATTTCGAGAGACGACAGACCCGCACCGCCGTACTCCTTCGGCCAGTCGGGAGCGAGGTAGCCGTTCTTGTGGAGAACGACGCGCCAGTCGGCAACGAAACGCTCGAGCGCCTCGCCCTCGAGGGTGCCGATGCCCGCCCAGTCGGCCGGCAAATTGTCGGCGAGGAACTGACGGACGGTCGCGCGGTAGGAGTCTGCTTCGGGCGGGTAAACGGGCTGCATGCCCGCAACTTAGTCGCGCGGGAAGCGATCGCGAATGCGCGCCGAGCCGATTTTGCTGTTGCGCAGCGATGCGGCGATGTCCTGGACGCCCACCTTGCCGATCGCGCGCAACTGTCGCTCGATCACGAGGGCACAGGCGAGCATCACGAGAAAGCCGACGAAGGCGAGCAGGAAGTGGATCTGCAGCGCCACCACGGTGAGGACCAGACCGAAAATCACCCCGAGCACCGCCCAACGAACCGAGCGCGCAGACTGACGGTAGAGACCGGCAGGCGAGGCCAACTGCGCGAAGCGCTGGTCGGTCTGCAACTGCTCCTCGATTTGGCGGAGGATTCTCTGCTCGTCGTCTGACAATGGCACGTCGTCAGTCTCGCAGGTTTGCCGGCGTTCCTCAACGCGTGTCGTCGGATGATGACGCAGGTCCCCACGGATTTTCGCCGATTTCGCCCAGATCCTCGACGTCGCGAAGGGCCGCCACCGTGCGGATCGCGTCGCCCCCGAATTTGCGGCGGATCTCGTCCATCACGCCGCTCGCATTCGCCCACGTTGCTTCGTCCACACCGCGCTCCTCGACCGCTTCGTCGAACAGCGAACCCTGGACGGGACCCGCGGGACCGTCCGCGTCCTCGAACTGTGACGCCGACACGCCCAGCAGCCGCACACCCTGGTGGACTTCGATTGCACCCAACAACGGCCCGAGTGCGTCGACGAAGCCCGGGCCACTCGACCGCGCGGTGTCGACGGTGATGCTTCGTGTGATGGAACGGAAGTTGGAGAACTTGATCTTCAGGGTGAGCGTCCGCGCGCGCGTGCCGTTCGCGCGCACGCGTGTCGCCACGGCGTCACACAGTCGCACGAGGTGACGTCGAAGTTCTTCGACGTCGGAGATGTCATCGAGGAAGGTTTCTTCGTGACCGATCGATTTCGCCTCGCGCTCGGGCTCGACGGCGCGGTCGTCGCGGCCCCATGCGAGTTCGAACAGGTGCCGCCCCGTCGCGTTCCCGAGTGCCGTGACGAGGTGCTCGACACCGATCGTCGCGAGATCCCCGACGGTTTTCACACCGATCCGATCGAGTCGGGCGTGCGTCGCGGGCCCTACGCCCCAGAGGGCGC
>Ga0068877_10001935_pt1 | contig 16923 bp, 20 predicted proteins | sample NOAtaG_FD_66437 | JGI IMG/M metagenome (GOLD analysis project Ga0068877, IMG submission 66437) | Freshwater lake microbial communities from Lake Erie, under a cyanobacterial bloom - NOAA_Erie_Diel6S_1000h metaG | ecosystem: Environmental > Aquatic > Freshwater > Lake | place: USA: Ohio, Lake... | reverse complement strand
TGCAGCGTACCCGACTGCGCCATGGCCGCAAAGGAAGACGCCGCATGGGCGTGCGAGATGGCCAGGCCCAGGGCGTCGGCGGCGTCCTTGCCGGGCAGGCCAGGCAGTTGAAGCAGGCGTTTGACCATCTCCTGCACCTGCGATTTGGTGGCCAGCCCGTGGCCGACGATGGCCTTCTTCATCTGCAGCGCGGTGTACTCCGCCACCGGAAGCCCGCCCGCCACGAGGGCCGCCAGCGCCGCCCCGCGCGCCTGGCCCAGCAGCAGCGTGCTCTGGGGATTGACGTTGACGAACACGATCTCGGCCGAGGCGCACTGCGGTTCGTAGCGCTCCACCACCTCGCGCACGCCCTCGAAGATGATCTTCAGCCGCCCGGGCAGGTCGCCTCGGGGCGCTTCCAGCGTGCTGATGGTGCCGCTGGCCACATAAGCCAGCCGCGTGCCTTGCGCATCGACGACGCCGAAGCCGGTCTTCTGCAGGCCGGGGTCGATGCCGAGAATGCGAGTGACGCTCACGGCCGCCTGTGCTGCGCTGAAGGTGGGCCCGGGTTGCGCAGACCGGTCAATGCCGGAAGTGCCGCACCCCGGTGAAGACCATGGCCACGCCACGCTCATCGGCCGCGGCGATCACTTCCGCGTCGCGCATGGAGCCGCCGGGCTGGATGACGCAGGCGGCTCCGTGATCCACCACCACGTCCAGGCCGTCACGGAAGGGGAAGAAGGCGTCGCTGGCCACGGCCGAGCCTTGCAACGACAGCCCGGCATTGCCGGCCTTGATGGACGCGATGCGCGCAGAGTCGATGCGGCTCATCTGGCCCGCACCCACGCCCAGGGTCATGCCGCCGCCGCAGAACACGATGGCATTGCTCTTGACGTACTTGGCCACCTTCCAGGCAAAGAGCAGGTCATCCAACTGCGCATCGGTAGGCTTGAGCTGGGTCGGAAAGCTCAATTCACTGCGCGACAGCACCCGGTTGTCGGCCGTCTGCAGCAGCAGGCCCGAGCCCACGCGCTTGGCGTCCATCATGTTGCGGCCCTTGGCCCAGTCGGTAGCGCCGCCTGGCGGCAGGGCGATCTGCAGCAGGCGCACATTGGCTTTGGCCTTGAACACTTCCAGCGCTTCGTCCGTGAAGGCCGGCGCCATCAGCACTTCCACAAACTGTTTGGACACGGCCGCGGCCGCGGCGCCGTCCACGGCCCGGTTGAAGGCAATGATGCCGCCGAAGGCCGAGGTGGGGTCGGTCTGGAAGGCCTTGCTGTAGGCCTCCAGTGGGCTGGCGCCCACGGCCACGCCGCAGGGGTTCGCGTGCTTGACGATCACGCAGGCGCTGGCCTCGAAGCTCTTGACGCACTCCCAGGCCGCGTCGGCGTCGGCGATGTTGTTGTAGCTCAGCTCCTTGCCCTGCAACTGCCGGGCCACGGCCAGCGAGCCCGGTGCGGGGTAGAGGTCGCGGTAGAAGGCGGCCTGCTGGTGCGGGTTCTCGCCGTAGCGCAGGTCCTGCACCTTGACGAAGCGGCCATTGCTTTGCGCCGGGAACAGGCTGCGCGTGCCATCGGGTTGCAGCGAGGAGAGGTAGTCGCTGATGGCCGCGTCGTAATTGCTGATGCGATTGAAGGCGGCCACCGCCAGAGCAAACCGGGTGGCTTGGGTGGTGTGGCCGTGGGTGCGCAGCTCTTCCAAGACGCTGGCGTACTGCGCCGCGTCGGTCAGGACCGTCACATCCTTCCAGTTCTTGGCCGCGCTGCGCACCATGGCCGGGCCGCCGATGTCGATGTTCTCGATGGCGTCTTCCAGCGTGCAGCCGGCCTTGGCGACGGTTTGCTCGAAGGGGTAGAGGTTCACGCACAGGATGTCGATGGTGCCGATGCCGTGCGTCTGCAGCGCCTGCATGTGGGCCGGCAGGTCGCGCCGTGCCAGCAGGCCGCCGTGCACCATGGGGTGCAGCGTCTTCACGCGGCCGTCCAGCATTTCGGGAAAGCCGGTCACTTCGGCCACCTCTGTCACGGGCAGGCCGGCGTCGGCCAGCAGCTTGGCGGTGCCGCCGGTGGACACCAGGCGGGTGCCCAGTGCGTGCAGCTCGCGTGTGAAGTCCAGGATGCCTGTCTTGTCCGAGACGGAGAGCAGGGCGGTCAGGCCGTGGGCGGGGGTGTTCATGAGGGGGCGTGGTGTCAAGAAATCAGATGGGGTGCTGCGGTCTCGGTCAGGCGGCGAGACCATGCTCCAGCAGCTTGCGCCGCAGCGTGTTGCGGTTGATGCCCAGCCACTCGGCTGCGCGGCTCTGGTTGCCTTCTGCGCGCGCCATCACCACCTCCAGCATGGGCTTCTCGGCGGCGGCCACGATCATCTCGTGCACGCCTCGCGGCGGTTCGCCGTCCAGATCCCGGAAGTACTGTTCCAAGGTCTGGCGAATGCAAGTGTCGATGTCCTGGCGGCTCATGGTGTGGCGTGCGGGCGATGGGGTCGGCGTGGGCGTTTGTAGGGGCAGCGGTTTGCGCGTGGACGGGTGCTGCAGGTGCAGCAGGTGTGGCAGGTGCGGCCGGTGTTCAGGCCAGCTGCCGCAGGCGTTCGTCGTTGGCAGCTGACGGTACAGGTCGGGTGGTGGTCAAGGCTTCGCTGGTAGCGGTCAGGTCGGGCAGAGAAGGCCACTGCGCATGGTCTTGCGCCAATTGGCTCAGAAAGCCGTCGAGGGCCTGCACCTGGGCCTCGCAGGTGTCGAGCAGGTTCATGGCCTGCCGGAAGTCCTCGCCACCCGGCAGGCCGCGCACGGCCCAGCCGATGTGCTTGCGCGCGGTGCGCACGCCGGCCAGCTCGCCATACAGGCCGTAGTGATCTTGCAGGTGGTCCAGCAGCCAGGCGCGCACGTCCAGCGTGGCCGGTGGCGCCAGCAAGGTGCCGCTGTCCAGAAAGTGCGCGATCTCGCGGAAGATCCACGGCCGGCCCTGTGCGGCGCGGCCGATCATGAGCGCATCGGCGCCGGTATGGCGCAGCACGGCCAGTGCCTTCCCCGGCGAGTCGATGTCGCCGTTGGCCACCACCGGCACGCGCAGCGCTGCCTTCACTGCGGCAATGGTGTCGTACTCGGCCGAGCCCGTGTAGCCCTGCTCGCGCGTGCGGCCGTGCACAGTGACCATGGCCACCCCGGCGCTCTCGGCGGCGCGGGCCAGGGCCACGGCGTTGCGCTCGCTCATGCAGCGGCCCGTGCGCATCTTGAGCGTCACGGGCACGTTCAGTGGGGCACAGGCGGCCACCACGGCTTGGATGATGCGCAGCGCCAGTGGCTCGTTGCTCATCAGCGCCGAGCCGGCCCACACGTTGCAGACCTTCTTGGCCGGGCAGCCCATGTTGAGGTCGATCACCTGCGCGCCGCGGTCGACGTTGTAGCGTGCGGCTTCGGCCATTTCGGCAGGGTCCACGCCCGCGATCTGCACGGCGATGGGCGCCGTCTCGCCATCGTGGTTGGCACGGCGCGAGGTCTTGAGGCTGGACCACAACTCGCGCTTGGAGGTGACCATCTCGCTGACCGCATACCCCGCCCCCAGACGTTTGCACAGCACGCGAAACGGCCTGTCTGTGACGCCCGCCATGGGGGCGACGAAGAGCCTGTTGGGCAGCTCCACCGGGCCCAGACGCAGCGGTGCAAGGGCTCGCGCGGCGTGCTGGGCGTGTGGTGCGCCAGGTGGCGTGTGCAGGGGCAGAGTGGACAAGCGAGCCTTGACGGAGGTGAGGAGGTCGCAGGCGGTGGAGCCGGGGATGTGCGGGCTGGCCGGTATGGTGCGCGGTGGCCACCGCCAGAGCGCATGAGACGCCGATACGAGCGGAGACGGAAGTTTTTGGGCTGCTTAAAAAAGAGGCAGAAGTATAGCCAGCCGGGCGTGAATCAAACGCTGCGGCTTCTATGATCGCGCTCCCATGGAAGCCTGGATGCACGCCCTGCTCGCCGCCCTGGCCCTGCCCAAGTTTGGCCTGAGCACGGTTTTTGTGGTGGCCTTTGTATCGGCCACGCTGCTGCCCATGGGCAGCGAGCCCGCGGTCTTTGGCCTGGTCAAGCTGAACCCCGAGATGTTCTGGCCCGCCGTGCTGGTGGCCACCTTGGGCAACACGGGCGGGGGCGCCTTGAGCTGGTGGATGGGCCTGGGGGCCGAGAAGGCCTACGCAGCCATGTCCCAACGCACACGCACGCAGGCCCGGGCGCTGGCCTGGCTGCAGCGCTTCGGCCCCAAGGCCTGTCTGCTGAGCTGGCTGCCCGTGGTGGGTGACCCGCTGTGCGCCGTGGCCGGTTGGCTGCGGCTGCCCTTCTGGCCTTGTGTGGCCTACATGGCGGTGGGCAAGTTGGCCCGCTACGTCACGATGACGGCGGCGCTGCTGTGGGTGTTTCCGGGGCAGTTTCAGCCCTGAAGGCGCGCTGGTCACAATGAGTGGGTTGAAGCCCACTTTGTTGCCACCGAGAGCGCTGAAGATGACCCTGGCCACCACCCCCGCCACCACGCACGCAACCACCCCCGCCTACGACGACCTGGTCCGTCTCAACCGCCGTTTGCACAACCTGGGCCATCTGGGCTCCATCGCCGGGTGGGACCAGGCCGCCAACATGCCGCCCAAAGGCAACGACGCCCGCGCCGCTGCGCTGGCCGAGCTGCAGGGGCTGATGCACCGCATGCGCACCGATGCTGCGCTGCGCGACAAGATCGTTCAGGCCACACAGGAGCCGCTCGACGACTTGCAGCGCGCCAACCTGCGCGAGATCGAACGCGCCTGGCGCATGTCCAACGCGCTGCCCGCCTCGCTGGTGGAGCGTCGGGCCCTGGCCACCTCGCGCTGCGAGCACGCCTGGCGGGGCCAGCGCCCTGCCAATGACTGGGCCGGTTTTCTGGAGAACTTCCGTGAGGTGCTGGCGGTCGGGCGCGAGGAGGCCAAGCTTCTTTCCGAGCTGACCGGCTTGCCCAAGTACGACGCCCTGATGGACCGCTACGAGCCGGGCATGACCAGTGCCACGGTGAGTCGCGTCTTTGGCGACGTGCGCCGCTGGCTGCCCGACCTCATCCAGCGGGTGATGGACAAGCAGGCGGCTGACGATGCGCGTGAGCCGCTCATCCAGCCGGTCGGGCCATTCGCGGTGCCGGCGCAACGCGCGCTCTGTGAGCAGGCCATGAAGCTGCTCGGCTTTGACTTCGAGGCCGGACGGCTCGATGTGAGCACCCATCCCTTCTGCGGCGGCGTGCCTGAAGACGTGCGCATGACCACCCGCTTTCGGGAAGACGAGTTCCTCGTGAGCCTGATGGGCACCATCCATGAGACGGGGCACGGACGCTACGAGCAGAACCTGCCGCGCGAGCTGCTGGGCCAGCCGGTGGCCGAGGCGCGCTCCATGGCCTTGCATGAGAGCCAGTCACTGAGCTTCGAGATGCAGCTGGGCAGCCACCCCGGCTTTGCCGGCTTGCTGGCCCCGCTGGTGCGCCAGGCCTTCGGTGACCAGCCGGCGTTCACCCCGCGCAACCTGCACCGCCTCATCACCCGCGTCAAGCGCGGCCTCATCCGTGTGGACGCCGACGAGGTGACGTATCCCGCTCACGTCATCCTGCGCTACGAGATCGAGCGCCCGCTGATCGAGGGCGACATCGAGCCCGAGGATGTGCCTGCGCTGTGGGACGCCAAGATGAGCGAGCTGTTGGGCCTGGACACGCGTGGCAACTTCAAGGACGGCCCTTTGCAGGACGTGCACTGGCCAGAAGGCCTGTTCGGCTACTTCCCTTGCTACTCGCTGGGTGCGATGTTTGCCGCCCAGTGGTTTGCCACCATGCGCCGCGAGATGCCGGACCTCGATGCCCGCATCGCCGCGGGCGACCTGCAGCCGGTGTTCAGCTGGCTGCGCGCGCGCATCTGGAGCCAGGCGAGCCGCTGGACCACCGATGAGCTGGCCATCCGTGCCAGCGGCGAGCCGCTGAACCCGGCGCATTTCAAGGCGCACCTGGAGGCCCGCTACCTTGGGGCGGTCTGAATCGTCAACTCGGCTCGCCCGGCTGCGTTGACCCCGCATTCCTACAATCTTCCGTCCCTTCCCTGAGCTGCGCACCTGTCATGACCACGGCCCCTGACCACACCCTCGATCACAGCCTCGACCACATCACGCCGCGCGACCAGGCCGAGATCCTGGCGCAGGCGCTGCCCTACATCCGCAGGTTCCACGGCAAGACCCTGGTCATCAAGTACGGCGGCAACGCCATGACCGACCCGGCGCTGCAGCAGGACTTCGCCGAGGACATCGTGCTGCTCAAGTTGGTGGGCATGAATCCCATCGTTGTGCACGGCGGCGGCCCGCAGATCGACGAGGCCCTGGCCCGCGTGGGCAAGAAGGGCACCTTTATCCAGGGCATGCGCGTGACCGACGACGAGACCATGGAAGTGGTGGAGTGGGTGCTGGCCGGCGAGGTGCAGCAAGACATCGTGGGCCTGATCAACGCCGCAGGCGGCAAGGCCGTGGGCCTGACCGGGCGCGATGGCGGGCTGATCCGCGCCCGCAAGATGAAGATGGTCGACCGCGACGACCCCAGCAAGGAGCACGACATCGGGCAGGTGGGCGAGATCGACACCATCGACCCCAGCGTGGTGCGCGCCCTGCAGGACGATCAGTTCATCCCCGTCATCAGCCCCATCGGTTTTGGCGAGCACAACGAGAGCTACAACATCAACGCCGACCTGGTGGCCGGCAAGCTGGCCGAGGTGCTGAAGGCCGAAAAGCTCATGCTGCTGACCAACATCCGCGGCGTGCTGGACAAGGAAGGCAACCTCTTGACCGAACTGACGCCGCGGCGCATTGACGAGCTGGTGGCTGACGGCACGATCAGCGGCGGCATGCTGCCCAAGATCGCTGGTGCCCTGGACGCCGCGCGCAGCGGCGTGAACGCGGTGCACATCGTCGACGGCCGCGTGCCGCATGCCATGCTGCTGGAGATCCTGACCGACCAGGCCTACGGCACCATGATCCGCTCGCATTGAGCTCCGCCGCCGTGCGCAGGGGCCCCGGGCCGGTCTGGCTCTTCGATCTGGACAACACGCTGCACAACGCCTCGCACGCAGCCTTCGGTCACATCAACCAGTTGATGTCGGCCTACATCGTGCAGGAGTTGGGGCTGCCTCTAGAACAGGCTGATGCCTTACGCCGGGACTACTGGCGCCGTTATGGGGCCACCCTCCTGGGGCTGGTGCGCCATCATGGCGTCAAGTCCGCGCATTTCCTGCACCACACGCACCTCTTGCCGGGCCTGGAAGCCCGGGTGCATGGCCATCCCCATGACTTTGCGGCGCTCAGGCGGCTTCCAGGGCGGTGCTACATCCTCACCAACGCTCCGGCCGCCTATACGGCCCGCGTGCTGGGCGTGCTGGGCATTGGCGCCTGGTTCGATGGCATCTTGTCCATCGAGGACATGCACATGTTCGGTGACCTCAGGCCCAAGCCGGACGCCAGGATGCTGAGACGCACTGCAGTGAAGCTGGGCGTCTCGCCCGCGCGTTGCGTGCTGGTGGAGGACACCCTGGAGCATCAGAAGTCTGCACGGCGCGTGGGCATGAAGACAGTGTGGATGCAGCGCTGGGCGCGTGCAGCCCGGGCCGCAGGCCAGCCCGCGTCTGCGCTGCGGGCCGGGCGCCCCTCTTACGTAGACCGGCGCGTGTCCCGTCTGAAGGACTTGTTGCGCGGCCGCTGAGCCCCGCAGAGCGTAGCTGGCGCGGCCCTGAGCCGCGGGCCCATATCGCCTGAGGAGAGCCTCTGAAAGCACGAACGGCGGCGCTTCGGACTCAGTGTTTACGCTCCCCGAAACCGATCTAAAGACCCTGTAGGCCTGTGCAAGAATCATTTTCAGAGCTTGCTCAACCGCTCCATCCCCATGTCTGACACGCCCGACCTTGACGCAGCCCCTGCGGCCGCCACGGCCGCCACCGACGGCGCTTCGGTGCCTTCGCGCAAGCGGCCCAAGCCCGGGGAGCGGCGCATCCAGATCCTGCAGACCCTGGCGGGCATGTTGGAGCAGCCCGGCGCCGACCGCATCACCACGGCGGCCCTGGCTGCGCGCCTGCAGGTGAGCGAGGCCGCGCTGTACCGGCACTTCGCCAGCAAGGCCCAGATGTTTGAGGGGCTCATCGAGTTCATCGAGACCAGCATCTTCACGCTGGTCAACCAGATCGTCGAGCGCGAGCCTTCTGGTTCGCTTCAAGCCCGCAAGATTGCCGCGGTGGTGCTGCAGTTTGCCGAGAAGAACCCGGGCATGACCCGCGTCATGGTGGGTGACGCCCTCGTGCTGGAGCACGAGCGTCTGAATGCCCGCATGAACCAGTTCTTCGACCGCGTGGAGTCGCAGCTGCGCCAGAGCCTGCGCCAGGCCGCTGAAGCCGCAGGGTCTCCCACGCCGACGGTGGACGCCGCCGCGCTGGCCTCGGCCGTGGTGTCGCTGGTGGCCGGACGGCTGCAGCGCTTCGCGCGCTCGGGCTTTCGCCGCTCGCCCTTGGAGCACCTGGACGTCGCACTGGTGCGTCTGGCGGGCTGAGCGCCCGCAGGTGCCTGGGCCCGCGTGAGCGCGGCGTTCCAGGCCCGCTCCTTCTGCACGATCTTCGGGCCCGCTGGGCCGTCAGAGTCAGGGTACGCCCGTGCGGCAAGCCTGCCTCCTTACACTTTCTGCCATGAGCTCTGTTGAATCCCTGATCGCCCGCGCCGAGGCCCTGCTGGGCCGCCTGGAGGCCGTGTTGCCCCACCCCGCCACCGCGCCCGACTGGGCGGCCTCCGTGGCGTTCCGCTACCGCCGCCGGGGAGCGAGTGCCGTGCTGGAACCCGTGCGCCATGTGGCCACCATCCGCTTGGGCGACCTGAAGGAAGTGGAGCCCCAGAAGGAGCGCTTGCTGCGCAACACCGCCCAGTTCGTGACCGGCCGTGGCGCCAACAACGCCTTGCTGACGGGCGCTCGCGGCACGGGCAAGAGCTCACTCATCAAGGCTTGCCTCAACGAGTTCAGCGCCCAGGGACTGCGCCTCATCGAGGTTGACAAGGCGGACCTCGTGGACCTGCCCGACCTGGTCGACCTGGTGTCTGGCCGGCCGGAGAAGTTCATCGTCTATTGCGATGACCTGAGCTTTGACGACGGTGAGCCCGGCTACAAGGCTTTGAAGTCCATCCTGGACGGCTCGGTCTCGCAGTCCAGCGACAACGTGCTGATCTACGCCACCAGCAACCGCCGCCACCTGCTGCCCGAGTACATGAAGGAGAACCTCTCCTACCAGCACACCGAGGACGGCGAGGTGCACCCGGGCGAAGGCGTGGAGGAAAAGATCTCGCTGTCTGAACGCTTTGGCCTGTGGATCAGCTTCTACCCCTTCACGCAGCCCGAATACCTGGCCATCGTGGGGCAGTGGTTGCGTGCCTTCGGGCAGAGCGAAGAGGCCATTGCCTCGGCCCGCGCCGAGGCCTTGGTGTGGGCGCTGGAGCGCGGCTCGCGCTCCGGCCGCGTGGCACAGCAGTTCGCCCGCGACTGGGCGGCGCGTGAGCATGGCTGAAGCCACTACCGTGGTGGACGGCGGCTCACCGCCGGGCCGCACGCCCGTGGACGTGGCCGTGGGTGTGTTGATCGACGGCGAGGGCCGCTTCCTGCTGACCAGCCGCCCACCGGGCAAGGCTTATGCCGGCTACTGGGAGTTCCCTGGCGGCAAGGTCGAGGCGGGCGAGTCCATCGAGCAGGCCCTGCGCCGCGAGTTGCTGGAGGAGATCGGTGTGACCATCGCCTCGGCCGAGCCCTGGAAGGTGGAGATGTTTGATTACCCCCACGCGCTGGTGCGACTGCACTTTTGCCGCGTGCACCGGTGGAGCGGCGACTTCGAGATGCGCGAGGGCCAGCAGATGGCCTGGGAGACGTTGCCAGTGCGCTCTGCGCCCGTGTTGCCGGGCACGGTGCCGGTGCTGGACTGGTTCGCGGCCGAGCAGGGCTTTGAAGGCCCCACCCATTAGACTGCCCGCCGCCATGACCGACCACGCCTGCGTTGCCGCTGCGAACCCCGAACCTGCCGCAACCCCATTGGGTGGCCCTGCGGCGGCCACCGAGACCGCGTGGCTGGACGCCGTGCGCTGGGATGGCGACGGCCTGGTGCCCGTCATCGCGCAAGAGGCCGCCAGTGGCGACGTGCTCATGTTTGCCTGGATGAACCGCGAGGCGCTGGCCGCCACGGCGGCCCGGGGCGAAGCGGTGTATTTCAGCCGCTCCCGAAAGCGCCTGTGGCACAAGGGTGAGGAGTCTGGCCATGTGCAGCAGGTGCACGAGATCCGCCTGGACTGCGACCAGGACGTCGTGCTGCTCAAGGTGACGCAGCGCGGCCATGAGCCGGGCATCGCCTGCCACACGGGGCGTCACAGCTGCTTCTATCTGCGCCACGAAGGCGGGGCGTGGACCACGGTGGAGCCTGTCCTGAAGGACCCGGCCACCATCTACAAATGAACACCAGTGAACACGAGTGAGCCCACATTGACCTCGGATGACACCCTGGAGCGCCTGGCGGCGGTGATCGAGTCCCGCCGCGGTACCGACCCCGACAAGAGCTATGTCGCGCGCCTGTTCGCCAAGGGCCAAGACGCCATGCTCAAGAAGGTGGGCGAAGAAGCCACCGAGGTGGTCATGGCCGGCAAGGACGGGGACGCGGCCAAGCTCACGGGCGAGGTGGCCGACCTGTGGTTCCACACCCTGGTGGTGCTGGCCGCCCATGGGCTGAAGCCCGCCGATGTGCTGGCCGAGCTGCGTCGCCGCGAGGGGATGTCCGGCCTGGAAGAGTTTGCCCTGCGCAAGGTGCGCCAGAGAGAGTCGGAGGAATCATGAGCACAGACCCGAACTGCATCTTCTGCAAGATCGTTGCCGGGCAGATCCCGTCGCGCAAGGTTCATGAGGACGAGCAAGTGCTCGCCTTCCACGACATCAACCCCTGGGCGCCCGTGCATGTGCTGATCATTCCCAAGCAGCACATTGCGACACTGGCCGATGTGGGCCCCGAGCATGACGCCCTGCTCGGGCACATGCTGGGCCTGGCGCCACGCTTGATGAAGCAGCTGGGTGTGTCCAACGGCTTTCGCACGCTGATCAATACGGGGCCTGACGGCATGCAGGAGGTTTATCACCTGCACATGCATGTCATGGGCGGCCCCCGGCCCTGGACCAAAGGCTGATCGCTTGCGCACTGTCCAAGCGCAGTGCCCCTGTCACACAGCGGGCATACCGCTCCCCTAGAATCTTCGGTTCCTTTCAGGAGAACAGACATGGGATCTTTCAGCATCTGGCATTGGCTCATCGTGCTGCTGGTGGTGGTGCTGATCTTTGGCACCAAGAAGCTCAAGAACATCGGCGCTGACCTCGGTGGTGCCGTCAAGGGCTTCAAGGACGGTGTCAAGGGCGGCCAGGAAGCAGCGGACGCCCCGGCGGCCCCGGCGCAGCAGGTCACCACGGCCAAGACCGTGGATGCGCAGACCGTCGACGTCGAAGCCAAGACCAAGGGTTGATCCTGTCGGCTCACCTTCCATGCAGGCAGCTCGGTGCTGAGCGGCGCCTGCGCGCGCTCCCCACCCAGCGGCTGTCTCAGAGCCGGTTCCTGGCGCACCGCTTGACATGATCGAATTTGGTTTCGACAAGCTGGCGCTGATCGGCGCGGTGGCCTTGATCGTCATCGGGCCCGAGAAGCTGCCCAAGGTGGCCCGCACCATCGGGCACCTGGTGGGCAAGGCGCAACGCTACGTGGCCGACGTCAAGTCCGAGGTCAACCGCTCCATCGAGCTCGACGAGCTCAAGAAGATGAAGACCCAGTTCGAGGACGCGGCGCGTGATGTGGAGAGCAGCGTCCAGCAGCAGGTCAACGAGGCTTCGTCGTCCTTCGAGAAGGACTGGGCTTCGATCGGGTCGTCACTGGACGGCACGGATGCCTCCTCCACGCCCAGCTATGAGCCGTTGGCTCCGCCCCCGCCCGAGTACCGCCACCCGCGCAAGAAGTGGCGGCTCAAGCGGGGCGCCACTCCCCAGTGGTACAAGCAGCGTCAGGGCATCCGCACCAAGGCGCAATCGGGCGCCGCCCGTGTGGCCCGCTTTCGCCCGCCGGGCCTGAAGTCCCCCCGATGAGCAGCTCCGACCCCAAGCCAGACGAACTCGCGGGCACCGAGGCGCCTTTCGTCTCTCACCTCGTGGAGCTGCGCGACCGGCTGGTGCGCGCGCTGATCGCCGTGGTGGTGGCCTTCATTGCCCTGGCGGTCTGGCCGGGGCCTGCAGGCCTGTACGACCTGCTCGCCGAGCCCATGGTGGCTCATCTGCCCGAGGGTACGAAGCTCATCGCTACCAACGTGATCTCGCCCATTTTGGTGCCGCTGAAGATCACGCTGATGGCGGCTTTTCTGATTGCGCTGCCGGTGGTGCTGTACCAGGTGTGGGCCTTCGTGGCGCCAGGCCTGTATTCGCACGAAAAGAAGATGGTGCTGCCGCTGGTCGTCTCCAGTACCCTGCTGTTCCTCCTGGGCGTGGCGTTTTGCTACTTCTTGGTCATCCCGGGCATGTCCAAGTTCATCCAGGCCTTTGCGCCTACGGCGATCACGGCTGCGCCTGATATCGAGCAGTACTTTGGCTTCGTGCTCACGCTGTTCTTCGTCTTCGGCATTGCGTTCGAGGTGCCGGTGGCGGTGATCGTGCTGGCACGCATTGGGGTGGTCACCATCGAGCAGTTGCGCAGGTTCCGCGGCTACTTCATCGTGGGGGCGTTCATCGTGGCTGCCGTGGTGACGCCGCCCGACGTCATCTCGCAGCTGGCGCTGGCCATCCCCATGTGCATCCTTTACGAGATCGGGATCGTGGCGGCCCAGGTGTTCATCAAGCACACCAAGGCGCCCGACAGCACGGACGACGAGACGAAGACAGCCTGAGCGAGCGCTCAGGTAGTCACTCAGCGCTGGCCTGGGGCGTTGGCCACGGAAGGCCGCTGACCGACTTTGAGCTCGATGGTCAGGCGCTGGCCGTTGCGCACCACCACCAGGGTGGTTGAGGACTGTGGCTTCAGGCCGGCCACGGCCTTGAGCAGATCGGCCGTGGTCACCACGGGGCGGTCGCCTACCGCGCTGACCACATCACCTGGCCGCACGCCTGCCTGGGCGGCCGGGCCGCCTTGCAGCACGCCTGTGATCAGCACACCCGTCACCTTGTCCAGACCCAGGGATGAGGCCAGATCGGGCGACAGATCGCGGGGCTCCACGCCGATCCAGCCACGGATCACCCGGCCGTCGCGCACCAGATCGTCCATGACCTGCCGCGCCAGGTCCACGGGCACGGCAAAGCCAATACCCAGGCTGCCGCCGCCTTGCGAGTAGACGGCGGTGTTGATGCCCACCAAGGCGCCGCGCGCGTCTACGAGGGCGCCGCCGGAGTTACCGGGGTTGATGGCCGCGTCTGTCTGAATGAAGTTCTCGAAGGTGGACAGCCCCAGCCGGTTGCGGCCCAGTGCGCTGACGATGCCCGCGGTGACCGTCTGCCCCACGTTGAAGGGGTTGCCGATGGCCAGCACGGGGTCGCCCACGGACAGGCGGCTCACATCCCCCAGTGCCAACACAGGCAGCGGCGCCAGGTCGATCTTGAGCACGGCAATGTCGGTTTCCGGGTCCGTACCCACCAGCCGGGCGCGGGTCTCTCGGCCGTCGGCCAGGCGCACGTCGATGTCGGTCGCGCCTTCGATCACGTGGTGATTGGTCAGCAGATAGCCCTCGGCCGAGACGATCACGCCCGAGCCCAGGCCCGCGTTGGGTGTCTGCTCGTCACGGTCGCCAAAGAAGAAGCGAAACGCCGGGTCATTGGCATGCGGGTTGCGCAAGGGCGCCTTTTGCGCCGAGATGCTCACCACGGCGGGCAAGGCCGCGCGGGCTGCGGCACTGAAGCCGCCCGAGCTGGAGGCGCTCGCCGCAGGGGCCTGCACCACGGAGACTTGTGCCGGCAACAGCGAGCCGCTTCGCAGCCACTCCGGTTTGAGCGTGCCCAGCACAAACAGCACGGCCACGGCCACAGTGACCGCTTGGGAGAAAATCAGCCAGGTTCTGCGCATCGCCAAAAAGACTTGAAGGACCCGAAAGACCGTATGGCCCACCGTTTGGAGATCGAGTCGTTCTTGCGCGAGCTGTTGTCGGTGGATCGCTTCAAGGATTATGGGCCGAACGGTCTGCAGGTCCAGGGCGTTGATCAAGTCCGCAAGATCGCCTCGGGCGTGACCGCCAGCCTCGCCTTCATCGAGGCTGCCATCGAGTCAGGCGCCGATACCTTGCTGGTCCACCACGGCCTGTTCTGGCGCGGTCATGACGGGCGCCTGACCGGCTGGCTGCGCGAGCGCGTGGCCCGTTTGATCCGCGCTGACGTCAATCTCCTGGCCTACCACCTGCCGCTGGACGCTCACCCCGTGCTGGGCAACAACGCGCAGCTCGGTGTGCGCCTGGGGTGGCAGGCCCAAGAGCGGTTTGGGGATCAGGACCTGGGCTTCTTGGGCCAGGCCGATCAGCCGGTGACCCTGGCGCAGCTCCAGGCCCGGGCGCAGTCGGTTCTCGGCCGAGAACCCGTGTGCGAACCGGGCGACGGCCGCCCGCTGCGGCGCTTGGCCTGGTGCACGGGCGGCGCGCAGGGCTACTTCGAGGCGGCCATCGCCGCGGGAGCTGATGCTTTCCTGACGGGCGAGATCTCGGAGCCCCAGGCGCATCTGGCCCGCGAGACCGGAGTAGCCTTCCTGGCCTGCGGTCACCACGCCACCGAGCGCTTTGGCGCACCAGCCGTGGCGGCCGAGGTGGCAGCTCAGTTCGGTTTGGAGCATGTCTTCATCGACGTGCCCAACCCGGCATGACGGCCGTGCCGCTCATGAATCACACGCAAACCGCGCCGCGCAAGGCGCCGCCACTGGCCCTGACGATGGGCGACGCCGCCGGCATCGGGCCGGAATGCATCATCAAGGCTTGGCAGGCCGGTGCTCTGGACCACGCGGTGGTGCTGGGTGATGTGCAGGTGATGCGTCGCGCTGCCGGCCAAGTGGGTGGTGTGCGGCCCGTCGTGGCCCGCATCGAGCACCCCGCGGACCTCAGCCGGGTGCCGGCAGGCTGCCTAAGCGTCATCGAACCTGCTGGAATGCCCCCGGGCTTGGCCGAAGTGCCGATGGGCCAGGTGGACGCGCGCTGTGGTGCCGCAGCGGCGCGTTGCATCGAGGCAGCGGTGGCCTGGGTGATGCAAGGGGCGTGCACGGCCATCGTCACGGCCCCCCTGCACAAGGAGGCGTTGTCCGCGGCCGGCATTGACTACCCCGGCCATACAGAGATGTTGCAGGCGCTGGCGGCCGGGCCGCAGGGCTTGCCGCCCGTGCGGATGATGCTGGCGAACGACGAGCTGCGTGTGGTGCTGGTCACCATCCACCTGGCCCTGCGCAAGGCCATCGATGCCGTGACCTTCGATGCTGTGCTGGAGACCCTGCGCATCGCTCACCGCTCCAGCGCGCTGTGGGGGCAACCGGCGCCTCGCATTGCGGTGGCTGGTCTGAATCCGCATGCCGGCGAAGGGGGCTTGTTCGGTGACGAGGAGCTTCGGATCATCGGCCCTGCCATCCAAGCCGCCCGCGCCGAGGAGGTCAATGCCTCGGGCCCGTTCGCCCCGGACACGGTCTTCATGAGGGCGCGCCATGCGCCCGACCACCCGGGCGAGTTTGATCTGGTGGTGGCGATGACCCATGACCATGGCCTCATTCCCGTCAAGTACCTGGGGGTGGAGCAGGGCGTGAACGTCACGCTGGGCCTGCCCTTTGTGCGGACCAGCCCGGACCACGGCACCGCGTTCGACATCGCCGGCACAGGCCGCGCAGACCCGGCCAGCTTGCTGGCGGCCCTGCGTACGGCCCGGCAGCTGAGCGCTACAGGGGCTTGAGGCCGGCGGCCCAGCCGCAAGCCCAGGTCCGCCCGCACCCCCAGCCGCCTGCTTGGACAAGGCCTGCGCGTCAGGTCGGAGAAGACATCGGTCGGCTAGAATCCAGGGTTGACCCGTAGTTCGTTGCGACGCTGCGGCCAATTCAAATCTAGAGGGTTTCCATGAGTGACGCTGTTGCCGACCCGGGCCGCCGGACCTGGATCGCGATCACGTGCGGTGCCGGTGCCGTTGGTGGTGCTGCTGTGGCCGTTCCTTTCATCAGCACGTTCACGCCGTCTGAGCGAGCCAAGGCAGCTGGCGCACCTGTCCAGGTGGACATCTCTGCTCTGAAGCCTGGCGAGAAGCTCACCGTCGAGTGGCGCGGCAAGCCGGTGTGGGTGATGCGTCGCACACCCGAGCAGCTGGAGTCCCTGAAGAAGACGGAGGCCCAGGTGGCCGACCCGGCTTCCGCGCGCACCCAGTACCCCACGCCCGACTACGCCAAGAACCCGCACCGCTCCATCAAGCCGGAGATTTTTGTGGGTGTGGGCATCTGCTCCCACCTGGGGTGCTCACCATCGGACAAGTTCCAGACCGGGGCTCAGCCCTCGCTGCCGGACGACTGGCAAGGCGGTTTCCTGTGCCCCTGCCACGGCTCCACCTTCGACATCGCCGGGCGCGTGTTCAAGAACAAGCCGGCGCCGGACAACCTGGAAGTGCCACCGCACGTGTACCTGTCCGACACCCTGCTGCTGATTGGCGAGGACAAGAAGGCCTGAAGGCCTATCGTTTTCTGACAATCCGAATCACCCGAGGCAACCATGGCTGAATTCAAGGAAGCACCAGCGGGCGCACCTGCAGCGCAGAAGCTGATGACGTGGGTCGACAACCGGTTCCCGGCGTCGAAGATGTACAAGGAGCACCTGTCCGAGTACTACGCCCCAAAGAACTTCAATTTCCTCTACTTCTTTGGCTCGCTGGCCATGTTGGTGCTGGTGATCCAGATCGTCAC
>Ga0068877_10001923_pt1 | contig 16975 bp, 16 predicted proteins | sample NOAtaG_FD_66437 | JGI IMG/M metagenome (GOLD analysis project Ga0068877, IMG submission 66437) | Freshwater lake microbial communities from Lake Erie, under a cyanobacterial bloom - NOAA_Erie_Diel6S_1000h metaG | ecosystem: Environmental > Aquatic > Freshwater > Lake | place: USA: Ohio, Lake... | reverse complement strand
GACAGCCTCAAAAAATTAATTTTGCCGCAGTAGGCGGCAAAATACTTTTTACACGACCTCAGCGCGTCCATTCCGTTTTATGCCGTCTGGACCCTTCGGCCCGCCTTACCTCCCTTCCTTGCTAAAAGGATGCCTGGAAAGCGGAAGTGCCGCCAACTCGTGGTGATCCCCATCCAGACCAACTGGTTGGGCGTTCCTGATATCATAGACAACCTCCACTGCCGACCGTGCATCCTCCAGGCTAAAGCCATTGCCTGCCAAAATATTCCGGTAACTCACCGTGTGCAAATCGTTGAACCCCTCGCTGAACTCGAATTCCTCCCCCTCTATTTTCAGCGAGCGATAGGTCCGTCCGCCTTTTGCTTTTACCGCCTCGGGAAGCACATCGTAATTAATGCTCAGGAACCACCGCACCCTTGCCTTCTCGAGCTCCAGATATCCTGCAGAGCGGTCGTGGGTATTGACATGGACGATGTTCTTTTTCACCCCGCCGAAAATCCACAACAGCATATCATAGAAATGAACCCCGATGTTGGTCGCGATACCCCCCGATTTATCCACCTCCCCTTTCCAGCTCGTATAGTACCAGTTGCCTCGTGAAGTCAGGTAAGCCAGGTCTATATCCCAGATTTTATCCTTTGGGGCTGCAGCTACTTTTTCCTTCAGGGCAATCACCGCAGGATGTAGCCGGAGTTGCAGGATACAGTTGACCCGACGCCCCGTTTCCTGTTCAATATCCTGGATCGCATCAATATTCCAGGGATTGAGCACGATGGGCTTTTCGCAGATGACGTCCGCACCGTAGCGCAGGCCAAAGCGGATATGCGCATCGTGCAGGTAGTTTGGCGAGCAGATACTTACGTAATCCACCCTGCGGCCCTGGTGCTTCAACTTTTCGAGGTGGCGGTCGAAGCGCTCGAACTCTACAAAAAAAGCGGCATTGGGGAAATAACTGTCAATAATCCCCACCGAATCGGATTTGTCCATCGCTGCGACCAGCTCGTTACCGGTATCCCGAATGGCGATCATGTGCCGCGGCGCGACGAATCCCGCCGCGCCGATAAGTGCAAAGGATTTCATAATTTATTGTTTGTTTTTTTAGGCGTTGCCAAAAGCTTTTTATTGAGGTTGTGTAAAAAAGTATTCCACCGCCTTCGGCGGCGAAAGAAAGTTTCGAATGGACATCTTTTTTTCTGATTTCGCTTCGCGAAATCAGAAAAAAAGATGTCCATTCGAAATATAATTTGGCAGCGCAAGCCGCCAAAGAGTAAGCCGGAGGCTTTTTATATAGCCTCCCCCTCTCCTACTCAAGGACCTTTTTCACCTGATTATCCTCCAGGATATATCTTTCCCCTGAACCTGGGCAGAAAGCGACGTTATCGCTATCGAAGCGGAGCCGCTCTCCGTGTTCGCTCATCCATCCGATCTGGCGTGCGGGGTTCCCGACCATGAGGGCATAGTCCGGCACGTCCCGTACCACAACTGTTCCGGCGCCGATGAAGGCAAAGGCCCCAATCGTATGGCCACAAACGATCGTCGCATTTGCCCCGATCGTCGCACCGCGCTTTACAAGGGTTTGAAGATATTCCCCTTTGCGGTTTACTGCGCTGCGGGGGTTATACACGTTGGTAAAAACCATCGAAGGGCCTAAAAAGACATCATCTTCACATATTACCCCTTCATAAAGGGAAACGTTATTCTGGATTTTCACATTATTGCCAATTGATACTTTTGAAGCCACAAAGACATTTTGTCCCAGGCTGCATCCTTTTCCGATCTGGCAGTGCGCCATCACATGGCAAAAATGCCAGATTTTGGTGCCTTCGCCAATTTCGGCAGGTTGATCAACAATTGCCGTAGGATGCACAAAAACAGGTGGAGCGCTCTCTTTCATTCCCCGAATAATTTTAAATTTTCTTAATCCCCCTTCGAATCTTCAGCGATGAGACATGCGTCGTGCCCGGAACATTTTAACTGGCTATTTCCTGCCCCCTCAAAAAACCTGACAGCATTACAAAGGTATGCCCTTTACACCTTTTTATGCTCGACCACCCGGCAGGGGTTCCCGAAAGCTACCTGGTTGGAGTCAATACTTTTCAATACAACCGATCCGATCCCGATGGTGACGTTATCCCCAATCACAATTTTTTGAATTATGGAAACCGAGGGGGCAATCCAGCAGTTTTTTCCAATTTTAACACTTCCTGCAATCTGTGCGCAACCAATCACAAGGGTATTTTCACCGATTTCGACACCATGTGCGATATGTACCAGGTTATCAATCTTCACATTTTTACGGATGAGCGTACTGCCGAGCACTGCCCGGTCAATACAAGAATTGCTCCCGATCTCGACCCTGTCCTCAACCACCACATTGCCTAAATGCGTTATTAAGTTGAAATCCCCATCCTCCCCCTTTTCATAGCCAAACCCCGTACCGCCGATGACGTTGTTGGATCCGAGTACGACATCGTTCCCGATAACCGTGCCCTGCCTGATGACCGTCCCGTGTGAAATAACACAGCGGTCGCCGATGACGCAATTTTTCTCGATCACGACATGTTCGCCAACGAAAATATCATTGCCCAGTACAACCGATTCATGGATTTTTGAACTTTCGGAAATCCCGACCGGATGATCCACTTTAAAAAACGTTTCCACCACCTGCTGAAAAGCCGAACGCGGATTTTCGCACAACAGGAAATAACAATTGCTGTTTAACCTGCTTAAATCAACGCTTAACGGGCCGATAATCACCCCTGCCTGTAAGGAATATATTGAATCCGGACGTTTGGCAGAAACCCACATCAAAACGCGATCAACCGTATTGGAAGGGTCTAATTGTATCAACCCCTCGACATATTCAATTTTTTTTCCATGTAATTTCGCTGGTGACACTACACGGACGATTTGATCTACGCTTATCATAAAAGGCCGGAATTAATTTAACAACCACCTCAAAACTTCGAACGCCTCGGCATACCGGGAATTGATCTGCACCCCGCGCGTCCTCGCCAGCGCACGGATGAATTCTTCATCGGCATAGCTCCGGTGCGCCTGGGAGGTGTAGCATTGCAGTGCTTTGACTTTGTTCGCCAGGTGATGTTCTTCCAGCTTTACAAATGCCGTGGTACTGAAATTGATATTATTCCAGGGCAGTTCGTAACTTAGGATACTTGAAAACTTGAATGCCCTTAGCGCTTCGCCTGCAATGGTGGCATGATCCTGGTGCAAATCCCCGATCGAAGGAATCAGAACGACGTCTGGATTTATGCTGCGCCGGAGGTTCAGCAGGTCGTCGAGGATTTCCTGCCGGTGAAAATTGAATTTGCGCACATTGTACTCAAACAAATGCAGGTTATCGGGGGAAATACCCAGAACCTTCGTTGCCTCCCGCACCTCTTTTAATAAAATATCTTTGGGAAAACCCGGTTGCACCGATTGCTCGCATGAGGAGAACGCAGCATAATGCACTTCGATCCCCGCAGAGACCATATAACTGATTGCACCTCCACAACCAAATTCACCGTCGTCAATATGCGGTGCTACGACCAATACTTTGTTGAAATTTCCAAGCATCGTTTCAATAATAAAGTTGGATCCAGGAATTTTTCAGACTTGGATAGGAAGGGCCGGCAAGGGAGCAAACACGCTTGCGCCCGTCCATGATTATCCGCGGCAAAATTTATTTTTTTGCCTTAATGATATAGTGCCAACCCCAGATATTTCCCAATTTCCGATGAAGGAGTTTGGGTAAAAGGTGCCAGACCACTCCGTAGCCCGTGGTCATGAAATATTCTTTTTCCAGTGTGACTTTTGAAAATTTAGAGAAGAGGGCTGTGACCTCCTTTCTGTCATAGCTCCTTTCAATGGGGCACCTGTCCTTTCTGTTGCCGTCGAAAGGCGCATCCAGCACACGATGGACGATGTAGTTGAACGAGTTGGTGTTATACAACATAATCACCGCGATACCATCTGGTTTTAGCACACGGCGTACCTCATCAATAGACTTTTGGGTATCCGGCGTATGGTGTAGTACCCCAAAGGAATAGACAACATCGAAGGTATTGTCCTCGAAAGGAAGTTGCTCGGCATCGCCAACAATCAGGTTTGCAGGCAGGCCATAAAGCTCGAACCGCTTTTTGGCGAGTGCTATCCCTTCGTCGGTCAGATCAACCCCGGTGACCTGCATCCCTTTTCTGGCAAGTTGAATCAAATCTGTACCCATACTGCACCCAATCTCCAGTAATTTGCCTGTGGGCTTCTCCTTCGCTATCCAATCCAGGAGTTCAACGAGATAGAAATGATATTTGTACCTTATTTCCTCAGCCTTTTCAAAAAAAGATTTAGTCCCCCTTGCTTCACCTTTAATGAATTCCGTTTGGCATACATTTCTATTCCAAAAATTTCTTACATCCTCTTTGGTAAAAACAGTTTGTTCACTTTTCATTTTGGTGCTTATTAATTGCTTTATCAAAAATTTGAGCCAAATGCCTGGTCTGATCCCTTCTGTTATACTTCGAGATCTTCGCCTTATTCTCCTCGCCGATCATAAATTTTTTATGAAAAACGTCCAGTATGAAGCGATATGCATTTTCGACATCCCCGTGGTTGAATAACTTTCCGGCCCCTGTATCCTGTAAGAGGAGGTCTGCATGGGATTTAACCTGGCCAAAGGCGATAACCGGGCGCCTCGAGCCCAGGTAATCAAAGATTTTTGAAGACAACCCCATTTCGCCATCCACGCGCTGGTTGATCAGGAGCAAAAGCGCCGCAGATTGCATTTTGCCGACTGCCTCTTCCATCGGCAGGAAATTTGTGAATTTCACTTTATCCGCCAGCCCCTTTTCTGCTATGATAGTGTACAGAAATTCCGGGAATGACCCCAGGAATTCCACCTCGATCTCCTGAAAAATCTCCGGGTGGTTTTCCTTGATCAGGTTTAACGCATCAAAAAAGGTTTCGGGGCGCTGATCACTGCTGATGCTTCCTGCATAGAGGATATTGAACCCCCCGTTTCCGCTGGCCGCATCCGCATTTTTATACAGATTAGGGTCGAAGCCATTGTAAACCAGATGTACCGGCCGCTTTGCCTTAGCCCCGAGCAGGGTAACCAGCGACGGGCTGACGGAGACGATTTCCGTCATGCGTTGCAGGGTATTCAGCTCGATCTTTTTATCCAAAGCATGGATACAACCCAGGCGCAGTTTCTGTTCTTTTAACCAAAATACATCTGACCAGGGGTCCCTTAAATCACCTACCCAGGGCCGGTTCGTGCGCCTGGAGGCGATGGAGGCAATGATGTGATTGGTCTGAGGCGGGGAAGAAGAGAAAATCAGTTGAATATCTTCCTTTTTGATAATCTCTACTGCCTTTTTCAAGGCAAACGGCAACCAAATAATCCGCGGATCAGGAATCAGATTGTATTTAACAAAACGTAATATCTTGTTTTTAAAGGACTTATTGGAAGCATCCGTAAAGCCATAAGGAACCGAGACCTTTGACTGCCCTGTTGAAAAGGGAATGCGGATATTTTTGCTGGTATAAATTTTTGTTTCCGGCCTGACGTACTTCAATAAAGAGGGATCGAAAAAAGGGAAAGTACCGGTACCGACCGTAAGGATTACCGGCTCCCAGCCAAATTCCGGCAGGTACTTGTAGAAGTTAAAAATACGGTTTATGGGAGGTCCCCCTGCCGGCGGCCAGTAATAAGAAATGAAAAGAACTTTTTTCATCCTTCGATTTCTTTGATCTTTACCAAAAGACTGCTCAATGCCAGCGCCATCCAGCCATTACTCCATCGCATTAAGGTGAAAGGTGTCCTGAATAACCTGTTTTTTTGATAATAAAAATAACCCTCGTCAGGATTTTGCATGTGGTCAATCGCCCATTCGGCAATTTTGAATGCAAAGGGGAAATATTCAGGGTAGTATTTATACGCTTTTGAGAAAGAGATAATCCCCTGCGCAGAGCCATGGACATCAATCGGATAAACCGAATTGTTCATCCATTTGGCGGTACCGTCTTCCAGAAATAGATTTTCCTTATAATATTTTATCCCCGTATGATAAGCAGGCATAAACTCATCGTTACCCGTATTTACCGAATAATGCAGGATCGAATCGCAGATATATCCCGTATGGTAGTTGTCGTGCATCTTGGTATGCCCGCCCGGCGGATGGGAATACCACCACGCGCCATAATCGGTCTGTTTATCCACAACATAACGGATGAGCCTGGTCGCATCGTCAATCAACCTGTCGTCCCCGGTTATGGAAAATACCCTGGAAGCGAGCGAAGCGGTCAATGCACTGACGTCCATGACCACCCAGTTGATTTTTTCGTTCGGCACGTAGCTCAGGCATTTCATGGTATCATCCTCAAAAAGCACTTTGGGAGCATGGAGCATGAATTCCATTGCATCCTTTGCCGTATCGAGATATTTTTCGTCTTTCGTCAGGTCGAAGGCATCCAGAAAAGCACTCACGACAAAGAAAGTGACTACCCGGTTGGGGAGATTCGCTTTGGCATAAAACCCTACATCCTGCCAGGGATGCTGATATCCCCAGCAAGTCGTTGGATAATGGGGGGACTTATTCTCGCTGAGCCAGTTCAGGAAATACTCCGCCTGCTCTAAGTGCGATCTGTCACCGCTGAGCTTATACAGATTCAGATAGGTAGATGCAAATAAGCCAAAGCCCTTAGGGTTGATGGTCTTCGGTATCAGGAGCAAAGGCCTGATATTGACAGGGGACCGCATGACGACCTGACTATACACCAGGCGTATGAAAGCATTATTAAAAGATAAGCTTTTCAGTATGGGGCTGTCCAGTGCATCGTACTTATTGTACCCTTTGAAATTATTTTTCGATGCATACTTCAGAACGAGGTCAAGCGAACCGGTAATTTTTTTTCTGCTATCCATTTTAAAATTCTTGACTAAAGAATCATCGCACCTGTTAAAAATCCCCCAACAAGCCGATAACAACTTTCTGTGCCGGGGGGTTCGATTCTGCGCCTTATGGCTATTTCTTCTTCTGTTTGGGATTGCCTTTCGGCATTTCTTTTTTCGCTTGTGGATTTTTTGATGCCGGGGCAGATGGCGTGCCTGGGGCAACAGGTTCCGGAGCGGGATTGCTTTTCGCCCATCCCCATACATTGAAGCCAATGATTCCGAGGAAAAGCAACCAGATTAGCGAAGATGAAATGCTTGAAACAAGCATACCAGCCTTGACGGAATCCGGGTTAAACACGAATTCGACGGTATGCCTGCCCTCCGGGATCTTTAAAGCCCTGAGCGCATAATTCGCACGGATATGCCCGACCTCCTTGCCATCAATTTTGGCCGTCCAACCCTTGCCCGAGCCATACCAAATTTCCGAAAATACCGCTATCTGTGCCGATGGGGCATCAACCTCATAAACCATATCCATGGGGTTGTAATCCTTGAGCCGGATCGTTCCCCCCTTTTCAGGGTTAAAACCCCCGACGTAATTGTCGAATTCCTGGTCAAGCACTACGGCATGATTCGCGGGATCAAAATTATTGAGTGCCTCAATTTCCTCATTGGGCGATTTCACAATAATAACGGAATCGACAAACCAGGCTGTTCCAAGGGCACTTGGATTCGTCTGTAGCTGCTGGTCCTGGGTAATAATATATTTGGTATTCAGCATATCCAATACCTTCTGATTACCCTTGGCAATATGAAAATCAATAAGATCCTGATAACGCTGCATCTTTGCGGCACTGTAGCCGCCCACTGAATTGTGCAGATAACTTGTAGCATTGGAATTAAATGTGTTGACCGAAAGATCAAAGACCCTGTAGTCGCCACGCCGTTTCTCAAGGCTCAGAATTTGCTGATCAACAGGCCTGGGTTGGAATTGATTCTGATAATCGTTTTTTGTTACAAAATTTCCAGGCCCAAAGTATCTCCGGCCTACCCCCCACACATCTACCCCGATCAATAAGCCCAATCCAACGACTAAAACAGTCGGCGAATACCATTTTTGAATATACCCAAACAGAAGCCCGGTCGCAAATGCAATCAGGAAAAAAGAACGCCAGGCATCTTTTACGAGAAAATCCGCACGGTCCTGCCTGAGTAGATCCATCAGCTCTTTCTGGATACCCGCATCCCCCCCGGAACTAAAGTCGAACATTGAACGTCCCGTAAGTGCAAAAAACAGACAGACCAATCCGGTGATCCCCGAACCTATCCAAAGTGACCTCAAAACCTCCTTTTGTGTAAACTCCCCTTTTATAATCTTTGAGACCGCAAGAATCCCCAGCACAGGCAGGAAACAAATTGTAATGGTCAGTATTGAACTGGGCGCCCTGAACTTGCTGTACAGTGGAAGATAATCAAAGAACAAACGCTGTAATCCTTCGAAATTACTTCCCATGGAAAGCAAAATCGTCAAAAGCACCGACAACCCAATCCACCACTTGAAATGATCGCGGATCAAAACCAAGCCCATGACAAACAAAAGACAAAAGACCGCACCTAAATAAGACGGCCCGCTGGTGAAAGGAAGATTGCCCCAGTACAATGGGAGCCGAATAGTGCCGTCGGACTCAAGCCTGTACCCGCTTGCCCGCAAAGCAGAATAAGCCGCGCCGCTCTTCACCCGCTCACTACTGCTCCCACCGGCCGCACGCGGAATAATTATGGCGACCAAATCCTGAAAGCCATTGCTCCATTGCATCGCATAATCCCAGCCCAGGCCATCTGGTTTGGCATCCGAACCTCCCGTATTGTCCTTTTCAGCCTGTAAAATGCCTTTCCCCCGCATAGTAGCTTCTGAATACTCATAGGTCGGCCAGTAAATCGAAATGGCCGAGGCAAAAGCAAATATTGCAGCCACCACCGACGAAATGAATACTTTCATTAAAACAGACCACGCCTGTTCTGTAATGATCTTTACGGCCCATACCACCACCAGTAATCCCACACACAGCACAAAATAATACGTCATCTGGATGTGGTTGGCCGCCAGGTTGGCACCAGCGCCCAGGGCAAGAACCACCGCACCAATAAAGTACTGCCTTTTAAAAAACAAATCGTAGAGCCCAAGAAAGATTATAGGGAAGAAAATCAACGCGTTGAGCTTATTGGAATGCCCGGCCTCCAAAAGGACCAGATTGTTTGTGGCCAATCCGTATCCGATGGCGCTGAATAACGCCAGCCAGGTATTCACGCCAATAAAAACCATCATAAAATAAAACGATACCATCATTGCCAGAAATACCCCCGCAGGACCAGAGATACCCACGGAAAGTATGGATTGGAGCTTTGTCAAAAACATTCCCTTGAATTCCATGGCAACCTGATATGCCGGCATCCCGCCAAACATGGAATTCGTCCATAATAACTGCTCGCCGTTCTTTTCCTTATAATCCAGAATCTCCCGGGAAGCTGCCTCCCAGGAAACGATATCGCTCTGTTGGAGTACTTTACCCTGAAATTGCGGCGCAAAAAACAAACAACTGACCACGATGAATGCAGCGATCGCAAACAAGTGCGGCAGTGCGGCTTTGAATAGGTTGGAGATGTTCATTCCCTAACAAATTATTGTTCGTTATGAAAAATTTCTTCGATGTAATAATGGTTCCGGTTTGCCGCCCCCCGCACCACCAGCTCGGCAAGATAACCTGCCAGGAAAAGCTGTGCCCCGATGACCATACACGTGAGGGCAATGTAGAAAAATGGATTGTTCGCAATCAACAGGGCAGGAATCCCTTTGGACAAGGCGTACAGCTTATTGACACCAAGATAAACTGCCGCAATAAACCCCAGAAAAAAGATAAGGGTGCCCAGTGTACCAAAAAAGTGCATCGGCCGCTTGCCAAAACGGCCTACGAACGTGATGGACATCAAGTCGAGAAACCCATTGATGAATCGCTCCAGACCAAACTTACTAACCCCATACTTACGCGCCCTGTGCTCTACTATCTTCTCGCCAATTTTCCTGAACCCCGCCCATTTTGCCAGCAATGGGATATAACGGTGCATTTCGCCATACACCTCGATACTTTGCACCACCTCGCGCCGGTAAGCTTTTAACCCACAATTGAAGTCATTGAGCTGGATCCCACTGATTTTGCGGGTAATGGCATTGAAAAATTTCGAGGGGAGCGTCTTCATGAGCGGGTCGTAGCGCTTCTTCTTCCAGCCAGATACAAGATCGTATCCCTCGTGGGCAATCATGCGGTATAGCCCGGGAATCTCCTCCGGACTATCCTGCAGGTCGGCATCCATTGTGATCACCACACGCCCCCGCGCCTCCTGGAATCCAGTGTGTAAAGCGGCAGACTTGCCGTGGTTGCGCCGAAACCTGATGCCAGTTATGCCCGGATGCGCCGTGCTTAGCCGCCGGATAATCTCCCATGACCTGTCCGTACTCCCATCATCTATAAATATAAGCTCATACGAAAAATGATTCGCCTCCATCACCCGGCGGATCCAACCCTCCAGTTCCGGAAGCGACTCCTCCTCATTCAGGAGCGGTATGATCACGGAGATATCTTTTTCGACTGCCATGCCGGTCATTCTTTTTTGAGGGCAAATGCCAATGCCAGGGATACAATAAAGCCACCTATCGCGCTACGCGCAAAACTCTGGAACGCCGTGCCCAGATCGTACTTTAAACGCTCCGCGGCCGCACCCTTTTCCAGTTGCCCAATTGCAGCATCCCCAAAGATTTCCCGGTAGCGCTGCAGGTTTTCCAGGATCACCTCCTGTTGTATGGCCGCAAGGGCAGGATCCCCGAAATTAAAAAAGAGGTAATAAAAGCACTGGAAAATCGCCGAGCCTGCTACGAAAATGGTGAAACAAGCCTTCAGTGCCCGGCGCCAGGAATAATCACTTTCGCTCCCGCTGCGTTCCCGTAATGCAGCCATAAGCATAATGCCCAGAAACGGCAGCCAGGAACTCCAATATACCCCGGGATGAAAAAACAGCTCTTTTTCAATAAAATAAAACAGCAGGTAGTACGCCACACAACACACCCCCGCAATTATCCCATAAAACACATGGCTTTTCTGCATCGTTTTGCCCTGCTTGGTTTACCGGAATTGCTGCAAAGGTTATTTCACAGGTTAAAAACAGCTAAATCTACTGCCAAGCCGACCCCTCGCAACAAGCCTATTCTTCACAAAGGTAAAGAAAAGACTTATTGCAGTGGGATCATCGGGGAGTAAAAATAGCGATTTTCGCCACTGTGCTTACCCATCACAACACGTCTTTTAAATCGCCGGGGCCTGGGGCTCCTTTTTCATAAACAAGCCGACAAATACAGCAATGAGTAACCCCAGGAAAAGCGTGGCAATAAAAGAACTTATGGCCATAAACCAGGGACTTACAAAGAGCCCCATCATCCGCTCGGCCTCTTCAGGTAATTCGCCCCCCGCTTGCTCCGCAGCTTGTTCATACGCCTGCTCCCGGATCATTTCCAGAATATCCGGATTGATGACGCCCATATAAAGAAAAGTCCATATCGCCGTAACCCCTGCGATTACCAGAAATATAGCCATAGAAACCTTGAAGCAGCCCCCGAAACTAATCCAGCCGCGGAGGTCGCCATCCCGGTAATTCCGAACGGCCATTCCGGCAGCCCCACCCATCACGAGCACGCTTGCCAATGTGGAAATCAGGTTACCGGCACCCATGCGCTGCTGATTTGCAGGGTCCACAAGTCCGGTCATCTGCAGGATAAGACCAAAAGCAATCAGCACAAGTGCCGCAATGAGACCGTTGCGAAGTGCAAGCGGCCAGAATGTACCTGCTTCAGAAGGTGTTTTTTGAATTTCTTCCATAATCGAAAGATTTTATAGATGAGCAATCGGTTCACGTATAGCTGCCCCGGGGTTGTGTGAAAAGGCTTTTGCCGCTCCCGGCAAAAAAATAATATGTCGAATACGCACTGTTTTAATTGATTTTACTTCTAAAAATCAGTAAAAATGACGCCTGTTCGAAATGTTCTTTGGCGACACCAGCCACCAAAGGACATCCCCGCGGCTTTATATACAACACCCGGGTAATTCACCGCTTGTATGGGCCCGCAAAATAAATACCGGCATGGTTGGATCCGCGGGAGCGGCTAAATTGCCTCACTACCGCCCCACCACCACTCCTGACGATTATTAATAACCCCTAATACCTTCCCCTTCAGTACCTGACCCTCCAGCGGGGTATTCCTGGATTTAGAAAAAAACCGCTCCGCCCTCACTTTCCAACTGAGCCGCGGGTTAAAAAAAGTGAGGTTAGCTTGTGCGCCCTCCTGTATGCAAGGGATAGGCAGTCCCAATATTTTTCTTGGCTGAACCGCCAATATACGGACAATTCTTTCCACATCCAAGCGGCCGGAAAGCGCGGTATTGATCACCCCGTAGGCCGTTTCCAGCCCAAGAGCGCCAAATTCGGCATAAGGAAATTCAAGTAGCTTTTGCTCCGCCTCCAGGGGAACATGATTTGATACGATCAGATCAATCGTGCCATCCAGTACGCCCCCGAGAAGCGCTTCCCGGTCTTCTGCCCCACGCAGCGGGGGCAAAACTTTGAAGTTCACTTCATAGTCGCGAACGGCGTTTTCATCGTAGGCAAGATTGAGTGCCGGTACAGAGCAGGTAAGGTCCATGCCCTGTGCCTTTGCTGTACGAATCAGAGCAACCGAACCCGCAGTAGAAATACCATAAATATGTATTCTTGAGCCCGCATAAGCATTCAGGCTGATATCGCGTTGCACCATCATCTCCTCGGCCAGCGCCGGTATGCCGCGGAGGCCCATCTCAATACCCACCAACCCTTCGTGTACCTGCCCGTCAAATGCGAGCTCCTCGTCCAATGGCCCGTTGATGATCAGGCCGTTAAATGAACGCACATATTGGAGGGCACGCAACATAAGGCCACTGTGCCGGACAGGATACCGCCCATCCGAAAAACCAACAGCACCCGCACGGGCCATATCCATCAGTTCGGCAATCTGTTTGCCCAAACCCTCCTCGGATACTGTCCCAATAGGATGAAATTGTACCAATCCATTGTTTGACCTGGAAAGCAGGTAAGCTACCTCGGCTTTACCCGCTACAGGAGGTGCAGTATTTGGAAATGGGGCCACTGCCGTATAACCGCCTGCCGCCGCGGCTGCTGAAGCCGTTTCCAGGTCTTCCCGGTGCTCAAACCCCGGATCGCCTACCTGGGCACCTAAATCCATCCAACCAGGCGAAACATACGCCCCCTCCAGGACCATTTCCCTTCCACAATCTATCCCGAGACCCAATCCTAACCTGCTGATCCTTCCCGATTCAATATACATATCCAAAGTCTCGCCGTGATGCGGCGAAGCCGGATCAATTACGGTTACTCTCCGGATCAGGAGCTTCATGATGATATTTTTGACTGTTTTCTAAAATACCCATAGCGCACACCCCGGAGTATGCCCAATGGATTAAACGCGCCAGAAACGCAGTAAGAGGGTCTCAATCCCCAGAAACACCAATGCCAGCAGAATACACCACCACCATAAGCCCATCCCTTTACTGCGTGCTTCGATCTTCGCCGCAAGCACCGCTTCGTCTTTTGCCGTAATGATATTAGCCAGCGGGCCAAGTTTTTCCTTTAACCCATCTTCCTCAAGATAGGTCAATTGTGACTCGCTACGGTCGTAGTTGAACGCAAAAGTACCCAGTACTGAATCCCGCTGGAGGAAAAGCCCGTAAATCCCCGCATCCCGTATCTGATCATACACCCCAAGAAAAGCCGTATTGCCGGAAATACGCTGCTCCGGGATAAACTCCCCACGCTCCCCACGGATTTTATACTTCATCTCCCCGCCCAATGTCATCGTATGCCGGGCCTCCAGCAGCTCATCCCGTCCAATCGTAAACGCAATACGCTGGCTCCCCCCACCTGAAATCGCCATTTTATACAACATCGGTACGAAAATCTCAGCATTCGCACTGAGATTGCTATATGCTTCGTCCAGGGGTGCGGCACAAACGAATAAATTCCCCCCCCCGACCTTGTGTCTGGTCAAAAAAGGGCTGCCATCCCGAAATACCATTAAATCGGCACTTGCCGCACCCGCACTACGGGATAATCGAAAACTCCCCCTCGCCGATGGCAGGCGCAGGTTGCTGCTTTTGTTGTCGAAAACATCGCGGAAAACAAACTCTTCCGTGTTAATCTCCCCAACCACCCGCGCACTGGTGTCAAACGCCATAGGCAGGCCAGCGCCAAAAGTACCCATAAACTCCTGGAAAGCTTCCAGACGGACATTGCGGCCTGGAAACAGTAAGACATTGCCCCCACCTTCCGAATACCGCTTTAATTCGGCAGCAAGGCCGCTTGTAAGGACACTCAACTCATCGAGTACAATCATCTGGAATTCCGAAAACCGCGAATACGACAGCGCCTGACTGTTTTGTGCCGTTAGCTCAAATTGCGGCATCCCACGGACCGCTGCCTCCAGATAACGATTGACGGACCCTTCCCCAACTACCATTACCCGTATCTTCTCCGCAACGGAAAAGGAAAGGTAATATCGGTCGTCAAACTGAACAGGATAGTCGGTCAGGGACAACGTCGCGCGATGCCATCCGGGCCTCATCACGGTAAGATTTACCGTATCCACCACACTTGAGCCGGCAGGGATGTCCAGTACGCCAACGGGCTTGGCCTGGCCTTCGTAGTCCAGCGTCAGACGAATATTTTCTGCCAATTCCCCGCTATGATTGCGGATCTTTACATACAAAGGGATCGTCTGGCCAAGTACTTGCAGCGGAGATTCAAACCACGCCGAATCTATCGCAACATTCCGCAAACGCACCGGCTGCAGAGGGATCAGGTTGAGCTCAAGGGTAGTATCCCGATAAGCCTCCAAATCCGTAGCTGTGGATTGAAAGTCCGATATCCAGTATCCAATATGACTGGCACCGGGCGCAGACGACAGCGCCTGCCGCTGCCGCTCTAAAACAGATGAAAACTTTCTGGAATCCGAAGATAACCCAATTCCATCAATCGCCGCAAGGGCATCTTCTTTGCTCAGCAAACGCTGCTGACCACCGGAAAAATCATTGGTCAGCACCTGAAACCGGTCGTCGAGCCCATAAGACCTCACAACCTCCCTGGCACGCGACTTCGCCTGCTCTATTAAAGGCACATCTTCGCTCAAAGCACTCATGCTGAACGAATTATCCACAAAAACACTCACTGCCCGAAGCCCCTTCTTCCCCTCTTCCTTCCCAGCAAGAAAAGGCTGGGCAAAAGCAAATACCAGAAAAAGAATGGCCAGCAGCCGCATCAGTAATACCAGAAGATTCCGCAGCCTGGCACGTGCACTCGTCTCCTCCTGAACCTCCCGGAGAAAGCGGACATTGGTAAAATATACTTTCTTGAAGCGCCGGAAATAAAAAAGATGAAGGATAACCGGGATTCCCAGCGTCAATCCCGCCACCAAAAACAAGGGATACAGAAATAGCATGCTGCTGTTTTATTGCTTACCGCAATATTACGCTGAAATTGTATCTTTTTGGTATTATTGATCGCGTTTTGAATGTTTTTCACACGCTTCATAAGCATTCTGCCGACTAAAGTGCTTTTGCCACCAACAATACCTGGTACTACCAAAGAATATTTTTCGGACAGCCCCATGATATTTTTTTGAGATTGTGTAAAAAGGCCGGAGGCTTTCATTTGGCGGCGAAGGTGGTAAAATTCTTTTTACACAAGCTCAAATGACTTATGAGATAGCCTCATCTATTGAAACAGTCTCCATTATAATGCTGTTTGGAAAAAAGATGCGTTTTGAACCGTTACCGGGCAGCTTGAAAATAAACCCTCAAAATCCGTCATAACCCATGTATGCTATAAAAGAAATCTTTTATACCCTTCAAGGGGAGGGCGCACAAAGCGGCCGCCCCGCCATTTTCTGTCGTTTTTCCGGATGCAACCTTTGGAGCGGACGGGAAGAAGATCGCCACAAAGCAATCTGTAAATTTTGCGATACCGACTTTTGGGGAACCGATGGTACTTTTGGCGGAAAATATGCTTCGGCAGAATTCCTCGCAGAAACCATTGCTTCATTTTGGCCGGGAAGTGCGGGTACCCCTTATGTGGTTTGTACAGGAGGAGAACCCCTGTTACAGCTCGACGAAACGCTTATCCACGCATTACACCAAAAAGGACTTGAGGTGGCCGTCGAAACTAACGGAACCATTACAGCACCCCCGGGTATTGACTGGATATGTGTAAGCCCCAAAGCAGGAACGGATTTACTGATCCGCACCGGAAATGAACTCAAGCTGGTCTTCCCCCAACCAGGTGCCACACCTGAAATGTTTGCAGACCTGGATTTCGGGGTGTTCTATCTCCAACCCATGGACGGCCCGCTCCGCGACCAGCATACCCGGCTAACCCTCGATTATTGCCTTCAACATCCTCAATGGCGGATAAGCCTCCAAACCCACAAAATACTGGATATCAGATGAGATATCCGCTTTCTCCGGGAAGCGGGCCAGGTCAAATTTTGCTGCCTTCGCCGCTAAAGGACTTATGGGATAACCTCTTCGTTCAAAGTATTGCCTGGTAGTGTAAGCTGCATACAGCGGCAAAAGGGACTTTGCACACAACCCCTACACATGGGTCACGGAAACACCAACATAGACGAGGACGTTTCTACCAAAATTCTTGTTCCTGATTTTTGATCAGCGGGTGCGGAAGAGGAGTTATGACACCGTTCCCGATGGCAACAAAAAACCCCCTTTGGCAGCTTTCGCCGCCAAAGGGGGTTTTTGTTGCCGTTGGGATTATCCTTACTTCCCTACGACCATCCGCCGCGTAGCGGTGAAGTCACCGCTCGTAAGCGTGTATTGCAGTACCCCTGATGGCAGCTCATCGCTGCGCAGACGCACCTGCTGATATCCAGCTCCGTATTCTCCGCGGATTACCCGAAGTACCCGGCCCTGTACATCG
>Ga0068877_10001918_pt1 | contig 16992 bp, 12 predicted proteins | sample NOAtaG_FD_66437 | JGI IMG/M metagenome (GOLD analysis project Ga0068877, IMG submission 66437) | Freshwater lake microbial communities from Lake Erie, under a cyanobacterial bloom - NOAA_Erie_Diel6S_1000h metaG | ecosystem: Environmental > Aquatic > Freshwater > Lake | place: USA: Ohio, Lake... | reverse complement strand
GGAAGCCGTTAAGCCTGCACCGTCCGTTACGCGATGGGTCACCGTGGTGGTGCCCACCGGGAAGGTGCTGCCCGAGGCGAGACCTGCGATGCGGGTGGTGGTGCTGCCGGCGCAGTTGTCGGTACCCACTGGCGTGGCGTAGGTCACCACGGCGCCGCAGGTGCCCACCGTGTTGTTCACGGTGATGTTGGCCGGGCAGGTGATGACAGGTGCCTGGTTGTCGATCACGGTGACCGTGAAGGAGCAGGAGGCGGTGAGGCCCGCACCATCGGTTACCAAGTGGGTCACCGTGGTGGTGCCTACCGGGAAGGTGCTGCCCGAGGCGAGACCGGCCGTGCGCGTGGTGCTGCTGCCGGGGCAGTTGTCGGTGCCCACCGGGGTGGTGTAGGTCACCGCGGCGCCGCAAACGCCTGCATCATTGTTCACCGTGATGTTGGCGGGGCAGGTGATGACAGGTGCCTGGTTGTCGATCACCACGACGTTGAAGGAGCACGTGGTGATCAGCCCGGCAGCATCCGTCGTGGTGTACGTGACGAGTGTGGTGCCCACCGGGAAGATGCTGCCCGAGGGGAGGCCCGCGGTCATCGTCGTGGTCGCACCGGAGCAATTGTCGGTGCCGATCGGCGTGGCGTAGGTCACCGGGGCGCCGCAGGTTCCTGCGGCTGCGTTCACCGTGATGTTGGCGGGGCAGGTGAGCACCGGCGCCTGGGTGTCGATCACCGTCACGGTGAAGGAGCACTGGTCGTTTCCGCCATTGGTATCGGTCACCGTGAAGGTCACGGTGGTGGTGCCCAGCGGATAGGTGCCCGAAGCGTTGGCCGTGTTGGTGTAGTCGTTCACCAGCACGTAGGGCGCGCAATTGAACCAGACCGAGGGTGCGGGAACGGAAACGTTCGCCTGGCAGGCTCCAGCGGTGGTGGGGCGCGTCAGGTTCGCCGGGCAGCTCACGGTGAGCGTGCCGAACTCGAAGATGTCCGGTATGCCATTCCCGTCATCATCCTGCGGCACGGTGTAGCCGTCGGTGCCGGATGTCACCTGGCCGTTCCCGTTCACGGTTACCGGATCATTGCCCAGTTGGCCATCCTCATCAGGGTCCGTGAAGCCGGCTTCATACACATCGAAGCACCCATCCCCGTCGGAATCCAGGTCGGCCGAATTCAGCTGCGCCCCGCCGTCGCTGTTCAGGGGCGTGTAGTTGATCACCCGGTTCTGGTCGGGGTCGGCGTCCAGGGGAATGCCGGCGGTGGTGATGCCCCCGTTCAGCGTTCCGTTGGTGTGCGCCGCGCTCGGCCCTGATTCCACGCAGTCGTAGATCCCATCATTATCACTGTCCACATCCTTGAGGTCGGGAACGCCATCGCTGTCCGTATCAATGCCCTGCAGCACAATGAGCTGCGGATACACCATATCGTCGAGACGGCATTCGTCGAATACGAACGTGTAGACCTGGTCGCTCAAACCTATGGACTCAGGGGTCCTCAGTTGCTGGCATCGGAAATTGAAGGTGTTGGTGTTCTTGTATTGGAAGAAGGCCCGGTGGAGCGGGTCCGTGAAGAGACCTCCCGAACTGAAGAGGCCATTGTTGGAGATCTGCACCGAACCGAAAGAGTTCTGCTGCACCAGGCGTGTAGGCTGATCCACGGCATACAGGGAAGGTGCATAAAGCAGGATGGACTCCGTCTCGCCATCGGCTGCGAGTCCGTCGATGTCGTTGACGATACCGCCGATCCGATCGATCAGCATGGTCGGGGTGGTCGTCCCTGCGTTGACGAATAGCATGGAAAAGTCCACACCAGCGACGCTTGTTCCGCTGAAAAGGAATTTAGGCTGGAAGGCATCGGGAGATCCCCCGACGGGCTCGTCGATGCTCGTGAGCACGGTATTGACCATCATGCCGACCGTTACCAAGGCATCCACTCCAGTGGTGACGTTCGGGAAGCGATAGACCGCGCCCGTGGTGAGCGCGGTTCCAGATTCCAAGGTCGGGTTCTGGAAGTCCAAGGCGGGCTGTGTGCAGGGTACCACGCCTCCACGGCTATCGAATCCGAGATCTTCGATATCGTCTGGAATACCATCGTTGTCATCATCCAGGTCTTGCTCATCCGCGACCCCGTCCGCGTCGTTGTCGATGGATATCGTGATATGGGCGGATAGTTCGCTTGTGTTGCCGTTGGAATTGCGACGGGCTATGGCACTGACCTTCTCACCGGACGGCAGCTGCTCGCTGCCGAACAGTGCGTTGAAGTCGACGTTCCCACTTGCGTCCGTGGTCACCGTGGTGGATCCGATGTATCTGGTCGCCTCGCCATGACCGGAGATATCGCCTACCTCGTCCGAGTAGAACTCTATCGTGAAGGTGGCGTTCGCGCTGCTGTTCAGCGTGCCGGTCACGTAGACCCCACCAGCGCTGGTGGCGGCAAGTGAGAGCTGCGGATAGTTCTGCGCTTGGTTGGGACCTGCATCACCGTCGCCGTTGTCGTTCGGGGTCACACCGTCTTCGTTCAGGTCAATGGCAAGTCCACCGTTGTTGAAGATGAGGTTGCCGCTAAGTGTGTTCCCCGTGCTCGTGGCGTCGGAGATCACGATGCCATTGCTGGCGCAGCTGGCGATGTGGTTCGCATGGAGGCCCGGCTGGCCGATCGTGTTGCCTGACGCACCGAGCTCAAGGCGGATGCCGTTGCGAAGGGTGCCGATCTGTGCAACGCCATCGCGTTGAAAGCCGAAGAGGTTGCCATGGACCTCGTTGTTGTCAGCGGTTGCTCCGGATATCCTGACCGCGGCGTTGTTGCTGCATCCTGCGAACAGGTTGCGACGGGAGAGCGAGGTACCGCCGATGGTGTTGCCGGAGGACTGGATCACCACCCCGTTCCGGGTGCCCAGCGCAGCGCTGCCTAGGGCGTTCGTACCGATGAAGTTGCCGGAAATGACCGTGCCGCTCGAGGTCGCGCTCAACACGATGGAGTTCGTCAGGAAACGGTTCAGGATGAGGCCACGGAGGTGGCAGCCGGAGGCGTTGATGTTGAGTCCATTGACCGCGGTGCTGTTGCCGTTGACCTCCACCCGCAGCACCGCGTTGGTGCCCACGGTATCGGTGTTCATCGAGGTGCCCGGCTGGCTGTACCCATCGATGAAGACCTGTTCGGTGATCGTGGGCAGGTTGGATGTGAGGGTGATGGTACGAGTGCCCGCACCGGGGATGTTGAACAGGATGGTGTCGGCGCCGGCTGAACCGTTCGCGTTGGTGATGGCTGTGCGTAAAGAGCCGGCACCGGCATTGTTGGTATTGATGACCGTGAACGTGGCGCCTCGCAGGCCTGAGGGGTCGAATACCAAGGCCAAAAGACCAGCTACCCGGAGGAGTTGTCGGAAGAGGCTCCCGATCGGCTTTCGTTCAGCGATGTAAAGGTCCATATCCATGTCGTTTCGGTCTTCCGTCCGGTCCACTTGGTCATTCATGCGTGAGTAGCGCTTGAATGGTCCAGGGTGGCTTGGAAAGGGGCCGGTAACGCACCGGAACCGATCGTCCCCACCTGTCGCGGGCTGGTCGTTCGGTTCCTTTATACCGAATTCGTCGATAATGGTTGCACTTTCGTCGAATCCCCTCGCCCAGCATGGGATCGCCGCGGTCAGGGTGACCTAACCGGAAGGCACAATAGGCCTGAACGATGGAGCTGAGGCGTGGGCCACCAGCCCGGGCGCCCCTGGCGACTGGTGCCCCCTGGTCCGGCTGATCACTGGCCGGAAGAACGTGGTCCTGACCCTTTGGTGAGGCTCGATCTCAGGGAGCGGGATCTCCGGTGATCAAGTTGATCTTCATGCCGAGCAATTCCTGATAGGTCTCGCCGGCCTCGATCATGAACTCGTCCTCGTCCTCCACATACCAGTTCACCTCGAACTCCTTTCCCTGGTCGATGCCTTTCTTGATCTCGACCAGCACCGAGTAAAGGGCCTTCAGCGAGCTGGAGTTGAAGTAGGGCAGGCTGAACACGAAGGAACAGGGTGTGGGGATATCGGACAGGTGCTGTTGGAGCCACGTTACGACCGGAGCATAGAATGATCCCGCGTTCTCCGGTATGGAGTTGCCCACCAATCGGAAAGTCGCCTTGTCAGGCAGGAAAACCACCATGGGGGTGTTTCGCGTAGTGGCGATGTGCAGAGGTTCCATCGTTCAAGGTTGGTTCTTGGTCTGGTCCAGGGTGGTGGAGACCGTGCTTGTGCACCGGTATTCATCCGGCCGTAGGGACTTGATCTCGGCGGTGATGTTCTTACCGACCTTCCGGGCGATCTGCAGCATGCCCAGGCCGGCACCTCCCTTCTCGCTGAATCCTTCCTCAAGCAGCTGCCGCTTGAAAGCCTCGGTGATATCCTCGGGGCTCATGCGTTCAATGGCACGCACCGCTTCCATCAGGCGCCGGGCATCCTCGGAACTTGCGGTGTTCGTGATGGTCACCACCAGTTGACCGTCGGCGATGTGCCATCGGAAATCCACATCGTTCCTGGCATTGTAGCGTTGGGCATTGTCAAGCAGCTCCAAGGCGATGCCGATCAGCTTCTTGAGGTCGCTGCGGGGCCCCAGGTTGAGCAGGGCGATGCACTTCAGCAGGTCCAGCAATTGGATGCGGACCTCGCTGCTGAGCTGCCCTTTGTACTCGAGAAGGTTCTTCTCTAGTTCACGTTGGGCGTTGTTGGTTCCCAGGTGTTCCATGTTCATGCGGCATAGCGCATCCCGATCAACAGTACGTCGTCGGTCTGCGGGTGTTCACCCTTCCATTCCAGGAAGAGCCTGTCAGTGTGTTCCTTGACCTCGTGCAGGTCCATATGGGCGGTTTCCTGAAGCACTTCGGTGAAGCGCTTCATGGAGAATTTCTTGCGGCCATCGCATCCGCCTAACTGGTGGATCAGCCCGTCGCTCATCAGGTACAGCGAATCGCCATCGTACAGGGTGAGACTGTGCGTATGGTAGCCGACCTTGCGTTCGAAGTGTTTGTCTCCCAATGGCAGGATGTCGCCCTTGACACGCTCCACCGATCCGCGGCTCACCAGCAGCACGGGCAACTGGGCACCCGCGAAGGAAAGTTCACCGGTATCCAGGTCGATCGTGCACAGCCCGATGTCGAACCCATCGTTGTACAGGGTCTCCTCACCGCGGCTTTCCATGGTCTGGCGGACATGCAGGTGCAGCCGGTCCAGGATCTTTCCTCTGGGCTCATGGGCGTATTGGAGCAGCAGGTCGTTGAGTCCGTAATAGGCGATGAAGGTCATCATGGCGGCCGGCACACCATGGCCGGTGCAGTCGATGGCCGCCACATGGATCTTGTTCCCCACGCGCTTCACGAAGGGCAGGTCGCCGCTCACGATGTCCAACGGTTTGTACAAGAGGAAGCTCTCCGTCATGCAGGCCTTGAGGTCGCTCTCCGAGGGGATGATCGCCGACTGGATGGTACGGGCATAGCTCAAGCTGCTCTGGATGTCGTTGTTCTTCACCACGAGTTCCTTGTTGATGCCTTGGATCTTCTCGTTCTGGAGCAAGATGGTGCGCTTCTTTCGCCGCGCGGAGATCCAGGCCCAGGCCATCAATAGGGCGATGATACCGCAACCCGCGGCGATGATGGCCGTGTACGATCGTGCTGTGCGGTCGATCACGCGTTGTGCCTCAACAAGGGCGTTGCGTTCCTCCAGGAGCTCCATCACCCGTTTCTGGTCCTTTTTCTCAAGCCGCAGGCGGGTGAGGTTCAAGGTTTGGATCATGCGGCCATTGTCCAGTTCCTCGATCATGCGCTCCTGGCGTTCCGTTTCCAGGGTGGCCTGGATGAGCTGAAGTTCACCTTCGGCCCGCTCGTGGGCCATTACCGCTTCCCGTCGTGCGGCTTCCTCCAGCTGTTTCTCGTAGATCAGCAAGGACATCTGTTTCTCACGGTTCTCCGCATCGAGCGAGAGCTGCTTCAGCTTCGTCTCCTTGCGTTGCTCCCTGTTGAGGATGTCCGTCTGTTCGCGTTCGATCCGTTGCAGCCGAAGGAGCTGCGATTCCCTGTCGCTTTTGTCTTGTGCCTGATGCTGCTCGCGTCGGAGCTTCAGGTCACTGGCTTTGCGTTCGTAGACCTTTGCTTCCTGTTGGAGGCCACGGCGTTCAAGGATGTCCATGAGCAGTTCGCAGACCTTGGCCTGTTCCAGCTCATTCTGGGATCGTTCAGCAGCGGCCAGCGCATCCAGCGATGTGCTCTGTGCGGCACCCAGGTCCCCCTGCCTGATCTGCACAGCGGCCAGGGCCCGGAGCACGCGTGGGCGCATCGGTTCATAGGTGCCTTTCTTCAAGGTCTGCTGGGCTTCGCCAAGGAGCCGCAGGGCGGCGTCGATCCCTCCCAATTGCGCATGGGCCAGCGCAGCGTTCACCTGCATGTTCAGCTTTACCAGGGGCAGGTCCTCCACCATGATGTACCCTTGGGCATAGGCGATGAGCGCCTCCCTGGGGCGTCCCATGCGGTGGTTCAAGGCGCCCAGGTTGTTCGCGCAGATACCGGCCTCCATCGGTCGGTCCAGTTGGATGGCGAGTTTCAGGATACGCTCCTCGTTCAGGAGTGCTTCCTGGTGTTTGCCCGTATTGGTCTGCGCGGTGGCGAGCAGGGCGCGCATGTCCAGTTCCAGTGCGCGGTCGTCCAGGCCCATGACCTCCGGCAGCTGCGCGTTCAGGTAGGTGACGAAGCTCTCGGGCTTTATCACCGAGCTCTTGGCCTTCGCTTCGGCCCGCAGGTATCGCGCTCGGTCCATACGGCCTGCGGAGGTGGTCTCCGCGGCCTCGGCCAGGTGCTCCAGGGCTTTTTGCGGGTGTCCGGCCTTGTTGTAGAGCTCCGCCAGTTGAAGTAGCGCTTCGGTGCGAACACCACTGTGATAGGTGCCGTTCACGAGCGTTACCCGCAGCGTGGTGCCGATGGCGTTCTCGAGATCGCCCTTGGCACGATGGGCCTTGGCCAGCTCCATGAGCGACCGCGCCAATTCCTTGTCCAGTCCGCTGCGTTCGGCCTCTACGGAGCTCAGCATGGCGTACTCGATCGCCTCTTTGTAATGGCCGCGCTCACGCTCTTTGATGGACAGTTCCACCAATTGGTTCGAACGGTCGCGACCGGGTTTGGCTGTGACCAGATCGGCCAGTTTGTCCTCGCTCTGCTGCCCCATGCTTAAGGTGGCCAGCAGGACAAGTGTGCAGGTCAGGGGGTGGCGCGGCAAGCTCATCATCATCATTGCATGAACTTGAAGATCACCGACAGGGTCCATTCACGACCGTTCAATCGCAAGGGGGAGAAGGCATTGGCGGAGGGACTGAGCACGAGGCGCTCCTGGTCCAGGATGTTGTTACATCCCAGGTCGATGGCGAGGTGGTCCTTGCCGTTCGGACGGATGGTGAGCCCTGCGTTGACCAGCAGCTCTGAAGGCCAGTTCATGAGCACGAGCTCGGTCCGCGCTCGGTCTTGGTATTGATAGCTCCATAAGGACTCCTGCCACTGCACCCTGGTCCGCAAGGTGAAGTGGTTGGATGCGGTCCACGCCAGCACGGCGAAAGCCCGGGCGGAGGGAAGACCCTGGTAACCGTCAGCGGTGTCCGGTGGAAGCATGCGCTCCGGGATGTCCGATCCGGTGAGGGCGCGATGCATCCCGAAGCCGGTGAGCACCGTCCATTTCTCCTGATCGAGGCTGAAGCGCAGGTCCAGCCCTTGCGTTCCCGAGGATGTGCGGTTCACGTAGCTGCCTACTGCCGAACTATCGTACCGGTGAACGATGGGGTCGTCGATCCAGGTCTCGTAGAGGTTGATGGAGAGTTGTCCCGAAGATCCCAGTTTGGTGCCGAGCTCCGCCTCTGTCGTGGTCACGTGCTCAGCGATGAGACTTCCATCAACGGGTCCATAGTTCATGTTCATTACGGTGGGGATCCGGAAGGCCTTGCTCCAAAGCAACTTGCCATGGAACCGGCCGCGGGCCAGGGTGTAGGCCAGTCGGGGGGCGGTGAAGTCTCCGGCCAGGTCATTGTGCTCAACGCGTTGTCCGGCGGTGAGGTTGCCCCAGGCTCCGTGTATCGTGGCTTCCGCAAAGGCTGCGCCGTCATTCATATCAAGCGCGGGTGTGCCGTTCAGCGAGAAGATGGCCTCCGGGGTGTTCACCTGGAACCGCGTGCGTTGATGGTAGGCCTGTGCGCCTACCCGAAGGTTCAACCAGTTGGTGGGCTTGTAAGAGAAAAAGAGGGAGGCCGATGTGCGCTGGTTCTCGGCATTGGTGGTCAGCTCATCCGTGTTGATGGTGTTGAGGTGGAACCAAGGTGACTGATCGGTGTGGACGAGCTTGGCAGATAGCTCCAGGCTCTTTGACAGTGTCCTTCGATATTCCGCCCCGAACAGCACATTCCGGAACAGGACCTGATGCAGCGCATCGCTAACGTCGGTATTCTCTTCCTGGAAGGACATGAACGCCTTCAGCTGCTTCCACCGGTAGTTGAACTGGAAGGAGGTGGCTACGGCATCCGTGCTGTCCTGGTAGGAGATGGGCGTGCCATCGGGCAACAGGCCTTGCGCATTGCTCAAGCGGCCCCGCGTGCTGGCGATGAGGTAGCTGATCTCGTGATCGCGGCTCAGTCGGTGTGCACCGCTCAAGCTGGCCTGTGTCCGGGTCAGCCCTTCAGGAGTGAACCCCGTTCGCAGCGATGTCTGCGTCCCGGCGGCCTCGTCGGCCGTGCGAGTGATGATGTTGATCACCGCAAGGGCGGCGTAGTCGCCATGAATGATCGTGCCCGACCCCATGACCACCTCGATGCGGTCCACATTGGTCAACGGGATGCGCTGGCCGATGGACTGGGAGCCGTAGTTGTTCTCGTTGACCGGCGTGCCGTTCAGCATGAACAGGCATTTGCCTTCAAGGGCCCAATTGCCATGGACGCCCACACCGATCACGTCATCCCGGTCGCGCCCAAAGGAGAGGCCGGGAACAAGCCCAAGCACCTCGAACAGGTCACGGGACCCGGAGGCTGCTATCTGGCGGGAGGTGATCACCTGTACATGGGCGGGAGCTTCCCGCACATTGCGGGTCTCGAGGTCCGCGATGCTGGAGATCAGGACGGTCTTCCCGGTCTTGATATCCTCGGTGAGGATGGAGCGGGGTTCGTTCATGATCAAGCGCTCTTCCTCCGTTCCGTCCTGGCCATGCACAGCCGACCCGTAAAGCCCCGATGCGAGCAGCAGGGCTGCCACAAGGAGGCGGTGGGAAGGTGTGGTTCGGGACATGGATGAGAAGCCGGAAAACGCCGACTGCGACCCTTATTCGTGATCGGACCGCCATTCGTTACGTTCGGAGCCAACTTCTTTCACCGCGGCCACCGATGTTACGGCCCTTGTGCTCACCAAGCTTGACGGCACGGCCAAGGGCGGCGTGGCCATCGGCATCAGTGATCAGTTCAGCATTCCCATCAAGTACCTCGGGGTCGGCGAAGGGATAGAACACCTGCAGGTGTTCGATAAAGCCGCCTTTGTGGAGGCCTTGTTCAGAAGCAATTAGGCGGCCTCGGTCGAAAGGTCGTCGTCCTCCTCTTCGCGTACCGTGCGCCAGCATGCGTGTGGAACCACGGAAACAAGTAACAGGTCGTCCACTTGCGGTGTTTCTCCGCGCCACTCATCGAAGGCCTTGACGAAGTGGTCCATCTGTTCCGATGCACTGCGGTCCGCGGCCTGCATCAACGTGTTCTCCAGGCGGGTGCGCGAGAACTTGCGCTGGTCCTTGGCACAGAACTGATCCGCAACGCCATCGGTGTATAGGAACAGCCGCGTGTCCTCGGTGATGGTCACTTGGAACTCCGCCAGGTCGTTCAGTCGTTCTCCGGTCAGCAAGGAGCTGTTGCTGCTGTGGCTGCGCAGGTGAGTTGCCGAATTGCCGTGTTGAACGAGTATGCCGCAGCCCAGGCTGCAGCAGGTGACCCGCCGATTGGTATGGTCGAAACAGAGCACGGCCATCTCCGCCCCGTCCGTGTTACCAGTGCGCTGACGGTCCAGGCGGTCGCTCAACAGTTGCTGGGTGCGGCGCACCACCTGCAGGGCCGAAAGGTTGCGGCCGGTATGTACCACTTCGTTCAACAGGCCTTGGATAAGCATGCTCATCAGGCTGCCTGGAACTCCATGGCCCGTGCAATCCAGTACCATGAAGTAGCTGCGGTCCTCCACCCGGGCATGCCAGATCAGGTCGCCACCCACGGCCTCCTTCGGCCTGTAGTGTATATGCAGATCTTGGAACAGTCCGTGCATACGTTCTTTACCAGGCCATAGGGCCATTTGGATCCGTCCGGCGTAATCCAGGCTCTGCTGCATTTCCAGATTGCGCTGTTCCAAGGTCTCGAAAAAGCGCTTCTCGGCGGAGTTCTTGATGGCAAAGACCTGCTTACGCAGTTCGCGCTGGGTGGCCAGCATGCGGTCCGCAAGCAGGAAGTTGGCGGGCATGATGGTACCCAGATTGAACGCTAGAAGACCCGATGAGGGGATCTGCGAGAGCAGCATGGGATGTGGTAGGACCGGATCGAAAGCTGCGAAGGCGGTCAGCATGGTGCCTGCGATGAGCAGGTAGGCATAGCGAAAACGCCCACGTTGAATGTTCACAGAGGCCACCAAGGAAGGCAGGCACCAGAGCATTACCATACCACTGGCCTCCACTCCACCCAACAGCATCTGTAGCACGAAGGGAAGCAGGATGCCTGCCGAGAGCAGCGTGTGTCGGGCCAAGGTCTCGGTTCGTTGGCGCCAGAGGCCCAGCAGCGAAAGCAAGGCCAGTACAACATAAAGCGCTGGTACCATGGCCGCATCTTCGGCCCCTGCCCAGATGCACCATACGGCCCAGAGCGCGGCGCAGCCCGACATCGCCAGACCCATGGTCAGGAAGATCCGACGCTCTCCACGCAACCGCAGTAGTGCGATGTATCGGTCGGTATTCGTGTTTGCTGAGCCCATGTCCGGTCGCCTCATACGCAGTTGCAGCCCAAGAGGTTCCGTTACACCTGACGAACGTCAGCACTGGTGATGGACCTACCTTTGCCGACCCATTCCTCGCAAGGCCCTCCCCGGCATGAAAGCCCGTACCCTCAAGCGCACCGCGGTCAACGTCGTTACCCTCGGCTGTTCAAAGAACACCTTCGACAGCGAAGTAATGATGGCACAGTTGAAGGCCAATGGCATTGCTGTTGACCACGAGTCGGAGAGCGGAGACCACAATGTTGTGGTGATCAATACCTGTGGCTTCATTGATAATGCCAAGCAGGAGAGCATTGATACCATTCTCAGCTGGGCCAAGGCCAAGGACCAGGGGCTGGTGGAGAAGGTCTACGTGACGGGCTGCCTCAGCCAGCGGTATGCTCCTGAGCTCATGGACGGTATACCGCAGGTGGATGCTTGGTTCGGGACACGTGATCTTCCCCGTTTGCTCAAGACCCTGAAGGCCGATTACAAGCACGAACTGGTGGGGGAGCGCCTGCTCACCACCCCGGCGCACTTCGCCTACTTCAAGATCAGTGAGGGCTGCGACCGGAAGTGCTCGTTCTGCGCCATCCCCCTCATGCGCGGCAAGCATGTCAGTACGCCCATGGAGCAGCTTGTTTCCAATGCCAAAGGCCTCGCCGCCCAAGGCGTGAAGGAGCTGATCCTGATCGCACAGGACCTTACGTACTACGGCCTCGACATTTACAAAAAGCGCAATCTCGATGAACTGGTGGCGCGCCTGAGCGATGTGGAGGGCATCGACTGGATCCGCCTGCACTACGCCTTCCCCAGCGGATTCCCCATGGAGGTGCTGGACGTGATGCGCGAGCGCACCAATGTGTGCAACTACCTGGACATGCCCTTGCAACATGGCAGCACCCGCATGCTCACCCGCATGCGACGTGGCATTACCCAGGAGAAGACCGAGGCCCTCGTGAACACCATCCGCGACAAGGTCCCGGGCATCGCCATTCGGACCACGCTCATCAGCGGATTCCCCGGCGAAACACAGGCCGACCACGAGGACAACCTCGCGTGGATCGAGCGCATGCGGTTCGATCGGCTCGGTGCGTTCACCTACAGTCATGAGGAGGACACCCATGCGCACACCATGGAGGATGATGTGCCCGCCGAGGTGAAGGAGCAACGTGCCCAGGAGATCATGGAACTTCAGGGAGGCATCAGTCTGGAGCTGAACCAGGCCAAGGTGGGAAGGGTATTCAATGTACTGGTGGACAAGGCTGAAGGGGGGCATTACATCGCCCGCACCGAGTTCGACAGCCCGGAGGTGGACAATGAGGTCCTGATCCCGACCAAGGGAGCCCATCTCCGTGTGGGCGATTTCGCTCAGGTGCGCATCCTCGCCGCCAACGAGCACGATCTGCGCGCCGAAGCGATCTGAACCGTCCCGGACCGGGCAGATCGGCGATCCGGGTTTCTTTAGTCCGATACAATGATCCCGGTGCGGTCCAGCAACCCGGACAGTCCATCGCGGGAGAACCGGGCCTTGCGCAATCGGTTGGTGCCCGGGTCGATGCTGTAATTGACCGCGGTCCTCAGGTCGGCACCTTCCAGAGTGGTGTCTTCGAAAATGGCCCCGCCAAGGTCGCATTCCCCGAAGCTGGCATGGCTCAGGTCGGCGCTTGACAGGTCGGCCTCGCGCAGCCTGCATTGCATGAAGTGTGTACCCTTCACCCGAAGGCCATGGAAGCTGGCCAGTTCCAGGTTACAGCGCTCGAACCTGAAGGAAAGCAGGAACGCATGGCAGTGATCGAACCGCGCGCCGACCAGCTTGCAGTCCACGAACCGCACGTTCCGGAACGATGTTCCGTTCAGTTCCACCAAGCTGAGGTCGCATTGCTGGAACGTGCTATCGACAAAGGTCCTGCCGGCGAATCGAAAGCCCTTCAGGTCCAGGCCTGCAAACCGGCAACGCTCGAACTCGGACGCGTTATCCGGTAGCTCGTTCCGTTCCTCGCTGGAAAAGGCGATCCCTTCGATCGGATCCCGGTCGGAAGCACCCACCCTTCCTCTGGGAGTGGCTGCCATCAGGCCGCGCTCACCTCTTCACGACGGCACTTCTCTTCGGGCTTGGCGCCACAGAAGCCGCATCCACCGCCTTCGGCCTGCACCAGCGGATTGTTGCTCGCACAGGTGCCCGAGAACTCACCATCCTTTTTCAACCAGATCTTCACGGCGATACCGGCGAACGCCAGGCCCAAAAGGCCTACGCCAAGCACTATGGTGATCAATACGGTCGACATCAGGGTCATTGATAGGCGTCAAAGGTACATAGGTCGTGTCCTTTTGTCCGGGTCATTGGACGATCAAAAGGGAATGTGCATCTTCATGGTCCCGTCATCATTCATGAGCGATCTGGAATTCCGTCCACGTTTCCGGTTCAAGACCCCACTGGCACCCGATGAGGTGAAGCGCCGGATCGCGGAACGCATCAGCAACAACAATCCTCATGGATTGAAGCTCGGTGGGACAGGACATCATTTGGTGCTCGACTTCCCCAGTAATGCACAGCGTTCGTGGACGCCACAGATGGATGTGGACATTGAGCACGTGGAAGGGAGCACATGGGTACGTTGCCTCATCGGTCCTTCCCCCACCATCTGGATGTTGTTCGTGGGCGGGTACATGGGGGCCACGATACTGGCCTTGCTGGGCCTGTCCATCGGTGTCTCGCAACAGATCGTTGGGGCGGATGCATGGGGCTTTCTGATGGTGGCACCCACGCCGTTCATCGCGCTGGGGCTGTGGCTCATGGCCCAAGCGGGCAAGCGGCGTTCGCGGGAGGAAATGCGGACACTGAAGGTCTTTGTGGACGAGGCCCTGGGATGCGATCGTTTCGCACTGGCCATGCAGGACTGACGGGATACCTTTGCACCGCGCCTTCAGGACCCTGTTCCTCGCGCATATTGGGACCATGCGGATCGGGATCGTTTGTTACCCCACGTTCGGAGGTAGTGGCGTGGTGGCCACGGAATTGGGCATGGCCCTGGCCGAAAAGGGGCACATCGTCCATTTCATCACGTACGACAGACCGGTGCGCCTGCGGGACCACCCGAACGTGTTCTACCACGAGGTGCGCGTAAGCGATTACCCGCTCTTCGATTATCAGCCCTATGAGCTGGTGCTTACCAGCAAATTGGTGGATGTGGCCAAGTTCGAGGGGCTCGACCTCATGCACGTTCACTACGCCATTCCCCATGCCAGCGCGGCGTGGATGGCCCAGCGGATCCTGGCGGCCCAGGGCATTTTCGTCCCTTTCGTCACCACCCTGCACGGTACGGATATCACCCTGGTCGGTCGTGATCCCAGCTTCGAACCGGTGATCACGTTCAGCATGGAGCGAAGCAACGCGGTGACCGCGGTCTCCGAAAGCCTGAAGCGCGATACCTACGAGCACTTCCCGCTGAAGCGCGACGTGGTGGTGATCCCCAACTTCGTTTGTACCGAGCTTTACCGGCATGTGCCTGATCCGGCGGTGAGGGCGCGCTATGCCCCCAACGGAGAGCGCCTGTTGGTGCATGTCTCCAACTTCCGCGCGGTGAAGCGTGTGGAGGACGTGGTGTTGATGTTCAGGCACTTGCTCGATCATCTGCCCGCCAAGCTCCTGTTGATCGGCGATGGCCCGGAGCGCCAGCGGATCGAGACCATGTGCCGACAGCACCAGACCTGCAACGTGATCCATTTCCTCGGCAAGATGACCAGGCCCGAGGAGGTCATGGCCAGCTGCGATCTGTTCGCCCTCACCAGCGAGAGCGAAAGTTTCGGTCTTGCGGCTCTGGAGGCCATGGCCTGTGGTGTGCCCGTTGTCAGTACCGATACCGGGGGTCTTCCCGAGGTGAACATTCATGGGGTGAGCGGCATGCTGAGCCCGGTGGGGAATACGCAGGCCATGGCGGACAATGCGTTCATGATCCTGAAGGATGATGCCACCCTGCAGCGTTTCCGTGATGGAGCGCTGGAGCAGGCCCGGCGGTTCGATCTCCACCTCGTACTTCCCCGCTACGAGGCCTTGTATGAACAGGTGGTCGCTGAAGTGCGTGGGTGATGGAATACCTCAGTGATCGGGTAAGTATTGACCGGAAGGATGGTCGCACCAGCGTGGTGATCAGTGCGCGGCTTCCCCGTTCGCGCGAAACGGTGCTTGTAGCGTGGCTTGTAGCGTGGTTGCTCTGCGGCGCATATGTCATTCATGCGCGCTACCAGTTGCCTGCCGGTGATCCCCTGCGGCAGTACCTGCTCGGATTCCTGGCCTTCTGGTCCTATTTCGCGCTCGTGGTGGGCAAGGCCGTTGCCTGGCGGTTGAAGGGCTTCGAGCTCTGGCGGATCAAGGATGGAACACTGACCGTGAAGAACAGCCTCTGGGGATACGGCAAAGCGCACAACTACTTCGTGGACAACATCCAGAAGCTGGGGCTGTTGAACGTGGACCAACGCAGTTGGAAGTGGCAGTTGAACCAGAGCGGCTGGGTGGTCGGTGGGGAGCGCCTGGGTTTCGAGCACTTGGGCAAGAAGATCATTTTCGGCAAGGGGCTAACCGATGAGGAGGCCCGCCGCCTGGTGCCCATCCTGAAGGACGCGCTCAAGCACGAGCGCAAGGCCGCGATGTAGTCAGGCCTGATGCGGCGTTATGCGGAACGCATTACCACGGATCCGTCGCGTATGCACACCATCGATGGCGCTTTCGAGCACCATGGCCTTCGCAGCCGGAGTGTTCATCACTTCATCCACGCGTAGCACCGCACCCGACGGCACACCCGCCTCGATCAGTGCTGCGAGGAGTTCCTTCCGCTCACGTTCGGCGATCGGCGGTGCGAGTTCAGCTGACAACTTCGCACGGTTCCTTACACGGTCCGTATTGCTGGCGTAGGCGAGGGTGGTGGGCAATTGTTCCGGACCCAGCACTCGACAAAGCGCCACGAACTGCGCATCACTGCCCACTGCAAGGATGATACGGCCTCCATCGGCGCATCGGAAGGTCTCCCCATAGGGCGCGATGTTCGGGTGCAGTGTTCCCAAGGGCCCCGCGACGGCACCGGCCATCAGGTTGTTGCTGGCCTGGTTGATCAGTCCGGTGAGCGCCGCCTCCTCGAGCGATACCTCCACGAACGCCCCTCCACCACTGCGCTCGCGTTGCAGCAGGGCCAGCAACAGCCCTTCCTTCAATTGGTGAGCGGCCAGGACGTCGATCAGGGCGATGGGCAACTTGGCCAGGTGATCGGCATCAGTACCGGTCATGCTGATATAGCCGGTCTCTGCCTGCAGCACCACGTCGAAGGCCGGTCGGTGCGGTTGGTCGGCGAAACCCTTGATATGGCCATGAAGCAGCCGTGGGTTGAGCTTGCGTATTCGTTCGCGCGTGAGGCCGAGCTTTTCCTCATCGGCGGCCAGGTGGTTGGTGATCAGCACATCGGCCTTGCTCACCAATGAATCGAAGCGTTCGCGGTCCTCGCTGTCCTTGAGGTCCAGGAAGAGGTGCTCCTTGCCCCAGTTCACACTGCTGAAGTAGGCGCTGACGGGTGATGCCGGGTCCTCACGGGTGAGCTTCCATTGCCTGGTCACATCACCTCCGGCCCGCTTGTTCTCCACTTTCACCACCCGTGCACCGAGCTCGGCGAAGAACATGCCCACACTGGGGCCGGCAAGCACGCCTGCGGTCTCGATCACGAGGAGGTCCTTGAACATGGGGCGAAGGTAGCGGGAGTGCCAGGCAGGGCCTGAAAACCGCACGTATGCGCATGGAATGGCAGTGATCTGCTTGGCCCCAGTCATCGGGATCGGCAGCTCTCTTTTCGTGTCCGTCCTCGCTCGAGCAAGCTCGGCTCGGCCGTTCAAACGTTCATGGGTAATGAACTGGATCGACCACGTTGTGGTCGGACCAGGTTTAGCCGTGAAGTGGATCAAGCCCGGGTCCGCTGCGCGTCCCTGGGGCTTTTTCGTGTCCGTCCTCGCTCGAGCAAGCTCGGCTCGACACGCACGA
>Ga0068877_10001916_pt1 | contig 16994 bp, 15 predicted proteins | sample NOAtaG_FD_66437 | JGI IMG/M metagenome (GOLD analysis project Ga0068877, IMG submission 66437) | Freshwater lake microbial communities from Lake Erie, under a cyanobacterial bloom - NOAA_Erie_Diel6S_1000h metaG | ecosystem: Environmental > Aquatic > Freshwater > Lake | place: USA: Ohio, Lake... | reverse complement strand
CGAGATCGGTGCGGCCCAATTTGCGATGACGCTCGATCATGACTACGAGGATCGCCGGATCCGGCTGCATTTCTACGTGGTCGACTCCTTCAGTGGCACGCCGCAGCCGCTCGATGGGCAAACCTTGGAATGGGTCGCCGTCGAGGATCTGCACTGCCAAAATATTCTTGAGGCCGACGCCCCCTTCGTCGCCCTGATCCAACAGCGGAGACTTCCATGCTGACATCCACTGGAGAACTCATCGAAGTACGCAATCCACGGAACGGCGAAATCGACTATCGATTTAATGCGCCGTCGGCCGACGAATTGAGCACGACCCTCAAGGGCTTGCGTGCCGCACAAACGGCGTGGGCTGCGGCACCCCTGTCGTATCGGATCGAGGTGCTGAAGCGTTGGCGCACCGAGTGGGTCGCGCGGCAAGGTGAGCTCGTCGAAGCGCTCGCGAAGGATACGGGCCGCTACCTCATCGCCGGTAGTGAGGTGCAGTCGGTCACCGGCATGATCGATCGGTGGTGCGGTCTCGTGCCGTCGCTTGCGGCCGAAGAGGAGTTCCGCTCGGCGACCATGCCGAACATCAGCTACCGATCGCAGTACGTGCCTTATTCGCTGGTGGGTGTGATTTCGCCGTGGAATTTCCCGGTGTCGCTGTGTTTCATCGATGCCGTTCCAGCCTTGCTCGCCGGGTGTGCGGTATTCGTCAAGCCGAGCGAGGTGACGCCGCGGTTCGTCGAGCCGGCCATGCGTTCGATCGCCGCTGTGCCCGAGTTGGCCGCGGTGTTCTGCATCCAACCGGGTGCGCGCGCCACGGGCGAGGCCTTGATCGCGGCGAGCGACCTTGTGTGTTTCACGGGCAGCGTCGCTACGGGGCGCCTGGTTGCGGAGAACGCTGCGCGCAACTTTATCCCGGCTTTTCTCGAGTTGGGTGGTAACGACCCGTTGATCGTCACAGCCAGCGCGGATCTCGAACTCGCGACGGACGTCGCGCTGCGCGCGACCTGTCTTGCGACAGGACAGGCGTGCCAGAGTCTCGAGCGCGTCTATGTCGATCGGCGGATCTTTCCGGCGTTCGTCGAGCGACTCGTGCAGAAGGCGAAGCAGGTCGAACCCAACTGGCCGGACATCCATCAAGGCACGATCGGGCCGTTCATCTTTGCTCGGCAAGCCGAGATCGTGGCCGCGCAATTGGCGGACGCTCGGGCCAAGGGCGCGAAAGTGCTCTGCGGCGGCGAGATCGAGGATCACGGCGGCAAGTGGCTGCGACCCACGGTGTTGATCGACGTGCATCACGGCATGCAGGTGATGAGTGACGAGACGTTCGGTCCGGTGATTCCTGTGATGCCCTTCGACACGATCGACGAAGCCGTCGCGTGGTCCAACGATGGCGTCTACGGACTGTCCGCCGGTGTGATTGCCGGCACCTTGGAGGAGGCCGAGGCCATTGGTCGCCGCATCGATGCCGGCGGCATCAGTCTCAACGACGGTTCGCTGACGGCGATGTGCCACGAATGCGAGAAGAACTCCTTCAAGCTCTCGGGGATGGGTGGTTCCCGCATGGGTCCCGCTGGGTACACCCGGTTCTTCCGTCGCAAGGTGCTGATTCGTCAGCACGGTGCGCCAGCCACCATCGCCAACATCGCCGAGTCGCATGCGCGACCGCGGTGATCGGGTATGATCTTGCCCCTTAACGCCGAGGTTTTCGGCACGCAGAGCAGGAATCAGCCGATATGAGCACGCAGGACCTCGGTCTTCCCGACATTCGAATCGACACGAACACCCTGTACCGCGAGGAGGTGTTCACGGATCGCCGTGCCGGCACGCTGCGCCGCATGGTGCCTGTGACCGTAGACGGCTCGCCGGACTCGACGCGACCCGTGCTGTATATGGGTCAGACGCAGCTCATGACGCCGGGCGGTGTCTTGCCGCTCGGTTTCGAGATCGAAGCCAAAGATCTGGCCGAAGCCATCGAGAAGTTCCCCGATGCGGTCAAGCAAGCCCTCGAGGATGCCATCGAGGAAGCGCAGCAGATGCGGCGTGAAGCCGCCTCCCGCATCGTCGTCCCCGACGCACCGGGCGCCATCGCGAGCAAGATCAAGCTGCCCTGAGCCGCTGCGATTGTCGCGACCCGTCTTAGGCGGGCGGCCGCAGGCGGGCCGCCTCGGGCGGTTCTTGTCGGGGCAGCCAAGCTGTTGTGGTTAGGCCTTGGCTGTCAGGTCGTCGCTGTCAGGCCTCGAGTACCTTGCGGTACACCTCGGCGTACTCCTCAGGCGAGCGTATGCCCACCGTGAGATCGCGCAGTAGTCCATCGTGCAGGTCGTAGATCCAGCCGTGGATCTCCAGCGCCTTGCCGCGATCCCAGGCGCTTTGCACGATGCTGGTCTGGCCGATGTTCAGCACTTGTTCGATCACGTTCAATTCGCACAATCGGTGCAGGCGCGCGGCCTCATCCGGTAGTTCGGCGAGCCGGGCGTGGTGTTTCTTCATCACATCCTGCACGTGACGCAGCCAGTTATCGATGAGTCCGAGGCGGTCGTTACGCAACGCCGCCTGAACGCCGCCGCATCCATAGTGACCGCAGACGATGACGTGCTCCACGTCCAGTACGTCGACGGCGTATTGCAGTACCGAGAGGCAGTTGAGGTCGGTGTGAACTACAACGTTCGCTACGTTGCGGTGCACGAAGAGTTCACCCGGCAGCAGACCTACGATTTCATTGGCAGGCACTCGGCTGTCCGCGCAGCCGATCCAGAGATAGTCGGGCGACTGCTGGCCGACCAGTTTGCCGAAGAATTCGGGATCTCGGGCCGTGATCTCTTCGGACCATCGGCGGTTGCTATCGAACAAAGGGCGCAGGCTTCTCATGCGTGAGGACTCTGTCAGGGCTCGTTACGCAGTGCACGATCAAAGAAGCGTAGCACCGTCTGGTAGCCGTGCGGCCCGGTCGCGGCGAAACGCATGAGGGCGTGTTTGCTGCCCGGGTAGGCCATCACGTCGAAGGGCTTACGCTCGTCCTGCAGGGTCTTGAATAACGCCGTGCTGTGGGTGAAGAGCACGTTATCGTCGGCCATGCCGTGCATGATCAGCAGCTCGCCGCGCAGGTTGCGTGCGTGGGTCATCACCATGCCATCGGTGTAGCCCGCGGAGTTGTCGGCGGGCGTTCCCATGTAGCGTTCCGTGTAGTGCGTGTCGTAAAGATGCCAGTCCGTTACCGGCGCGCCGGCAACACCCGCTGTGAAATAGTCGGGCGCGCGCACCATGCACATCAGCGACAGGTACCCGCCGTAACTCCAGCCGAAGACCCCGACGCGCTGCGCATCGACATAGGGCAGCGTGCGCAGGAACTCGACGCCGCGCACCTGGTCCTCGACCTCGACCGTACCCATCCGTCGATGGATCGCCGACTCGAATTTCGTGCCGCGGAAACTCGTCCCGCGGTTGTCGAGCGAGAACACGACGTAGCCCCGCTGCGCGAGCAGTTGGCGGAAAAACCCTTCGTTGCTTCGCGGAAAGCCGGGCCATGCCCGGCGGACACGCTGATTGCCCGGTCCGCCATACAGATCGACGATCACCGGGTAGCGTTTCCCGGGCTGCATGTTCATCGGCTTGATCAGCTGATAGTGCAGCGTCTGGCCGTCGGCCGATTGCAGGGTGCCGTATTCGGTCGGCTGGTGTGCGGCGAGGTAGGGCGCATAGGGATGTTGGGCATCGAGCGTATTGGCCACGAGCACGGCCAGCTGACGTCCGTCGCGGTCGCGCAAGGTCAGAGAGGGCGGCGCGGTTGGTGTCGAGAACGTATCGAGCCACAGCTGACCGTCGCGCGAAAGCGCGTTGGAGTGCCAGCCTGAGCCCTGACTCAGTTTGCGGATCGAGGCCTCGACAGCCTGAGGTTCACGCGGTCCGGCGAGCGGCGCGGAGTAGAGGTGTCGTTCGAGGGGCGTTTCACGGTTGGCGCTGAAATAGACGAGTCCGCGTGCTTCGTCGATGGCCTCGATCGCGCGTTCGCCCGAGTCGCCCGCTACCGTCCACTCGCCTGCTGTCAGGGGACGCAGCAGAGTGCCGTCCTCAGCATGCAAGTAGAGGTGCCGATAGCCGCTGCGCATGGAGGCCCAGATGAAACCGCCTCTCTGGCGCAGGAACGTGAGTTCGTCGTGCAAGTCGATCCAGGTTTCGCTGCGCTCCTCGAGCAGTCGTCGGCTGGCGCCGCTCGCGAGTTCGATGCGCAGCAACTCGAGTTGCCGTTGATCGCGCGACTGGCGCTGCACCGCGATGGCTTTGGAGTCGGGCAGCCAGTGCACGCGTGCGAGGTAGCCCTCGCCTGGGTCGGCGGCGGGCAGCGGCCGCGATTCGAACTCGAGCGTCTGATCGCCACCGGCGCCACTGCGCTGCAGTTGCGCCACGAATACATTGATGCGCGCATTGGGACGGCCTGCGGCCGGGTAACGCTGGCGTACAACTTTGACCGTGCTCGCGTAGATCTCGAAGCGTTCGACCTCGTCGACGGTCGACTCGTCGACGCGCGCATAAACAATGGCGCTTTCGTCGGGAGCCCACCAATACCCCGTCTGGCGGTCCATCTCTTCCTGCGCGATAAACTCCGCCATGCCATAGGAGATGAGGCCGCCGCCTTCACGGGTGACCGCATGTTCGCGCCCGGTCGCTAAATTGATCACGTACAGGTTCTGCGTGCGTACAAAGGCGACGTATGTGCCACGCGGCGAGAAGCGGGGGTCCGTTTCGGCTTCCGTAGTTTGTGTCAGTCGTCGCACGGCCTGACTGGGTGTGCGAGCGCGCAAGTCGTAGAGGAACAGATCGCCGGCGAGCGGAATCAACAAATAACGCGAGTCGGGTGAAAACTCGTAGTCGATGATGCCGGCGAGCGATGAGGTTCGCGCCCGCTCGCGTCGCGCTTCTTCCTCCGGGGACAACGCGCCTTCATCGGCGGCGAGAGCGGCCGAGTCGACGAGGAGCGCGCTGCGTCCGCTCGCCGGGTCGTAGGCCCAGATGTCCAGACGATCCTTAGCCTCGCTCTTGCCCTGCAGGTAGGTGACGAGCTTGCCGTCGGGCGAAAACCTCGGCGAGCGTAGCGAGGTGCCTGATAGGTCTGGTCCCGTGAACAGTCGCTCGACCGACAGGGTGGTGGGCGCTGCGGGGAGCAGTGCTGGGGCAATGGCGAGCAGCAGGGAGACCAACTTTTGCATCATGGAGCGAGCATCCTCGGCAGAGCTTCAGTACCATCGTGCGTGACCACCACTGCACGGTCTGCGACCGAGTCTAGAGAGGATCATGCGTCATCGCCACTTTGCCACCAGGTTACTGCTCATGACATGGCTCACTACCGGGATCGGGATGTCTCCGGCATCCGCCGCGCCCGATTACCCTGCTGCCGCCCGCGGGTCCGTGGTCGACACTTACCACGGCACGGAGGTCGCAGATCCCTATCGCTGGCTCGAAGATGCGACGAGTGCTGCGACGCGTGATTTCGTCAAGGCTCAAAATGCCCTCGCGACGCCGTGGCTCGAAGCGCTACCGCAGCGTGCTGCGATTCGCGATCGGCTCACTCGCAACTGGAATTACGAGCGGGTGGGGCTGCCGCGTCAGAAAGGCGGGCGTTATTTCTTCACGCGCAACGACGGCATGCAGAACCAGAGCGTGCTGTACTTTGCAGCGGGCCTGCGCGATACACCGAAAGTACTCTTCGATCCCAATGCGGCCAGTCGCGATGCCACGGTGGCACTCGCGCGGTACGAGCCGTCGCCCGATGGCAAGGTCGTCGCGTACTCGCTCTCCGATGGTGGCACCGACTGGGAAATCTGGAAGTTTCGCAGGGTAGATGACGGGCGCGATCTGCCGGATGAACTGCGTCACACCAAATTCTTCGAACTCTCCTGGGCGCCCGACGGCTCGGGCGTCTACTACAGTCGATACCCGGCCCGAGCGGACGACCCGCTGCGCGGTGACGACCAGGCTCAGCCCGCCATTTACTTCCACACCCTCGGCACGCCGCAGTCGGCCGATCGACTCGTGTACCGCGTCAGCGACCATCCGACGCGTGCGCCGTCGGCGAGCGTGGCCGACGATGGTCGCTACCTGTTTGTGTCGCTGTTCGACGGCTATCGCACCAACGGCATCGACGTCATCGATCTGCGTGAGCGCGGTGCTGCGCCGCGTCGTCTGTTCGGTGATTGGGATGCGCGCTACGCCGTGCTCGGTAGTGAAGGCGATACGGTGTATGTGCAGACGACGGAGTCGGCCCCTCGCGGGCGGATCATCGCGGTCGATGCGCAAGATCCGTCACGTGCCCGGTGGCGCGAACTCGTACCGCAGCGCGAACTCGCCCTCGACGAGGCGTCTTTCGTGGGCGGGCGCTTACTCGTGCGCTACGTGCGTGACGCGCATGGCATCGCGCAGATTTTCGATCGCGACGGCAAGCTCGTCGCCGACGTGCCCCTGCCCGGACTCGGTACGGTGGCCGGTTTCGGCGGCACTGCGAGGGATACCGAAACGTTCTTTGCCTACGCCGACTTCTTGAGTCCGGGCAAGGTGCTTCGTCTCGATCTGCGGGACAACTCGACGTCGGTATGGCGTGAACCCAAGTTGGCTGCGGATGTATCGCCATACGTCACCCGCCAGGAGTTCTATATAAGTCGGGATGGGACCCGGGTGCCGATGTTCATCACGCACCGACGCGATCTGGTGCGCGACGGCAACGCTCCCACGCTGCTTTATGGCTACGGTGGTTTCAATATTTCGCTGACCCCCACCTTTCGTCCCGCCGTGTTGACGTGGCTTGAGATGGGCGGTGTCTACGTGGAGGCCAATCTACGCGGCGGCGGCGAGTACGGCGACGCGTGGCACGAGGCCGGGACGATCACGCGCAAGCAAAACGTCTTCGACGACTTCATCGCCGCAGCCGAATACCTCATCCGCGAGAAGTACACCCGACCTGCAAGACTCGCCATCTCGGGTCGCAGCAACGGAGGCTTGCTGGTCGGCGCGACGCTGCTGCAACGGCCGGATCTTTTCGGTGCGGCTCTGCCCGCCGTCGGTGTGCTCGATATGCTTCGTTATCACACGGCGAGTGCCAACGCGCGGCAATGGTCTTCCGACTACGGACTGGCGGAGAACCCCGAGGATTTCGCGGCGTTGCTGCGCTATTCACCCGTGCACAACACCCGTGCCGGGACCTGTTATCCGGCGACGCTGATTACAACGGCGGATCGCGACGATCGAGTCGTGCCGTGGCACAGCTACAAGTTCGCGGCCGCCTTGCAACGGGCGCAGGGCTGCTCGAAGCCGGTGTTGCTGCGAGTCGAGACGCGCGCAGGTCACGGTGCTGGCAAACCGACGTGGATGCAGATCGAGGATTTCGCTGACCAGTGGGCGTTTGCCGCCCAGGCGATCGGACTCGAGTTACCGCGCTGACGATCAGCGGCGCCGCAGGCGGTACACCCGCTCGGCGAGATGCGTCACGCCGCGAGCAGACATGCGCGGGAAGTCATCGAGCGCCGTCAGTTCGTCGAGTTCGGTGATGTCGTGTGTGGCGCCGAATAGCGCGGCGATTTCGTCCGGCATGACCGCATGCGGTGGACCGCGCATCTGGCGCTGGTCGTATTCCATGCTGACGAGCAGCGTCTGCGTGCCCGGAGACGACAGGCGCGTCAATTGCGCGGCGTAGTCCGCGCGCATCGCGGGCGGAAGGGCGACCAGCGAAGCACGGTCGAAGATGGCATCGATGGGGCCGAGCGTTGCGGGGGTGAGTTCGAACAGATCGCCGCAGCGCAAGTCGACATTGCTCGCCGCCGGGTGCTCCTCGGCGAATTCCCGTACGGCGACCGGCGACAACTCGACGCCCACCACCGCATGACCACGCTCAGCGAGCCAGACGAGATCGAGGCTCTTGCCGGCCAGCGGCACGAACACTCGGGCACCGGGCGACAAACCCAAAGAATTCCAGTGACGCCCGAGCGCGACGTGCGGCTTTGCCATGTGGAAGCCGATTTCGCGACGCTCCCAGCGGTCGTGCCAGAACTGCGCTTCCACCTCAGGCGCTCGCGCTGGGTCGCGCGGCAATCAGCTCGCGCCAGCGCGCCAGATGACTTTGCTGCGGTTGCAGACGGATGCCCGCCACCTTGCCGAACTCCAGCGTGGTGAACGCGACGATGTCGGCGAAACTGAAACGGTCGCCCGCCATGAACGTCGAGCCCGCCAGGAGTGTGTCGATTCGTTGCCACTCGTCGAGCACCTGCTGGCGGGCGAGATCTCCGTAGGTGGGCACCTGAGTCAGGCGCCCTTGCCAGAACTTGTGGGTATGCCGAAATGCGTGGGTCGTCGGCACGTAGAGGCGGAACATTACGCTGAGCACCGCGGCGTCGATCCGCGCCCGTTCGATGGGCGACTCGCCGAGCAGCGGTGGCTGCGGATGCATCGACTCGATGTATCGGCAGATGGCGAGCGACTCGGTGAGTCGAGTGCCATCCTCGAGTTCCAGCACCGGCACCTCGCCCATCGGGTTGATGGCGAGAAACTCGGCCTGGCCGGTGGCGCCTGCAGCGATGTCCACCTCGACTCGTTCGAAGGCGAGACCTTTTTCCGCGAGGAACATGCGGACCCGACGCGGGCTCGGGGCGAAGGCGTTGTCGTACAGCTTCATCAGTTGCAGCAGATAATGTCGAACGGAACGTCCTGCTCCACTTGGCGTGCTCGCTCGTTGGCTCCTTGCCACTCGACGAAGCGCACGCTCGCGCGGTAGTGGCTGCCGCTGATCTCCGGGAAGATTCCCATGTTGGGGGCGATCGCCACGCGCAGCAGCTGTACGGGGTTGTTGCGTTCGAAGGTGATGTGAAACACGCCGTTGACGGCGGTCTCGGTGCGTACCCGCCCGCTCTGGCGAATAAGCCACAGCAGTTCTGCGATCGAATCGCACAGCGGACGCAGCAAACCCAGCCACTGGGCCAAAGTGGCCTCGCGCTCGCTGGTGGGCAGGCTCAACCAGAAAGAGAAGTCCGGCAGATCGAAATCGCAGGTACCGCCTGGAATGGTGCTGCGGTGACGCACGGCGGCGAGGAAGACCGAGTCGCGCAAGGGCTGTAGGAACGCGGACCCTGCGCCAAGCAAGTCGGTTCGCAAGCGTACGAGATTGGCGACCAGCGCCTGCAATCGATCGATGTCGATATTGGGACGACGCTGCATCTCGGTGTACATACCGATCTGCCGCTCGAGTTCTTTCAAGACGTCGGCCCGCGTATCGCTGCGGCTGATGATGGCCAGCACATCGAGCAGACTGCCGATGGCGGCGCGACTGCCCCACTGGCTCTTCGAGTGCGAGTGGAACAGCGCCTGGTTGTACAGGAAGTCGATGCGCAGATACGCCCGCATCCGCTCGTTGAGCGGCTGTTCGAACACCAGTGGTTCCGCGCCCACCGCGGGCACTGGAGCCGCCGGCTGGGGGGCTTCCTCGGTCATCCGGCTATTCTGTCGCAGGCTGTTTGTGGCCGTAAACGGCCAACTGCAAATATTTCGCGTGCAGCGCGTCCACCTGTGCCTGCAACGCGGTCGCATCGCCGTCGTTGACGATCACGTCGTCGGCCGCTGCGAGCCGCTCAGTCCGGCTGGCCTGGGCGGCGAGAATGGCGCGCGCTTCGGCTTCCGTGACCTGGTCCCGTTGCATGACCCTGGCGATTTGCAGGGCCTCCGGGCAGTCCACGACGAGCACTCGATCGATCGTCGCGCGGCGGCCACCCTCCACCAGCAACGGAATGACATTGATCTGGTAGGCACCCCCGGCGGCAGCTGACTGCTCCGCCATGGCTGTACGAATGAGCGGGTGGACGATCGCTTCGAGGTCGCGTCGCGCGGCCGGGTCTGCAAAGACAAGACGGCGCAGTGCGCGTCGATCGAGACTGCCGTCCGCCAGCAGTACCCCATCGCCAAAACGGGCGCGGACTTGTGCGAGGCCGGGCGTACCGGGAGCGACGACCTCTCGGGCGATGAGGTCGCTATCGATGATTGGCACACCGTGGGCGGCAAACAGGCGCTCGACGGTCGATTTGCCGCTGGCGATGCCTCCCGTCAAACCGATACGCAGCATCCCGTGCTCCTTAAGTCCGCTCGCCAAACACGAGCAACAACCAACCGAACAGCGCGAGATAGGGCCCGAAGGCGATCGGTGCTTCACGCGGCCGCTTGAACACCCAAATAAGCACGAGGCCGATCACGGCGCCGGCGAGCGCTGCAAAAAAAATGAGGGGCAGCAGCGCTTGCAGGCCGAGCCACGCACCGAGCGCGGCGAGTAGTTTGAAGTCTCCGTAGCCCATGCCGTCTTTACCCGTGATGCGCTTGAAGACGTGATGGACGATCCATAACGACAGATAGCCAACGATGGCGCCGAGCACCGCCTCGCGGGGTCCCAACGGAAACGGTTCGCCGTCGCCGACGAGACTGAGTGCAAGACCGATCCACAACAAGGGCAGCGTCAGCTGATCGGGCAGGTAATGGGTCTCAAGGTCGATGCCGGCGAGCGCGACCAGAAACGCCGTCAGCACGAGCGCGGCGAGCAAAGAAATATCGAAACCGAAGCGCCATGCGCAGACACCGAAGAGCACGGCGGTGAGTGCCTCGATCGCTGGATAGCGAGCCGAGATCGCCGCGCCGCAGTCGGCGCAGCGACCCTTCAACCACAGCCATGACAACAGTGGCACGAGGTGTTGCGCGCGCACCGGCGCGTTGCAGTGTGGGCAGTGCGAGCGTGGGATGGCGAGGTTGTAGGCCGGCGCGGGTTGCGCCTCGCGCCCGTCGAGAGCGGCACATTCTTCACGCCATGCGCGTTCGAGCATGCGCGGCAGTCGATGAATGACGGTGTTGAGAAAACTGCCGACCACCAGTCCGCACAGGCCCATCGCGCCGATGAGCCACGGCGAAGCGGCATGTTCGGCAGCGAGCGACACGTTCACAGGCAGCGAAAACATCTGCGATTGAGGTTCCCTAAGCCGTTGGTTTTCGTCAAAATGCGAGTGTAGTCCAGCGTACTCGGGGGTCTCGGTGAATCTTCACGAATATCAAGCAAAAGAAGTCTTTTCCGCATACGGCATTCCGGTGCCCTCTGGCCGCGTGGCGGCTACTGCGGAGGAGGCCGTGAGCGCCGCAAATGCGCTCGGAGGCTCGATTTGGGTCGTCAAGGCTCAGGTGCACGCGGGCGGCCGCGGCAAAGCGGGCGGCGTGAAGCTCGCGCGGGACGTCGAATCGGTCCGGGCGGCCGCGCAGGCGATGCTCGGCACACGGCTTGCGACAAAGCAGACGGGGCCTGAGGGGCTGCCGGTCGAGAAGGTGTACGTGGAGCAGGGCTCGCAGATCGAGCGGGAGATTTACCTCTCCCTCACGCTCAATCGCGAAAAGGGGCGTATCGCCATGGTGGGCTCTGCCGCGGGCGGTATGGACATCGAGGAAGTCGCCGAGCACTCGCCGGAGAAGATCACCACGGTCAACATCCATCCGGCCGCGGGTTTGCAGCCGAACCAGTGTCGCCGCATGGCGTTTGCGCTCGGCTTCAAGGGTGCGCAAATCGCCGAGTTCCAGCAGATCGCCATGGCGCTCTACCAGCTGTACCTCGACAAGGACGCGAGCTTGCTCGAAGTGAATCCGCTGATCGTCACCAAGGACGGCAAGCTCGTCGCGCTCGATGCGAAAATCAACATCGATGCCAACGCGATCTACCGTCAAAAGGCGTTGGCGGCGCTGCGGGATACGTCGCAGGAAGACCAGATGGAGGTCGAGGCGAGCCGGCATGACCTCAACTACGTGTCGCTCGATGGCGACATCGCTTGCATGGTCAACGGCGCGGGTTTGGCGATGGCGACCATGGACCTGATCAAGCTGCATGGCGGCTCGCCTGCAAACTTCCTCGACGTCGGCGGTGGTGCGACGGCCGAGCGGGTGACCGTGGCTTTCAATCTGATCCTCTCGAACCCCAAGGTCCGGGCGATTCTGGTCAATATCTTTGGTGGCATCGTCCGCTGCGATCTGATCGCCGAGGGCGTCATCACGGCGGTCAAGAACGTCGGCGTGAAGGTGCCGGTGGTGGTGCGACTCGAGGGCACGAACGCCGAGAAGGCGCGTGAGCTGCTCGCGCAGAGCGGGCTGAAAGTCATCGCCGCATCGGATCTCACCGATGCCGCGCAGAAGGTCGTGGCGGCCGCAAAGTAAGCGCGCTGCACCCACCTCCACCACGCCATTCATTCGCAGGATTCGTTCATGAGCATTCTCGTCAACAAAAATACGAAAGTGATCTGCCAGGGCTTCACGGGCAAGCAGGGCACCTTCCACTCCGAACAGTGCATCGCCTACGGCACGCAGGTCGTCGGCGGCGTGACGCCAGGTCGCGGCGGCGATACGCATCTCGGCCGCCCGGTGTTCGATACGGTGCACGATGCCGTTGCCGCCACCGGCGCCAACGCCAGCATGATCTACGTGCCCGCGGGCTATGCTGCCGATGCGATCCTCGAGGCGGCTGACGCCGGCATCGAGTTGATCGTCTGCATCACCGAGGGCATTCCGGTCAACGATATGGTGCGCGTGAAGGCGGCGCTCGCCGGCACCCGCTCGCGGCTCATCGGCCCGAATTGCCCGGGCATCATCACGCCGGGCGAGTGCAAGATCGGCATCATGCCGGGCTTTATCCACAAGGCCGGCTGTGTCGGCATCGTGTCGCGTTCGGGCACGCTGACTTACGAAACGGTGTTCCAGACCACCAACAACGGTCTCGGTCAGAGCACCTGTGTCGGCATCGGAGGCGATCCGGTGCGCGGTCTGAACTTCATCGATGTGCTCGCACTGTTCCAGGACGATCCGCAGACCGAAGGCATCGTCATGGTCGGCGAGATCGGTGGCAGCGACGAGGAAGCGGGTGCGGAGTTCATCCGTGACCACGTGACCAAGCCTGTGGTGGCCTACATCGCTGGCGTCACCGCGCCGCCGGGTAAGCGCATGGGTCATGCCGGTGCCGTGATCGCAGGCGGCAAGGGCACCGCGGCCGACAAGTTCCGGGCGCTTGAAGCTGCGGGAGTGCGCACCGTCAAATCACCGGCCGAGCTCGGCACGGCGATCGACGAGCAGTTGCGCAAGCGCCGCAAGGCTTGAGTGAGCCGGCCTTGCGCATCGCCCTCGCGCAGGTCGACCTGCTCGTCGGTGACGCCGAAGGCAACGCCGATCGCGTGATCGCCATGGCCGAGCGTGCGGCCGGCGCAGATCTCGTGTTGTTCCCCGAGCTCACGCTCGCCGGCTATCCGCCGGAAGATCTGCTATTTCATCGAGGTTTTCGCCACCGGATCGAAGCCGCGCTCGCGCGCTGCGCCACGGCCCAGGCGAATGCGCCGGCGATGCCTGCCCTGTTGCTGGGGTTTCCCGAATACACCGACGAGGGTATCTACAACACCGCCGCGCTGCTCGCAGGTGGTCGGGAGCAGGCGCGCTATCGCAAGTGCCGCTTGCCCAACTACGGCGTGTTCGATGAGCAGCGCTACTTTGCGCGCGGCAACGCGGCAACGGTGATCGAACGGGGCGGATTCCGACTCGGATTGTTGATCTGCGAGGATCTCTGGCAGGACGGACCCGTGGCGGCAGCTCGAGCGGCCGGCGCGGAGGTGCTGCTCGTCACCAATGCCTCGCCCTACGAACAGGGCAAGCAGGCGCAGCGCGAAGCGCTGCTGCGCCGTCGAGCACGTGAGAGCGAGCTGCCCATCGTCTACGTCAATCTCGTTGGCGGCCAGGACGAACTGGTGTTCGATGGCCAGAGCGTCGTGGTCGATCGCACGGGCGAGGTGGTGCTGCGTTCGGTCGCTTTCGAGGAAGCGCTCGAGATCGTCGAGTTTCGTCGTGCGCCCGGTGGGCAGGCTGAACCCGTGCGCGGCAGACTCACGCCGTCGCTCGGTGAAGTGGAGGAGGTGTATCGGGCGCTCGTGCTCGGCGTACGCGACTACGTGGGCAAGCACCGCTTCCCGGGCGTCGTACTCGGCCTCTCAGGGGGCATCGATTCGGCCCTCACGCTGGCCATTGCCGTCGACGCGCTCGGTGCCGAGCGGGTGCAGGCGGTGATGATGCCCTCACGTTACACAGCGCAGATGAGCCTCGATGATGCAGCCGAGCAGGCCCGCATCCTCGGCGTGAAGTACAGCGTGATCCCGATCGAAGGCATGTTCGAAACGGCACTCGCGGCGCTGCGTGACGAGTTCGCGGGTCGCGCCGTCGATGCCACCGAAGAAAACCTGCAGTCGCGATGTCGCATGCTCGTGCTCATGGGCATCTCCAACAAGACCGGCAAGATGCTGCTCACTACGGGCAACAAGAGTGAGATGGCGGTGGGTTACGCCACGTTGTACGGCGACATGGCCGGCGGCTTTGCGCCCATCAAGGATTGCAGCAAGTTGCTGGTGTACCGGCTCGCGGCGTATCGCAACGGCCTCAGCAGCGTGATCCCGGCGCGCGTGATCGAGCGCCCGCCCTCGGCTGAACTGCGTGCCGACCAGAAGGACAGCGATTCGCTACCGCCCTACGAGGTGCTTGATCCGATTCTCGAGGCGTTCATCGAGGAGGATCTCTCGGTGGAGGAGATCGTCGCCCGAGGGTTCGCGCGCGAGACCGTCGGGCGCGTGCTCGATCTCGTCAAGCGTAACGAGTACAAGCGACGGCAGGCCCCGCCCGGCGTGCGCGTGAGTCGGCGTGCGTTCGGCCGTGATTGGCGTTATCCGATTACCAGCGGCTATCGTCGCTAAGGGCAATCACCCGCAGGTCTCGCTGCTGAGGGCGGCTCCCAAAGAATTCCGCGGCGCGCGGATCAGCCCCAGAATCGCCACCAGGATTTCTTGACCGGTACCACGGACTCGGGGTTACCACCGTAGTTGGCCGCATACACCGCCCGCGTCTGGTCGGCGAGTTCCTTCATGTCGAGACGCTCGTAGCACAGGATCATGATCTCGAGCGCCTCGCGTACGGCAGGCGCGCCGTCATACTGCTCGATCGTCAGCTTGGCCCGCTGCGCAGCTCCCGTCCACGCGCCACGCTTGACGTAGTAGCGCGCCACGTAGATCTCGTAGTCCGCCAGTCGATTGCGCAGGTGGATCATGCGACGCCGCGCGTCATGCGCGTATTCGCTGTTCGGGTACTCCTCGACGACCTTGCGGAAGGAGTTGAAGGACCGTCGTGCTGTCTGCGGCGGCCGCGCGTCCAGATCCACGTTGAACCAGCGCTCGAGAAAATTCGCCGAGCGCTCGAAATCCACCAAGCCCTTGACGTAGTAGGCGTAGTCGATGCGCGGATGGGTCGGGTTTTCGCGGATGAAGGTGTCGGCCTGGTCGAGGGCCGATTCGCTCTCGCGACCCTTGTAGTAGGCGTAGATCAGATCGAGGCGGGCTTGCCGCGCTTCCGGCACGAACGGGAAGCGGGCCACCAGTGCCTCGTAGATGCGGATCGCGTTCTCGAAGTCCTGGCTGTCGAGGGCTTTGCGGGCCCGTTCATAGACGAGCACCGGGCCGCCGCGTGCCTGGTCTTCCGCCTCGCGATTGGTGCGACAGGCGCTGAGCAGCGTGAGCGTACCCACGAGGGCGATCAGGGCGATGACCCGCAGCGCAGTTCGAGGCTTCGTCATGAGGTTGGAATCCTGGCGATCGAGACGGGCATTATACCCATGTGACGATCATCGACCCCGAGACCCACTGCTTGACGATACCGGACGAACTGGCAGGCCAACGCCTGGACGTCGTGCTGGCCCGCCTTCTGCCGCAATATTCACGCGCCAGGCTGCAACGCTGGATCGACGAGGGGCGCGTCACCCAGGATGGGGAACGCCCGGCTCGGCGGACGCTGGTTCGGGCGGGACAACGCCTCGAGGTGGCTCCGCAGTATCTGCCCGACGAGAGCGTTGCGGCCGGTGCTCCGAGCCTGCCTTTTGTGGTGGTGCACCGCGACGCTGCCGTATTGGTGATCGACAAGCCCGCAGGGCTCGTCGTACATCCTGGTGCGGGCAATCGCAGCGGTACGCTGCAAAACGCCCTGCTGGAGCTTGAGCCCAAGCTGGCGACAGTGCCGCGCGCGGGCATCGTCCACCGCATCGACAAGGACACCTCGGGTCTGCTGGTGGTCGCCCGCACGCCGAAGGCCCACGCGGCCCTCGTGCGCGCACTCGCCGCCCGCGAGGTGCACCGTGAGTATCTCGCTCTGTGTCACGGCGTGATGACCGGCGGCGGCACCATCGACGAACCCATCGGCCGGCATCGCAGCCAGCGGATCAAGATGGCGGTGCGGGGCGACGGTCGCGAGGCTGTTACGCACTACCGCATCGAACGTCGTTTCGCGGCGCACACGCTGCTGCGCGTGCAATTGGAGACGGGGCGCACGCACCAGATCCGCGTGCACCTCGCGCACATTGGTTACCCGTTGGTGGGTGATCCGGTGTACGGCGGCCGGCGGCGACTGCCCGCCCGCGCGACCGCCGAAGTGATTGCCGCCCTGCAGGCCTTCCACCGGCAGGCGCTGCATGCGGCTCGACTCGGATTCACGCACCCGACCAGCGGGCGTGAGCTGATGTTCGAGTCGCCCGTGCCAGCGGATTTCGCCGCGCTGATTGAGGTCTTGGCGACGGCGAGTGGGTTGACTGCCCCGACCGGAACGCGTGCGCGATCGCGGGTCGGTGCGTCGTGATTCCGGTTCTCACGCCCGAATGGTCGGCGCCTTCTGCCGTCCGCGCGGCGTTCTCGCTGCGCAGCGGCGGCGCCAGTGCTCCGCCCTGGGACACCCTCAACGTCGGCGCCCACGTCGGCGACTCGCTGGCGTCGGTGCGGGTCAATCGGCAGCGTCTCTTGGCGGCACTTGATCTGCCCGCCGAGCCGGTCTGGCTCGAGCAGGTTCACGGGGTCGAGGTGCACATGGCCGGTGAGGGGGCTCGCGGCGTCGATGTCCGCGACCCCCGGCCCGTGGCCGATGCCGCGGTGACTCGCGCCGCCGACGTGGTC
>Ga0068877_10001914_pt1 | contig 16997 bp, 15 predicted proteins | sample NOAtaG_FD_66437 | JGI IMG/M metagenome (GOLD analysis project Ga0068877, IMG submission 66437) | Freshwater lake microbial communities from Lake Erie, under a cyanobacterial bloom - NOAA_Erie_Diel6S_1000h metaG | ecosystem: Environmental > Aquatic > Freshwater > Lake | place: USA: Ohio, Lake... | reverse complement strand
TCTCCTGCGTGTAGTGCATCACCGCCTTGCGCGGCGCGAACAGGCCCTTGCTGTCGGTGTAGCCGGCGGCCACCTGCGAGGGCAGGTTGTGGATCATGTCCTGCACGATCTCGTCCGGCGGCATCACCCCGAACGCGGCCACGTTGCCGATGTTCAGCTTGATGATGCGGTGGCCCTCGTCCTCCATCTGCCGCGCCTTGTCGAGCACGGGGCCGCGGATGTCGTAGCCGACGTTGGCGAGCTTGGCAGACTTGACGATGGGCTTCACGGGCGGCGGCCGTCTTTGCGGAGCGCGCAGACGGGGGTGGCTGGAGGGAACCTAAAATTATCCGCCATGAAGTTCCAGCCCGACACGCTCGCCGGCACCAACACCATCACCCGCTTCGACGGCAGGCGCCTCTGGGTGGGCCCGGCGCTGCAGGGCGGCAGCGTGCTCGTGCCCTGGGTCGGCGCCGTCGAGCCCTGGCCCCTGGGCAGCGCGGCCGAGCTGACGGCGGCCCACCTCGAGCGCATTGTCGCGCTCGAGCCCGAGGTCGTGATCTACGGCAGCGGCCCGCGGCTCGTGTTCCCGCCGGCGGCGCTGACCCGGGTGCTGTTCGAGCGCCGCATCGGGCTGGAAACCATGGACACGGCGGCCGCCTGCCGCACCTACAACGTGCTGGCCAGCGAAGGCCGCTCGGTGGTGGCGGCCCTCATCCTGCCGCCCGCCTGAGTGCGTGGGCCGGAAGGCCCTGCGCGCCGACCTATAATTCGGCGTTGGGGTCGGCTTGCAGCTGAACCTGCGCCAACCAGGGAACTTCCGAGAACATCTTCCATGACGCCTGTCATCAACAAAGCACTCCCGGAATTCGAAGCATTGGCCACCAGCGGCGTGAAGTTCACGCCCCAGTCCAACCTCGGCAAGGCCGTCGTCCTGTACTTCTATCCCAAGGACAACACCCCCGGCTGCACGACCGAGGCCATGCAGTTCCGCGACCAGCACAAGGATTTCCTCAAGGCCGGTGCCGTGGTGTTCGGCGTCTCGCGCGACAACATGGCCAGCCACGAGAAGTTCAAGGCCAACCTCGAACTGCCCTTCGAGCTGATCGCCGACACCGAAGAGAAGCTCTGCCACATGTTCGGCGTCGTCAAGAACAAGATCATGTACGGCAAGAAGGTCAAGGGCATCGAGCGCAGCACCTTCCTGATCGACGCTGAAGGCGTGATGCGTGCCGAGTGGCGTGGCATCAAGGTCGCCGGCCACGTCGAAGAGGTGCTGCTGGCGGTGAAGGCGCTGAAGAAGGCCGCTTGAACATCCGCGAGTCCCGTGCCGGCCGGTGGCGCCCCGCCACCCCGGCCCTGTTCATTGCAGCCGCGCGGCCTGGCCGACGCGGCTTTTTCGTTTCTGCAACCCGGATTCATCTCCATGCCCCTGCCCAAGCCGCCGTCCAAGAAGGGTGACCTGCTGCAAGCCGCCGACTACGAGGCGCAGGCCGCGCCGCGGGCCGAGAAGCGCTCGATGAAGTCGCGGGCCTCCGACGCCACGCCCGCCCCTGCCGCGCTGGAACTGCGCGATGGCGGCACGGCCGTGGCCGCACGCCCTGCCGCCCCGGCCGCCGCCCCCACCGCAGCCGCGCCGGCTGCGGCCGCGCCCCGCATGCCCGTGGAGCCGCGCGCCAAGGCTCGCAAGCCGCGCAGCACCGGGCCGGCGAAGCTGTTCGTGCTCGACACCAACGTGCTGATGCACGACCCGATGAGCCTGTTCCGCTTCGAGGAACACGACGTCTTCCTGCCGATGATCACGCTGGAAGAGCTCGACGGCCACAAGAAGGGCATGAGCGAGGTCGCGCGCAGCGTGCGCCAGGTCAGCCGCGAGCTCGACGCGCTGGCCACCTTCGACAAGCAGACGGGCGGCACCGACCCCTCCGAGGGCATCCTGCTGGGCAAGACCGGCCACCGCGAGGCCGGCGGCAAGCTGTTCTTCCAAACCACGCTGCTCGACGTGAAGCTGCCCGCCGGCCTGCCGCAGGGCAAGGCCGACAACCAGATCCTCGGCGTTGTGCAGAGCCTGCGCGAGCGCTTCCCGCAGCGCGAGGTGGTGCTGGTGTCGAAGGACATCAACATGCGCGTGAAGGCGCGCGCCCTGGGCCTGCCGGCCGAGGACTACTTCAACGACAAGACGCTGGAAGACGGCGACCTGCTCTACACCGGCGTGCTGCCGCTGCCCGCCGACTTCTGGGACCGCCATGGCAAGACCATGGAGAGCTGGCAGCAGGGCACCCACACCTACTACCGCATCAGCGGCCCGATCGTGCCGGCGCTGCTGATCAACCAGTTCGTCTACCACGAGGTGCCGGGCGGCCCGAACCTGTACGCCAAGGTCACCGAGATCACCGGCAAGACGGCCGTGCTGAAGACGTTGCGCGACTACACCCACGGCAAGAACGCCGTCTGGGGCGTGACGGCGCGCAACCGCGAGCAGAACTTCGCGCTCAGCCTGCTGATGGACGCCGACTGCGACTTCATCACCCTCACCGGCACCGCCGGCACCGGCAAGACGCTGATGACGCTGGCTGCGGCGCTGAGCCAGGTGCTCGATGAGCGCCGCTACAGCGAGATCATCGTCACCCGCGTCACCGTGCCGGTGGGCGACGACATCGGCTTCCTGCCTGGCAACGAGGAAGAGAAGATGGGCCCCTGGATGGGCGCGCTCGACGACAACCTCGAGGTGCTGGCGCGCAGCGACAGCAGCGCCGGCGAGTGGGGTCGCGCGGCCACGAACGACCTCGTGCGCAGCAAGATCAAGATCAAGAGCCTGAACTTCATGCGCGGGCGCACCTTCCTGAACAAGTTCGTCATCATCGACGAGGCGCAGAACCTCACGCCCAAGCAGATGAAGACGCTGATCACGCGCGCCGGCCCGGGCACGAAGATCGTCTGCCTCGGCAACCTGGCGCAGATCGACACGCCCTACCTCACCGAAGGCTCCAGCGGCCTCACCTACGCGGTGGACCGCTTCAAGGGCTGGCCGCACGGCGGCCACGTGACGCTGGCGCGCGGCGAGCGCTCGCGGCTGGCGGACTACGCGTCGGACGTGCTGTAGCGCGGGACCCGCCAACTCTGGCACACGAGTTGCGTCCCTGTGGGAAGACTCCTTCCCGGAGGCACCCACACTCCTCCAATGCCGCTCCCCGAGACGCCCTTGACCAGCCCGCACCCGGATGACGACCGCACCCCCGATGTCTCGGTGGTGATCTCGGTGCAGAACCGACTCGATGACCTCACCGACTGCCTGCGCGCCCTGGGCATCCAGACACTGGCCCACGAGCGCTTCGAGGTGGTCGTCGTCGACAACTGCTCCAACGTCGACCTGACTCCGGCCTTCGAGCGCGCCCGCACGGCGTTCGGGCTGCGGCTGAAGACCCTGCGGACCACGCGCGACGGCGGCCCCGCGCCCGCGCGCAACCTGGGCGTGACCGAGGCACGGGGAGCCATCATCGCCTTCACCGACAGCGACTGCCGCCCGTCGCCGCAGTGGCTGGCCGACGGGATGACGGCGTTCGAGGCCGACGCTTCAGTGGGGCTGGTGGCCGGGCCGGTCAAGGCCAAGCCCGAGCACCGCATCCACCTCACGTCCAAGCTGACCTTCCGCACCGACGTCGAGCATCCCACCTACCCGACCGCGAACCTCATGGTGCGGCGCGCACTGTTCGTCGGCGCCGGCAGCTTCAACACCGAGCTGAGTTTCAAGGACCCGCTCGGTCGCGCGGTCGAGTGCGCCGACACCGATCTGGCCTGGCGGATCATCAAGCAGGGCGTAGGCAAGCGCTTCTTGGACAGCGCGATCGTCTACCACTCCATAGAACACCAGCCCCTGCACCTGTGGCTGCTCGAGGGCACGCGTCTGTTCCCTCTGCCCGAGCTGGTGCGGCGGCATCCGGAGCTGCGCGAGAAGCTGCTGCGCGGCCGGATCTTCTTCTACCCGCGCGCGTGGGGGCTGTCCGCGGGTGCACTCGCCTGGCTCGTGGCCGCCACGCAATGGCCGGTGCTGGTGCCCGCCACGCTCGGCGCGGCAGTGGTGGCCGGTGCATGGCGCAAGCGCAGCCTGTCGCCGGCGGTGATCGTGCGCTTCCTGTTCAACATCCCGCTCCAGGTGGCCCGGATGTCGGTGATGCTGGCCACACTGCTGTTCGCCAGCCTGCGCTTCCGCTCGCTCGTGCTGTGAACGCCGCCGATCTCGCGACGGTCGTCATCCCGACCTACAACCGCGGCACCGACCTTATGCGCACCCTTGGGGCGGTGCAGCGCCAGACCGTAGGCGTGCCGCGGGTGATCGTCGTGGACAACGCATCCACCGACGACACGGCGGCTCGCGTAGCCGAGTTGCAGCCGGCCTGGGGCGACCGGCTCCAGTACCTGCGCAAGACGCCGGAAGGCCCGGCCGCGGCGCGCAACTTCGGCCTGGCGAGGGCGACCACGCCGTACGTGCTCTTCATCGACAGCGACGTCGAGCTGCCGCCCGACTGGCTGGCGCTGTCGCTGGCCTTCGCCCAGGCCGAACCGGCCATCGCGGCGCTCGGCGGCCTCGTGCTCTACGCCTTCGATCCGCAGCGCATCAACGCCTATGGCGGCGACCTCGGGGCCTTCGGCCTGGCCTGGGACGCGCTGGAGGGCCGGCCGCTCGGCGCCACCCTTGCGCCGGCCGAGCGCGTTTGGATCAACTGCTCGGCGATGCTGGCGCACTGCGACGCCGTGCGCGCCGTCGGCGGCTTCGACGAGCGCTTCTTCTACGGCTACGAGGACACCGATCTCGGCTGGCGTCTGCGCCTGGCGGGCTACCGCGTGACGGTGAGGCCCGAGCTGCGCGTGCTGCACCACGTCGATCCCGGCGTCGGCGAGGCGCACCCGCAGATCACCTTCCACGCCTCGAAGAACCGGTTCGCCTCGCTGCTACGCAACGCCTCCTCCGTCACGTTGCCCTGGCGGCTGGCGGCCTACCTGGCCTTCTCGGCAGCCGACCTGCTGCTGCGGGGCCAGCGTGGTGCGCGCCTGCGGGCGCTGGCCTGGAACCTTCGCGAGCTGCCGGCCACCTGGCGGCTGCGCCGACAGACGCAGGCCCAGCGTCGCTGCAGCGACGCACAGGTGTTTGCCGATGCCGGCGGGCGCTGGCTGCCGCCCTCGCCCCTGGGAGGCCGTCGCCGCCGCGATGGCGCCGCTGGGCCCGCGGCGTCCCTGGGCGCCATCCCCGCCGCCGCGGCGCGGCGGCCCGATGACCGTGTCTGACACCGCGCCCCGGCCGCTGCATGTGGCGCTGGCCAACCCGTTCTGCTGGCCCTGGGTACGACGCGGCTCCGAGCGCATGCTGCAGCTGATGTCCGAGGGCCTGGCCGCGCGCGGCCACCGCGTCACGGTGTTCGCCAGCGCGCCCGAGCCAGGGCACGAGCGGCGCGGCGCGGTCGACTACGAACTGCTGCCGCAGCGGCCGCTGCTCGGCCGGCGCCAGCTCAACGTCTGCCACGCCTTCGCCTGGGCGCTGGCGCCGCGGCTGGCCACGGCCGGTGCGGACGTGGTCTGGTGCCTCAGCCACTTCGACGCCTGGGCGGCCGCGCGGGCGCGTCGGCTCGGCGCCCGCCACCGCGTCATCTACCACTCGATGGGCATTCCTGTGCGCGCGTACTTCCGCGCCGTCCCCGTCGACGCCTGGTTCATGCGCAGCGCACTGCGCGGCGCCGATCGCCGGCTGGTGCTCTCTCGGTTCGCCCAGCAGCGGCTGCAGGCCGAGTTCGGCGTCGGCGCGGAGGTGCTGCCCGGGATCGTCGGCGACGCCTCGTTCCAGGCCCCAGAGGCTGCCGCCGGCACGACGCCGACGCTGCTGTTCGTGGGCGATGCCGACGAGCCACGCAAGGGCGCTGCCCTGGCCTGCGCCGCCTGGGCGCGCCTGCGCCAACGCCACCCCGGGCTGGCACTCGTGTTCTCCGGGCCGGCGTCCGAGGCCACGCGCGAGTGCCTGGCCGCCACGCCGGGGCTCGATGGCGCCCGGCCCACCTTCCTGGGCCTGGGGCGCGTCGACGACCTGCCCGCGCTGTACGCCCAGGCCTCGGTGACCTTGCTACCCGCAGTCTGGGAGGCCTTCGGCCTTGTGCTGCTTGAGTCGCTCGCCGCCGGCACGCCAGTGGTCGGCGCCGCCCACGCCGGCATCGTCGACATCGTCGACCCCGCCCAGCCCGCACTCGGGGCGCTGTTCGATCCTGGCAGCACCGGCCGCGCCGCCGACAACCTCGAAGGGCTCGTCGCCGCGATTGAAGCCGTGCTGGTCGGCGGCAAGCCGCCGGCGCGGCAAGCGGCCTGCATCGAGCGCGCGCGTGCCTTCGCCTGGCGTGCCCTGGCGCCGCGCTATGTGGCGATGGCGGAAGGGCTGGCATGAGCTCGGGCAGCGCCTTGCGCGTGAGCGTGATCGTGCCCACGCATGCTCGGCGCGAGCGGCTGCTGCGCCTGCTGGCGTCGCTCGAGGCACAGACCTTGCCTGCCGAGGCCTTCGAGGTGTGGGTCATGCACAACCACACCGACGACGGCACCGAGGCTGCAGCGCAGGCCTGGTGCGCCCGCCAGCCCTTTGGCGCGAGCTACCGCCGCTGCGCGTTCCGCGGCCCGGCCGGCTCGCGCGACCGCGGCGCGCGCGAGGCGCGGGCGCCGGTGCTGGCCTTCATCGACGACGACTGCGTCGCCGCGCCCGACTGGCTGGAGCGCGGCCTCGCGCATTTCGACGCGGCGGCCGCGGGCGGCGAGCGCCTGGGGCTGCTGCAGGGCCGCACGCGGGCGCTCACCGAGCACCCGCCGCGGTTCCCCTACCGCGCCATCACCATCGACGGCTTCAGCCCCTGGTTCGAGACCTGCAACATCTTCTACGCCCGCGACGCCTACCTGGCCGTGGGCGGATTCTCGGCCGAGTACCTGCACACCTGGGGCGGCGAGGACACCGACCTCGGCTGGAAGCTGCGCGAGAGCGGCCGGCCGACGCGGTTCGCCGACGACGTGGTGGTGCGGCACGAGGTGTTCACCATCACGTTCTGGCAGTGGCTGAGCGAGCCGCTGCGCTACGCCAAGCTGCCGGCGCTGGTGCGCAAGCACCCCGGGCTGCGCGACTGCCTGTACCGCCGCTGGTTCCTGAGCGTCGACACCTTCCTGTTCCATTGGCTGGTTCTGGCAGTGCTGCTGTGGCCGGCGAGCCGCGCGGCCTCGGTGGCCGTGCTGGCCGCCTACGCGGTGGCGCGCTGGCGCACCGGGGCGCACCTGGGCGGCTCACCGCTGGCGCGGGCGGCCCGCATCCTGATGGGCGTGCCCCGCGGAGCCTTCGCCTGGTGGGGCCTGGTCAGCGGCTCGCTGCGCGCGCGCTGCTTGCTCCTCTGAAGGCCGCCACCCGATGCGCGTGCTCTACATCCACGATGTCTTCCCGCCCGACTACCGCGGCGGCGCGGAGTACGTGCTGCTGCGCGAGACCCAGGGTCTCATCGGCCTCGGTCACGAGGTGCGCGTGCTGACGGTGGGCGATCCCGCCATCACGGCGCACGACGGCGTGCCAACGGAACGCCTGCCACCGGGCCGCCTGGGCCGCGCCCGGCTGCTGCTGGAGCAGGCACGCGTCGACGCCGCGGCCGCCGAGGCCGACGTGGTCATCGGCTGCACCTACTTCGGCCTCGCCCCGGCATGGCGGGCGGCGCGGCGCCACGGGCGCCCGGTGCTGTTTCACATGCTGGCCCTGTTCGGCGACGCCTGGCTCACGATGCGCGGGCCGCTGCGCGGGCGCCTGCACCGCGCGCTGGAGCGGCGCTGGACCAACCTGCCGGCCGACGGCCGCCTGTTCCTGAGCGCGCCGTCGCAGGCGCTGGCCGCCACCCAGGGCCCGGCCCAGCTGGGCGACGTGCTGCTGCCGCCCGGGGTGGAACTGCAGCACTTCAAGCCCCGGGCCAAGCGCGAGGGAGTGGCGTTCTGCGGCAAGCTCGACGTGCGCAAGGGCGTCGAGATCGTGCTCGCCGCCGCGGCGGCACACCCGGGGGTGCCGTTCACGATAGTCACCTGGGACGGCGATCTCGACGCCCTGCAACGCCGCGCGCCACCCAACCTGAGCGTGTTGCCATTCAGCGGCCATGCCGCGCTGGGCGAGGTGCTCAGCGGCGCGAAGGTGTTCCTGTTCCCGTCGCTGGCCGAGACCTTCGGCATCGCCGTCGTCGAGGCCATGGCGGCCGGCTGTGCCGTCGTGTCGTCGGCGCCGCTGGACTTCGCCGGCGAGCGGGTCGACCCCACCGACCCGCCGGCCGTGCTGGCCGCCTTGGCAAGGCTGCTGGCCGACGACGAGCACCGTAGCCGCTGCGGCGAGGCCAACGCCCGCGCCGCCCAGGCCTACGGCTGGGACAGCCACACCGAGGCCCTCGACCGCCTGCTGCACCAGGCCGTCGCGGCCCGGGGCGGCTCGCAGCCCCGCCCTGCCTTGAACACCACGAGCCGAAGCCAATGAAGGTCGCCCTGTTCCACCCCTGGATCTACCTGAAGAGCGGCCTCGAGCGCACCGTGCTTGAGCTCGCGCGCCTAAGCCGCCACGAGTGGACGCTCTATACCAGCCACTACGACGCCGAAGGCACCTATCCCGAGCTGAAACAGCAGCGCGTGGTCGAGATCGACCGCGTATCGGTGCAGCGCAGCTATGGCGCCGTGCTCGGCGCCTCGGCACGCATCGCCCGCACGCGGCTGCCGGACGACGGTGCAGCGGTGGTCGTCGTCTGCTGCGAGGGCGTGGGCAGCTTCGTGACGTTGCGCAACGCCAACCGCCCGCTGCTGAACCTGTGCTTCACGCCGCTGCGCGCCGTCTACGACGCCGAGTACCGACGCCGCCACCTCGAACGCCAGGGAGCGAAGCGCCCACTGGCCCTGCTGATGGAGGCCGGCTTCCGCCTGGTCGACCGCTGGCTCTGGAAGCGCTACGACGAGGTGGTGTGCATCTCCGACGCCGTCAAGGAGCGGGTCGTCGACGGCGGGCTGTGGCCGGCCGGCCGGCTGCCGGTGTACTACCCAGGCATCCACGCCGAGTTGATCCGCCCCTCGGACGTGTTCGAGCCGTTCTTCTTCCTGCCCGGCCGCATCATGTGGACGAAGAACATCGAGCTCGGCATCGAAGCCTTTCAGCGCTTCCGGCAGGCCCAGGGCGGCCCCTGGCAGCTGGTGATCGCCGGCATGGTCGACGCCAAGAGCGCCGAGTACCACGCCCGGCTTCTGGCGATGATTGGTGACGACCCGTCGATCCGCTTCCACATCGGCCCCTCCGACGCCGAGATGGCGGGCTACTACGAGCGCTGCTCTGCGATGCTGTTCACGCCGTTCAACGAGGACCTCGGCCTGACCCCCATGGAAGCCATGGCCAAGGGCAAGCCGGTGGTGGCGGTGGATGCCGGCGGGCCGCGCGAGATCGTCGCCCACGGCGTGACGGGCCTGCGCGCGCCGGCCGAGCCGCAGGCCTTCGCCGAGGCGATGGCACAGCTGGTGGCCGACCCAGAGCGCCTGCGCGCGATGGGCCGCGCCGGCGCCGAACGCGTGCAGCGCTACACCTGGCAGCGCTTCGTCGGCGAAATGGACGATCTCATCGACCGCATGGCGGCCGGCCGCTGAGCCCGCACGGCCACCGTCTGTCGCGATGCCCCACGCCGCCCCCGCCACCGGATCCGCGCCACGCCGCCTGCTCGTGGTGGTCACCCGCGACTTCGGCGAGCTCGGCAGTGCGGTCGGCCTGCTCGCCGGGCTCGGCCCGGGCTTCGAAGGCGTGGTGCTGCTGCCGCCGAACCTGCCCGAGCCCGACGTCGCGATGCCGGGTCTACGCTGGGCCCGCTACACGAGCCGGGCCGACATCGAGCGCTGCTTCGACGAGCTGCGGGCTCAGCATGTGGTGTGCCTGTCGGCCTACCTGCTGCTGGGCACCGCGCCGGGCCTGGGCCTGCTGGGTATCCGCCGCCTGATGCGGCACTTCGCGCGGGCCGGCGCGCGCGTCGACACCAGCGACCCCTTCCTGACCCTGCTGCGCAGCCCCTGGAGCCTGCGGCTGGCCCCCCTGGTGCGCGCCCACCTGGGCCCAACGCCCCCGGGCTGGCGCGTGAGCCTGGTCGCCCGTGCGCTGAGCTGGCGCCTGTGGGCCCTGGTGCCAATGCTGCGCCGCTGCCGGCATCTGTACCCGGTGTCGATCGAACCCGTGCAGCCGCCAGCCGGACTGCGCTGGGCGCACTATGCCGCCACCCTGCCGCCGACGCCTCCCGTCCAGGAAGACCTCTGGCTGTTCGTGCTCGCGCGCATTGACCACGACGTGCTCCTGCAGGAAGCCGGGCCACGCTTCGTCGACACCGTCGCGGCGCGTCTGCGCCAGGCACTCGACAGCGGCGCCCGGTTGCTGCTGGTGGCGCCCGCGGCGCTGATCGACGCCCTGCGCGGCAGCCTGGGCGCGGACCTGCTGGCGCGCTGCGAGCTCTGCGAGACGCTGCCGCTGTCGCGCTACCTGGCGGCCTTGCGCGCGGCCCGCTACGCGTTCTTCTGGAACCGCTACTCGTTCTCCATCGCCTTCCGGGTGCTCGACGGCCGGCCGGTGTTCTTCCTGGGGGCGGGGCACGTCGAGCGCATGCTGCCAGCGATGGTGCAGGCCGGGCCGCGCTGCTTCTACGCCGGCTGGCAGCCGCCACTGCTGGCCCCCGATCAACGCCTGACGACCGAGGCCCTGGAAGCCCAGGTCCGCGCCATGCACGCGCCGATGGCCGAGGCCGCGCGCGGCCTGGCCAGCGGTCAGGCGGCGGCGCGACTGCTCAGCGGATGATCTGCAGGTTGCGCAGCCGCAGGCTCGACACCTGCGATGCCCGGCTGCGCGGCCCGCGGTAGACCTCGTGGTCGCGCGTGTCCTGCGCGATCAGCGCCGCGGCGCCGATCAGGTTGTGCGAGGCCACGCGCACGAAGGGCGCCACCGTCGCGTTCAGGCCGATGAAGCTGCACTCGCCGATATGCGCGGACTCGCCGATGACGGCCGAGGTGATCCACACGTGCGGCGCGATCACGACCTTCAGCGCGATGCGCGAGTTGCTCCACACGATGGTGTCGTGGCCGATGCGCACCATCGGGTGCACGTTGACCTGGTCCATGATCATCGTGTTGGGGCCGAGCTCGAGGTCGTCACAGACGCTGGCCGTGGGGCTGACGAAGTGCGCCAGGTGCCAGCCCTCGGCCAGCAGCTGCTCGACGCGGGCCGCGCGCAGCGTATTGATGCGGCCCACACCGATGGCAACGAACAACGACACGTCGGCAGGGTCGTGGCGCACGGCGAAGTCTTCCCAGGCCACGGCCGGCAGGCCGCGGAAGCTGTCGCGGTCGAGGAAGGCACCGTCGACGACGAAGCCCTTCACCTCGTAGTCGCTGCCGGTGCCGAACAGGTGGTGCGCCATCTCGGCGAAATTGCCCAGGCCGAAGATCCACAGCGGCCGGCGGCGCGCCGCGGTCGGGCGCCTGGGCTTCGCGCCGGCTGCGGCCATCAGCACGCCTCCGCGGCGTGGCGCACGAGCCGGCGGCAGGCGTCGTGCAACTGCTCCGGCGTGCAGGCCAGCGACGGCAGCAGGCGCGTCCAGCGGCCGCTGCCGCTCATCCACAGGCCCTGGCGCAGCATCGCGGCCTCGGCGGCCCGGGCACGCGGCTCGTCGGCCCACTCCACCAGCAGCAGCGCGCCCCGGCTCCGCACCGTCGGGCCGCCGGCGGCCCAGGGCGCCAGCGCGTCGCGCCACGCGGCCTCCAGGGCCTCGACGGCCCGGGGCGTGCGCGGCACAGCCAGGCCGCGCAGCGTGGCGGCGGCGGCCGCGGCCACCACCGGGTTGCCGGCAAACGTGCTGCCAGGAAGGGCCGAGGCCGGCACCTCCAACGGATCGGCCAGCGCCACGCCCGACACCGGGAGGCCGTTGGCCATGCTCTTGCCGAACACCAGCAGGTCCGGCGGCTCCTCGAGCGCGCCGGTGACGAAGGCCGGCCCGGTGCGGAACAGCCCAGTGAGAATCTCGTCGGCAACCAGCAGCGCGCCATGAGCCCGGCACAGACGCTGGGCACCGGCCAGCCACGCGGTGTCGACGGAGTGGCCGCCATTGCTACCCTGCATCGGCTCCACCACGACCGCACCGACATCGCCCGATGAAAGGGCCTGCGCCAAGCGCTCGAGCACCTGCGCGGGTGTCTCGGCATCGACGAAGGGCAGCGTCTGCACGGTGGAGGGCCGCATCGTCGCCTGGGGCCACGCCAGGCCCGCGGTCAGCGCCGACTTGCCGTGCATGCTGCGGGCGAAGGCCACCACGCCGGGGCGGCCGGTGCAGCGCGCCGCCACACGCAAGGCGAACTCCATGCCTTCCATGCCGGTGGAATAGAGCCCGGCCATGCGCAGGCCGCGGGGCAGCAACGCGGCAGCGGCCTCGAGCGCGTCGCCCAGGGGCTGCGTCGGCCACCGCCCGGCGCTCCAGAGCTTGTCGACCTGCGCATGGACGGCCTCGCGCACCGCCGCGGCGCCATGCCCCAGGAACACGGCGCCAAAACCGTTGACGAGATCAAGCAGGCGACCGTCGTCTGTCACCACGAACGCGCCGTCGGCCTGGTGCACGGTGGGTGTTCGCATGGGCCGGCAGCGCTCAGCGCTGGATGTCGCGCAAGGTGATGGCCGTCACCGACAAGGGCGGCAGACGCCGTTGTAGCGTTCGGGCCGTCGCGGCTGGCAGCGCCTCGCTGGCGCGGCGGACCTCGTCCGGCCCGCCCTGGTCGAAGCGCGCCAGCGTCGTCTGCTCGGCCCAGCGCAAGCCCGGGATCCGAGGCAGTTGGGTGCCGAGGTGCGCGTCGAGCGCTGTCCCCACTAGCGTTTCCTGCTGGCCACCGCGCCAGCCGCGAAGGCCGGGCAGCTCCACACGCAGCTCGGCCGCGGCTGTCTCGTGGCGGTTCACCAACATCAGCGTCAGCTGCCGGCCGTCGGGCGACGACAGCGCCACGGCCTCGAGCCAGGGCGCGTTCTTCACAGCCTGGACGACGCCCAGCGTGGGCGTGTCAAAGCCGGGCGTGTCGATGCGCGCGCCGAGCACCCGGTGGCCCGACAGCCGGGCGTACATCGCGAACACCTGGGCCGATGGCGTGGCGACCCAGTCGCCGTCGCGGCGGCCCAGCCAGCCCATGAAACCCTGGTCCGCCAGCTTGAAGGCGTTGGCCATCTCCACGCGAGGCTGTCGCAGGAATGTGTGCAGGGTCGAGGCTGTGAACAGCGCCGAGCCCCAGGTCTTGACGTGGTCGACCCACGGGCTGTCGGGCAGCACGTGCCAGAACGGACCCCATTCGGTGATGGCCAGCGCAATTCGGTGATCCGGGCGGTCGTGACGCGCGAGCAGGGCGTCGAGGTCGCGCAGGTTGGCCTCGATATTGACCGGCGCGGCCAGCATCGCCCGGTAGGCGGCGCGTGCATCGGTGCCGCGGGCGCCGCCCATGACCACGGGCGCGTAGGCGTTGTGGACAGCCAGGAAGTCGATGCGCGGAGCCGCGGCCTGCAGCAGCTTCTCGGTCCAGCGGGCGTCGGCCACGAACGCATAAGGCCCGTAGTTGAGGCCGCCGATCGCTCCGACGCGGATGGTCGGGTCGACCGCGCGCATCGCGGCCGCGAACTCCAGGAAGCGCCGGGCGTAAGCTTCAGCCGACACGTGGGCGCCCGACAGGTCGCCCTTCATGTACAGCTCGTTGCCCACCTCCCACCAGCGCACCGACGGCCCGGGGCCGCGGTTCATGTGGCGCACCCAATCGGCGGCTTCGGCCGCGGTGCCGTGGCCGGCGTTAACCGTGATCAGCAGACCGGCCCCGGCCGCCTGCGCCAGTTCGGCCAACTCGGGGGTGCCGAAGCTGTGTCGCGAGCTCGGGCCCTTGGCGTAGTGGGCCGTGGTCGGACGCTGGGCCTGGGGTCCGATGCCGTCGCGCCAGCGGTAGGTGTCCGAGAACACGCCGCCCGGCCAGCGCAGCAGCGTCGTGCCGAGCTCGCGTGTCAGCAGCTTGGCGCGGGGGTCCACCCGCTTGGCCGTGTTGTCCCACAGGCCCTGGCCGTCGAAGATCCACTCGACGTTCATGCCGAAGAGCTCGGCCGGCACTGTGCGCACGACCTGCCCGAGGTCGACCACAAGCGCAGCCGGGTAGCTGGCAGCGGCCGCTGCCGCCGGCCTGGGGGCGGCGGCGGTCGCAGCGGCCGCGGTCGCGGGTGCCGGTGCGGGCGCGAGGGTGATGTCGGCGAACAGCGCACGGCCCTCCTGCCCGCCGGCGACGAGATAGACGACCAGCAGATCGGCACTGGCTGGCACCTCGAGGGTGGCGGTCTGCTGCTGCGGTGTGGCCGTGCTGCCCTGTGTCAGTTGCACGGGGCTGCCGCCCCCGCCGCCCAGCGCCTGTAGGCCGACGACCGCCAGTGCGCCCCCCTCGGCCCCGAGGGCGGCCGACAGCACGAGCTTCTGGCCCCGCAGCGGCTTGGCATCGATGATCTGGCCCAGCCCCAAGGGGCGGTCGCCGCCGTTGCGGCGATTGGGCCGCAGTTCGACGGCCCGGCGGGCTGGCGGGCCCGGCAGATCCACTAGGCGCACGTCTCCCTTTTCGCGCACCGCGGCGTCGAGCGCCCAGCGTGCCGGGCGCGGTCCGTCGGCCTGGCTGAAGTCGCCGTTGGGCACCAGGTTGGCCGGGCTCTGCGCCCAGACCAGGCTCGCCACCAGCAGCAGCGTGGCGAGAACGAAGGGCCGCATCCAGCGGGCCCGGTTGCGCCGCTCAGCCACGCTGGAGGGCTCCCCAGCAAGACGCGGCGACCCCACGCGGTGACACGGATGCCCTGGCCGCCGCCGTCATGCGGCGGCGCTCAGGTGCTGCCGGTACCACTCGACCGTCTCCGCCAGCCCCTGCTCGATGGTCCAGCGCGGCGTCCACTGCAGGCGCTCGCGGGCCTTGGTGGCGCTGAGGTACTGGTGCGGGATCTCGCCGCGGGCCTCGTTCAGCACCTTGGGCTGCAGGTCCTCGCGGCCCATGACCTTCAGGATCATCCGTGTGATGTCGAGCACGCTGAGCTGGCTCTCGGTGCTGTAGTTGAAGGCCTCGCCGTGCAGGCCCTTGTCGTCCATGGCCTGCGCGAGGTGCAGGTAGAAGTGGGCGATGTCGCGCACGTAGACGTAGTCGCGGATCATCGTGCCGTCGCTGCGAATGACCGGGGCCTCGCCCTGGTGCACCAGGCGCACGGTGCCGGGCACGATGCGGCTCCAATTGAGGTCGCCGCCGCCGAAGAAGTTGCCGCAGCGCGTGATGCACACCGGCACGCCGTAGGTGTGGTGGTAGGTCTGCGCGATGAGGTCGGTGCAGCTCTTGGAGACGTCGTACGGGTGCTTGCCCTGCAGCGGCATGCCCTCGTGGTAAGGCAGCACGGGCTGCTCGCCGTAGGCCTTGTCGCTGGACGCGATGACCACCCGCTTGACGCCCGGGATCAGCCGGCAGGCCTCGAGCAGGTTCCAGGTGCCGCGCACGTTGGCCTCGAAGGTGGACATCGGGTGCTTGTTCGCGATGCCCACGATCGGCTGGGCGCCGAGGTGGAACACGCTGTCGACCTCGTACTCGTTGATGGCCCGAAGCAGTGTCTCGTGGTCCTCGAGGCGGCCGAAGACGATGTGCTGCGGATCCGAGCCGGCGATCAGCGGTGGGCGGCCCAGGCGGGACACGTCGCGCACCAGCGCCGTGACGTTGGCGCCGCGCTCGTTGAGCTCACGCACCAGCCATTGGCCAAGGAAGCCGGATGCACCGGTGACGAAGACGTTGCGATGGCGCCAGAAGTTCGAGGAAATGTCGCTCATGGTGGTGTGCTGGGCGTGGGTCGGGTTCAGCTCGCGGCGGCCAGCCGGGCGAGGTCGTTGATGCTGACGAACTTGGTGCCTTCCTGCGGCGGCGCCTGGCGCACGCCGGGGAGCGCATCGCCGCGCAGCATGATCTCCTCGAGCTCCTGCTGGTCCTTGTAGGTGTCCATCGACTTGAAGAAGCCGTCGTGCCGGAAGGTCGACAGCTTGCCCATCTTCACCAACGCTGGCAGCACCTCGCGCTCGAGATTCGTGCCGGTCCAGTGATCGAAGATCTCGCGCTCCATCACAAAGAAGCCGGCGTTGATCCAGTGCTGTACCAGGCGCGGCTTCTCGCGGAAGCCCGTGACGCGGCTGTCGGCGTCGAACTCCACCGTGCCGTACTGGCTGACCAGCGGCACGCTCGTCAACGTGGCCAGGCTCCCGCTGGCGACGTGGAAGGCCAGCAGCTTGTCAATGGACACGTCGGACAGGCCGTCGCCGTAGGTGGCCATGAAGCGCTCGCGCAACAGGCCGCGGCAGGCATGGATGCGGCCGGCGGTGTCGGTCTCCTCGCCGGTGTCGGCGATGGTGATGTCGAGATCGAAGGACTTGTGCGCGAAGTAGTCGAGGATGACCTCCTTGCGGTGGCCCACCGAGACGATGAACTCCTTGTGGCCCTGGGCGGCGTACAGGCTCATGATCTGCAGGAGCATCGGCTTGCCGCCGACCGGCATCATGGGTTTGGGCAGGTACTCGGTGAACGGGTACGCGCGGGTGCCGCGACCACCGGCGAGGATGACAACTTGCATGCAGGAACTCCCTCTGTGATTGGAATGAGTGCGGTCAGTTCCAGGCCCGAAGCACGACGTGGTGCATGTTGCGGGGCTGGCCACGCTGGCCATAGGTGAAGCGCGACAAGGTCTCGACGCGGCGGAAGCCGGCGTCGAGCATCATCTGCGACAGCGCCCCCGGGCTGAAGCGCCACCAGCTCGCGTCGCGCCGCCCGCCGAGGTAGGCCGTCCGGTGGCCGGGGCCGTGGTGCTCGAGCTCGGGAAAGCAGACTTCGGACAGCAGAGCCTGGTCGCGCGTCATGGCGGCCACCCGCTGCAAGGCCAGCATCGGATGCGCCAGGTGGGGCAGCAG
>Ga0068877_10001912_pt1 | contig 17008 bp, 16 predicted proteins | sample NOAtaG_FD_66437 | JGI IMG/M metagenome (GOLD analysis project Ga0068877, IMG submission 66437) | Freshwater lake microbial communities from Lake Erie, under a cyanobacterial bloom - NOAA_Erie_Diel6S_1000h metaG | ecosystem: Environmental > Aquatic > Freshwater > Lake | place: USA: Ohio, Lake... | reverse complement strand
CGACGCTGACTTCGTCGCCTTCGAGGCGCAGGCCCGCGCCGACGGCTTCGACGAAGTGCTGGTGCGCGAGTGGGCGCCGGGCCAGGTGCTCGACACCCACACGCACCCGTTTGCGCTGCGGGTGCACGTGAAACGCGGCGAGGTGGCTTTCACCCGCGACGGCGCCACGCGCACGCTGCGCGCGGGCGATCGTTTCGAGCTGCCGTTCGAGGCGCCGCACGCCGAGGCCTACGGGCCCGAGGGCGCCACCTTCTGGGTCGCTCGCAAGCGCTGACGCAGTGCCCGCTCCCTGAGCCAAGCCACCGCCGCGGAACCGGCTCCGCCGGGCCGCTGGCGGGCGGCCCCCTCGGGGGGTAGCGAGCGAAGGCGAGCTTGGGGGCTCGTTACACCGATCCGAGGATCGCCGGGTCGATGGCGTGGTTCTGCGGCCCGCGTTCGGCGATCTTCAGTGAACCCAGGCGGTTGCCCAGCGCCGCGCAGCGCTCGAGCTTCCAGCCGCGTTCCAGGCCGTACAGCAGTGCAGCGCGGAAGGCGTCGCCGCAGCCGGTGGGGTCGAGCACCCGTTCGGCCTTCACGCCCGGCACCACCGTGCGCTCGCCGCGGATCCACAGCTCGCAGCCGTGCTCGGCCAGCGTCACCACGACGCCTTCGATGTTCGGCAACTGCGAGATGGCCTGCGGCGACCAGCCGGTGCGCTCTTCGAGCATGCGCGCCTCGTAGTCGTTGACGGCCACCCAGCGTGCCAGGCCGATGATCTCGCGGTGCTCTTCGCCGTTGAACTGCGGCAGCTGCTGGCCCGGATCGAAGATGAACGGGATGCCGGCCTCGGCCATCTGGTGCGCGTGCTGCCACATCGCGTCGCGGCCGTCGGGGGCGATGATGCCGATGGCGAGATCGCTGCGTTCGCTGCGGCCCGGCACCTTCATCTGGTGCGCGTGGCTCATGGCGCCCGGGTGGAAGGCGGTGATCTGGTTGTTGTCGCGGTCGGTCGTGATGTGGCACTGCGCGGTGTGCAGCACGGTGTCGCGGTGGATCAGGCGCGTGTCGGCGCCCCAGCCGGCGACGCGGCCCACGTACTCGGAGCCGTCCACGCCCACCGCCGCCAGGATGACCGGCTGGCCGCCGATGGCCTGCAGGTTGTAGGCGATGTTGCCGGCGCAGCCGCCCCACTCGCGGCGCAGCGTGGGCACGAGGAAGCTCACGTTCAGGATGTGCACCTGCTCGGGCAGGATCTGCTCGGCGAAGCGCCCCGGGAACGTGGTGATGGTGTCGAAGGCGAGTGAACCGCAGATGAGCGCGGGCATGGGAGCTCCGGGTGGGGCGCCGCGTCAGCGGCGCCTAGGGACTTGAGGGACAGGCTTCAGGGATAGAACAGCTCGACGGTGTAGCCGGCGATGACCCGCGGCGCGCCGTCGACGGCCGCCGCCTGCAGCGTGGTCTGCAGCGCCAGATCGCGGCCGGGCGGGATTGTCGCCGCGGTTTCGCCGAGTTCGGGCAGGCGCAGCACGCGGCGTGCGATCAATTCGCCACGCGCGTCGGTCAAGGTGAGGTCGAGCGCCGGTGCGGCCACCGGGTGCGGCGCGCGGTTGCGCAGCGACACCTGGAGCTTGTAGAGGTTGCTGCGCTCCACGCGCACGAGGCCCGAGCTCTCGACCGACAGCGCATCGATCTGGCGCGCCGGGCCGAGTTCACAGCCGAGCCACTCGCAACCCTGGGCCAGCAGCGGTGCCAGCACTGGCGCCTTGGCGGCGAGGCGGTCGCGCCAGGTGTAGGCCAGCTGGCCCGCCAGGCCGGCCGAGGCCAGCAAGGCGACACCGGCGAGCGCGGCGCGCACGCCGGGCCGGCGCCAGCGCGCGGCGCGGTCGGCCTGGCGCACGAATGACGGCTTTTGCGCGGGGTCGGCGCGCAGCGCGCCCGGGTCGCTGTCGTCGCCCGCGTCGGCGCCGAACACCGACGGCGGCGCTGGCGACAGCAGCTCCGAGGTGTGCGGCGGCCGCGTCTCCGGCGCCGAGGTGGACGCGAAGTCGCGGGCCAGCTGATCGGCGGCATTGGGCAAGGCCGGCAAGGCCGGCGTCGGCGCGGACGGGGGGCTCGGCGGCAGCGCCGGCGCACCCGGGCGGGCCGCTGGCTGCGCCACATCGAGCGGCATGCCGTTGCTGCCCTCGAAGCCCGAGGCCGGGCCGAAACCGCCCTCGCGCCGCGGCAGGCCGGTCTCGAGGTCGACCAGGCTTTCGAGCGCGTTGAACACCTGCGAGCAGCGGCCGCAGCGCACCCAGCCTTCGGACACGCGCAACTGGTCCGGCACGACGCGGAACACCGTGCCGCAGGCGCTGCAGCGGGTGGCCAGGCTGCTCATCGGCGCCGGCCGGTCATCAGGATCCAGCCGTCCTCGCGGTCGGCCACGCTCAGCTCGATGGCCGGCGTGCAGGCGGCGTAGGCGGCGGCGATGTCGGCCTCCTGCCGCTCCAGCAGGCCGGCCAGCACCAGCCAGCCGCCGGGCGCCACGTGGCCGGCCAGCAGCGGCGCCAGCAGCTTCAGCGGCGTGGCCAGGATGTTGGCCAGCACGAGGCCGTATTCGCCCTCGGCGAGTTCGGGCAGGCCGGGGTTGAGCATGACGCCGTTGGCGCCGGCGTTGTCGCCGGTGCTGCGCACGGCGGCGGGGTCGATGTCGACGGCGTCGATGTGCTGCGCGCCCATCAGCGCCGCGCCGATGGCCAGGATGCCGGAGCCGCAGCCGTAGTCGAGCACGCGGTTCAAGTCCGCCGGCTGCGCGAGCAGGTGCTGCGTCGCCAGCCAGCGCAGGCACATGCGCGTGGTGGGGTGCGTGCCGGTGCCGAAAGCCAGGCCGGGGTCGAGCCGGATCACCTGGCGCGCGGCGGCGGGCACCTCGTGCCAGGTGGGCACGATCCAGAACGTGGGCGTGATGGGCACGGGCTCGAACTGGCTCTGCGTCAGGCGCACCCAGTCGGCCTCGGGCGCGGCCTGCAGCGACTGCACCGCGAGGCCCGTGGTCCACTCTTGCGCCAGCAGCAGCGCGGCCGCGGCATCGGCCTGCGCCTCGGTGTCGAACAGCACCTTCAGCGTGCTGCGCTCCCAGCCGGCGGCGGGCGCCGGCATGCCGGGCTCGCCGAACAGCGCCTGCTCGGCGTCGGTGTCGGCATCGGCGTCCTCGACGCTGACCGACAGCGCCTCGAGCTCGTCCATCAGCGCGTCGGACACCGGCTCCACCAGGGCGGCCGGGGCGCGAAGAATCAGCTCGACCATGTCCGACCCGCGTGAATGGCCCAGATTCCCGCCGCGGAACCGGCTATGCCGGGCCGCTGGCGGACGGCCCCCCCGGGGGGTAGCGAGCGCAAGCGAGCTTGGGGGCTCACGTTCACCGTTTGTGCTGCGACATCCACTGCTCCAGGTAGTGGATGGTGGTGCCGCCGGCCATGAACTTGCTGTCGACCATCAGCTCTCGGTGCAGCGGGATGTTGGTCTGGATGCCTTCGACCACGGTCTCCATCAGCGCGATGCGCATGCGGGCCATGGCCTGTTCGCGCGTGTCGCCGTGGCAGATGATCTTGCCGATCATCGAGTCGTAGTTCGGCGGCACGAAGTAGTTCGTGTAGACGTGCGAATCCACCCGCACGCCCGGGCCGCCCGGCGCGTGCCACAGCGTGATGCGGCCGGGGCTGGGCACGAACTTCACCGGGTCTTCGGCGTTGATGCGGCACTCGATGGCGTGGCCGCGCAGCTCGATCTGGCGCTGCGTGAACGGCAGCTTCTCGCCCGCGGCGATGCGGATCTGCTGCTGCACGATGTCGATGCCCGTCACCAGTTCCGTCACCGGGTGCTCGACCTGCACGCGCGTGTTCATCTCGATGAAATAGAACTCGCCGTTTTCGTACAGGAACTCGAAGGTGCCGGCGCCGCGGTAGCCGATCTTCTTGCACGCGGCGGCGCAGCGCTCGCCGATGCGTTCGATGGTGCGGCGCGGGATGCCCGGTGCCGGCGCTTCCTCGATGATCTTCTGGTGGCGGCGCTGCATGCTGCAGTCACGCTCGCCCAGCCACACCGCGTTGCGGAAGGTGTCGGCCAGGATCTGGATCTCGATGTGCCGCGGGTGCTCGAGGAACTTCTCCATGTAGACCTGCGGGTTGCCGAAGGCCGCCCCGGCCTCGGCACGCGTGGTCTGCACGGCGTGGATCAGTGCCGCCTCGGTGTGCACGACGCGCATGCCGCGCCCACCGCCACCGCCGGCTGCCTTGATGATGACCGGGTAGCCCACCGTGCGCGCGATGCGGATGATCTCCTTCGGGTCGTCGGGCAGCGCGCCCTCGGAGCCTGGTACGCAGGGCACGCCGCTCTTGATCATGGCCTGCTTGGCGCTGACCTTGTCGCCCATGATGCGGATGCACTCGGGCGTGGGCCCGATGAACACGAAGCCGCTGCGCTCCACGCGCTCGGCGAAGTCGGCGTTCTCGCTCAGGAAGCCGTAGCCGGGGTGGATGGCCTCGGCGTCGGTGACCTCGGCCGTGCTGATGATGGCCGGCATGTTGAGGTAGCTCTGCGCGCTGGGCGCCGGGCCGATGCACACCGCCTCGTCGGCGAGCTTGACGTACTTCGCCTCGCGGTCAGCCTCGGAGTAGACAACAACCGACTTGATGCCCATCTCGCGACAGGCACGCTGGATGCGCAGGGCGATTTCGCCGCGATTGGCGATCAGGACCTTCTTGAACACGAGGCCCTGCCTTATTCGAGGACGAACAGCGGCTGGCCGAACTCCACCGCCTGGCCGTTTTCGCACAGCAGCTTGGCGATGCGGCCTTCGAGATCGGACTCGATCTCGTTCATGATCTTCATCGCTTCGATGATGCACACGGCCTGGCCGGGCTTGACGGCGTCGCCGATGTCGGCAAACGGCTTGGCGCCCGGGCTGGCGGCGCGGTAGAAGGTGCCGACCATCGGCGACTTGATCACGCGCGCGGCCGGGGCGGCCGGAGCGGGCTCGGCCACCGGGGCTGCGGCGGGCGCGGCGGCCGGCAGCACCACGGCCGGGGCGGCCATGGGTGCCGGTGCCACGGCCACGGCGGCCACGCCGGCCTTGACGATGCGCACCTTGCCTTCGGCTTCGGTGATCTCCAGTTCGGAGATGTTCGACTCCGAGACCAGGTCGATCAGGGTCTTGAGTTTTCTCAGGTCCATGGGGTCCTCGCGGGTTGGCCGCCGGTCATGGCCGGCGCCTATTGGTGGGTCGGGGGTGCCGCGCTCAGGCCGATGCTGGCGGCGGCCGCTGTCCGAGCGCGTACTGCAGCGCGAGCCGGTAGCCTGCCGCCCCGAGCCCGACGATCACGCCGGTGGCGATGTCGCTCAGGTAGCTGTGGTGGCGGAAGGGTTCGCGCCGGTGCACGTTGCTCAGGTGCACCTCGATGAAGGGCAGCGCCACGGCGGCCAGCGCGTCGCGCAGCGCCACGCTGGTGTGGGTGAGGCCGCCCGGATTGATGATAATGAACTGCGTGCCGTCGTTGCGCGCGGCGTGGATGCGGTCGATCAGCACGCCTTCGTGGTTGCTCTGCAGGCTGCTCAGTCGCGCGCCTGCATCGGCTGCCATCTGGGCCAGATCGGCGTCGATCTGCGGCAATGTCGTCGAGCCATAGACCCCGGGCTCGCGCGTGCCAAGCAGGTTGAGGTTGGGGCCGTGGAGGACGAGTAGTTGCATCGGTCATCGGCGCAGAGCCGCTGAAGGGCGCGACTGTACGCGGATTTGCTGCAGTTGCCAGCCGTTCGCTGCAAGTGGATTCGGCGGCGGTCAGACCAGGCCGTTGGCGGCCATCTCGCGCGCCCAGGCCGCCATCTCGGCTGCGTTCGTTTCGCCGGCCTTCAGTTTGGCGATGCGGCCGCGGCGGTCGAAAGCCACCGTGAAGGGCAGGCCCGACTGCGTGTTGCCCAGCCGGCGCGCCAGCTCCGAGCCCTCGAAGCCGGCCATGGCGATGGCATAGCTGACGGGCGTGCGGCGCAGAAACTCGCGCACCGCGCGCGCGTTGTCCACCGCCAGGCCCAGCACGCGCCAGCCTTGGGCGGCGTGATCGCGGGCGAAACGGTCGAGCTCGGGCATCTCCTTCACGCACGGCGGGCACCAGGTGCCCCAGAAGTTGAGCAGCAGCGGCTCGCCGCGGAAGCGGGCCATCGCCAGCGTGCGCGGCGCGGTTTCGTCGGGGGTCGGGAAGGCCAGGTTCCAGAAGCCGGCGGTGTCGCGGTCGACGGCGGCCTGCTCGTCGAGACGCCGCTTCTCGGCCGCCCGCTGCGCCGCCACGCCGGCGGCCAGCACCACCACCGCCCCGCCGGCGAGCACGAGACGCCGCTTCATGCCGCGGCTCCGGCCATGCGCGCCTGCAGCGCGGCGGCGTCGCCGCGCCAGCTTTGGCCGTCGGCATCGGGCTTGAGGGCGCCGCGCAGGTCGTCGAGGTCGTGGATGATCAGGTGCACGGTCACGATGTCGTTCAGTTCGGCGCTGCGGCTGGCCACGGTGAGCACGGGGACGGGTTCGCGGCGGTGGCGGCCGCCGGGGCCGTGGCCTGCCGGCAGGCTGTCGACGTCGTAGTCGACACCGGCGTTGATGAGGGCGATCTCGGGGGCCTTGCCGTCGTCGGCGTACAGCTCGATGCGCAGCGCGCTGAGCCGCGTGGCGGTGCCGCGCCAGGCGGCGCCCGCCAGGTGGGGGTGGAACTCGGCCAGCCGCTCCATCCAGAGCAGCGCCACCTCGCGCAGCGCGCGCAGCTCGGCGGGCTGGGTGTCGGCGCAGAAGATGGCGATGTGCTCGCGCACGGCGGCCTCGACGGTGGCGCTGTCGGGCAGCTCGACCCGCGCACCGAAGTCGCGCGCGGCGCGCCGCTTGGCCTGGTCGTACTCCATGCCTTCGTCGACGATCAGGCGCGCGGCGGCGGCGGCGATTTCAAGAAGTTGCGTCATCTGCGCCCCGACTCGCAGAGCCAATCAAGCGCATAGCCGCGGAACCGGCTTTGCCGGGCCGCTGGCGGACGGCCCCCTCGGGGGGCTGAGTGCCGCGGCTCCAAGCCCGCCTGCGCGGGCTTGGACGGCACGAAGAGCGCCGCCTCTGGCGGCGCGTGGAGCGCGAGCGAGCTTGGGGGCCTCATTTCGGCAGCTCCACGTCGTTCATGCGCGCGAGGATGGTCGCGGAGCGCGACAGCAGGTACGGGCTCGAAGGCCTCTTCTCGAAGCGCTTGGGCGCCGGCAGCATCACCGCCAGCCGCGCCGCCTGGTGCGGAGCGAGCTGGGCCGCGTCGACGCGGAAGTAATGGCGTGCCGCCGCCTGCGCGCCGAACACGCCCTCGCCCCATTCCACGTTGTTCAGGTAGATCTCCAGGATGCGTTCCTTGCTCAAGAGCCCTTCGAGCATGATGGCCAGCACCAGCTCCTGCGCCTTGCGCAGCACCGTGCGTTCGCCCGACAGCAGCAGGTTCTTCGCCAGCTGCTGCGTGATGGTCGAGCCGCCCACGATCTTGGGCACCGCGGGCCGGCCCTGCCGTGCCGGGGCTTTTTCGGCCTGTGCCTGAGCGCGGGCTTCCGCACGTTCGTTGCGCTCCCAGGCCTTCTCGATGGCTTCCCAATCCACGCCGCCGTGGTCGATGAAGCCGCCGTCTTCGCTGGCAATCACGGCGCGCTTGAGGTGGGGCGAGATGCGTTCGCCGTCCACCCATTGCTGGCTCCAGCGGATGCGCTGCTGCTCCACCGCCAGCCGCCAGGCCTCGCTGCGCTGGAAGCTGGTGCTTTGCGGGTCGACCACCGCCATCAGCGCAATGCGGCCGGCGAACACCAGCTGCAGCGCCAGCGTGCACAAGGCCACCAGCGCGATGAGGCGCAGCGCGTGGGTCTTCCAGACGGAGCGGCTCATGCCGACGCGTCCACCTCGGCCCGCAAGGCCGCCAGCACCGGTGCCGTGGCGGGCATCACGCCGCGCCACAAGCAGAAGGCCTCGGCGGCCTGCTCCACCAGCATGCCCAGGCCGTCGCGCGCGGTGGCGCCGTGCTGGCGCGCCCAGGCCATGAAGGGTGCGGCGGCGGCGCCGTACATCAGGTCGACGGCCAGCGTGCCTGGCCGCAGCACGGCGCCCGGCACCGGCACGGCCGCGCCGGCCAGGCTGCTGCTGCTGGCGTTGATGACGACATCGAAGCCGCGACCCGGCTCGGCCATTGCCGCGGCCGCGAGCTGCGCGCCGTGGCCGGCGGCCAGCGCAGCATGGCCGGCCACCAACGCCTCGGCCTTGGCCGCCGTGCGATTGGCCAGCACCAGATCGGCCACGCCGGCCTCGATCAGCGGCCCCAGCACGCCGGCCGCCGCACCGCCCGCGCCCACCAGCAGCACGCGCGTGCCGGCCAGCGGCAGGCCGGCGTGCTGCTGGATGTCGCGCACGAGGCCGATGCCGTCGGAGTTGTCGGCCCACCAGAGGGCCGGGTCGGCGCCGTCGAAGCCCAGCACGTTGGCCGCACCCGCCAGGCGCGCGCGCGGGCTCACCCGCCCCGCCATCTGCAAGGCCTCGAACTTGAACGGCACGGTCACGTTGCAGCCGCGCGCGCCACCGGCAGCGAAGGCGCCCACGCTGGCGGCAAAGCCGTCCAGCGGGCACAGCACGCGGTCGTACTCGAGCAGCTGCCCGGTCTGGGCGGCAAAGCGGGCGTGGATGGCCGGGCTGCGGCTGTGGGCCACGGGGTGGCCGAGCACGGCGTAGCGGTCGGGGTTTGGCATCAGGAGTTCAGCGACTGATCTGCGTCGTTTCCAGCGCCTCGTCGCGCGTGAACCGAAAGCGCGAGGTGACGACGATCTGGTCGGCCTGCGCCCGCATCGCCGGCGTGAACGGGCCGAAGGGTGCCGCCGCCATCACGATGGCCAGCGCCTGCTGGTCGAGCCGGCGGTTGCGGCTTGAGCGCACGATGTCGGCCTCGATGACGCGGCCGGTGGCGTCGACCGTGACGTTCATCGTCAGCTCGCCGAACAGCTTGCGGCCCTGGTATTCAGGGAAACTGCGCGTGCCGCGGTCTTCGATGCGGCGGCGCAGCGTGTCGTAGTAGAGCGCGTAGACCTCTTCGCGCGTGGCCGGGCTGATGTAGCGCTTCTTGGGCCGAGCGTTTTCGTCGTTCACGCGTTTTTCGATCTCGGCCAGCAGCCGCAGCAGCTGGCGGCGGCGCTCGTCCTGCTCGAGCTGGTCGGGGCGGCCGCTCTCGCGGCTGGGGTCGGGCGGCGGCAGCGCGGCGATCTCGCGCCGCACCTGGGCCAGCAGCTGCTGCTGCTCGCGCTGCAGCTGCTCGATGCGCTGGCGCGCCTCGTCGGGCGCGTCGCCCATCTGCACCGTGGCCGCCAGCGGCAGCGGGCTGGTGGCGCGGCCTTTGGCGGCATCACCCCCGCCGGCGAGGTTGGCCTGCGCGATGGCCTGGGCTTCGGCTGGCGGCTCGTTGCCGCGCGCGTTGACGAGGATCACTTCCAGCGGCGTGTCGCGAAAGGCGCGGTTGATGGCCTCGGGGTCGACGAAGCGCACCGACAGCAGCACGCCGTGCGCGCCCAGCGACAGCGCCAGGGCCCACTGCAGCGGCGTCAGGTCGGGCCAGCGCATGGCGTGCTCGGGCCGCGGGCCTCAGGCCGCGGGCGGGGCCGGGGCCTCGGTGCCGGTGTCGGCCGTCGTTTCGGCTTCCGCCACGTCGATGGCCAATTGCAGCGCGCCGGTGGGCTCGGACTCGTCGTCGTCGCCGGTCTCATCGGCCGGCGCCGGCTCGGCGTCGAGGCGTGCAGCCAGCGTCGCGTGCAGCTCCAGCGTCATCAGGTCGACACCGGCGACGCGGGCGCGCACGCGGGCGCCGCGCGGCAGGCCCTCGGTGCCGGGCACGCGGAACACCAGCGGCAGCGCCTCGGCGCGCACCAGGCCTTCCTTCATGACGGCGGCGTCGAGCTCGGTCGTGCCCTCCTGCTGCAGGTGGCGCAACGTCCAGTAGCGCTCGATCTGCTGCTGGAAGTCGTTGTAGGCCGAGTAGTTGGCGTCGAAGCCGCTGATCACGCTGAAGAGCGCGGCGTCCTTCGGCTTGAACGGCGCGACCAGCGGCGCCGTGCGGCCGTGGCGCGCCACGGCGACGATCTGCCACTGGTTCACGAGGTCGGTGTAGCGCCGCAGCGGGCTCGTGCTCCAGGCGTACTGCGCCACGCCCATGCCGGCGTGCGGCGCCGGCTTCACGCCCATCTTCACCTTGATGCCTGGGGCCAGGCTGGCCTGGCTGCGGTAGATGGCCGGCACGCCGTGCTGCGCCAGCCAGCCGCCCCAGGTGCTGTTGGCCAGGATCATGGCCTCGGCGACGATCAGGTCCAGCGGCGCGCCGCGGCGGCGCGTGCCGATGAGCACGGTCTCGTCGCCCTGCGGCTCGGTGCTCGTGTCCTCGCGCTGCAGCTTGAAGCTGTAGTCGGGCCGGTTGAAGAGCTCGGGCTTGCCGCGCACCACCTCGCGCGCGGCCTTCAGGTGCCGCGCCAGGCGGAAGGCGAAGGCCAGCTCGGGTGCGAATTCGTAGCCCGCCGGCTCGACCCCGGTGAGCGAGCCCTCGGTGACGACAGCGTCCAGCACGTCATGGCGCAGGTTGGCCACGATGGGCACGCGCTCGATCTTCGTCTCGTGGCCGCGCAGCTCGAGCGTGGCTTCATCAAACGTGGCGTACAGGCTCACGGCGGGGCAGTCGCGGCCGGCCATCAGCGTGTAGGCCTGCACCACCTCGTCGGGCAGCATGGTGATCTTCCAGCCCGGCATGTAGACGGTGGACATGCGCTCGCGCGCCACCTTGTCGAGCGCCGAGTCGGGCGCGATGGCCAGGCCCGGCGCGGCGATGTGGATGCCGAACACCACCGTGCCGCTGCCGAGGCCGCGCACCGAGAGGGCATCGTCGATCTCGGTGGTGGCCGAGTCGTCGATGGAAAACGCCGCCACGCCGTCGGCCAGGGGCAGATCGCCTTCCACCGGGGGCGCGGCCAGCGCCGGGAAGCCGGTGCCCTTGGCGAAGAACTCGAACAGGAAGCGCCGCCAATGAAACTGGTACGGGCTGCTGATGGCCCCGGCCGCGGCCAGCAGATCGAGCGGCGAGCGCTGCGCCCGGCGCGTGGCCTCGACCACGGCCTTGTACTCGGGGCCGTTCTTGTCGGGCTTGAAAAGGATGCGGTAGAGCTGCTCGCGCACGGGCTCGGGGCACTGGCCGGCGGCCAGCTCGGCGGCCCAGGCCTCGATCTGCGCCGCGACCTGCTTCTTGCGCTCGATGCCCAGCAGCGCGGCCTTCACGGTTTCTTCGGGCGCCTTCTTGAACTGCCCGCGGCCGAGGCGGCGGAAGTAGTGCGGGGCGTCGAACAGGCGCAGCAGCGCGGCGGCCTGGTGCTCGGGGCCGGCCTTGGCGTCGAAGTACTCGCGGGCCAGGTCGGCAAAGGCGAACTCGGCCTCGGGGGCGAACTCCCAGGCCAGGTCGAGATCGATCTCGTCGGCGAGTGCACGCGCCCGCGCCAGCAGCTCGGCCGGCGCGGGCTTGTCGAAGCGCAGCATCAGGTTGGCGGCCTTGACCTTGACGCGCTTGCCGGAGTCGAGCTCCACCTGCAGCGAGCTGTCGGCCTCGGACATCACGCGGCCCGCGTGGAACTTGCCGGCGTCGTCGAAGAGGGCATACATGCGTGGATTGTCGCTGCGCGGTGGGCCACCCGTTCGGGCTGAGCCTGCCGAGGCCCTCTCACACCGACATGCCCCCCGACACCTCGATGACCGTGCCGTTGATGTAGCTGGCGTCGTCACTGGCCAGAAACGCGTACACGCTGGCGATCTCCTCGGGCCGTGCCAGCCGGCCCAGCGGCACCTGCGAGCGCATCTGCTCCAGCACCTTGTCGGGCACGGTGGCCAGGATGGGCGTCTCGACGAAGCCCGGCGCCACGGCATTGACGCGCACACCCTTGGGTCCGAGCTCGCGGCTCCAGGTCTTGGTGAAGCCGATGACGCCGAACTTCGACGCCGCGTAGTTGGTCTGCCCGTAGTTGCCGTACAGCCCCACCACGCTGCTGGCGTTGAGGATGACCCCGGCCCCCTGCGCCACCATCAGCGGTGCCACGGCCTGCGCGCAATGGAACACGCCGCGCAGGTTGACGTCGATGACGGCGTCGAACTGCTCCAGCGTCATCTTCACCAGGCGCGCATCCTTGGTGATGCCGGCGTTGTTGACGAGCACGTCGATGCGGCCGTGCTCGGCCTGCACACGCGCCACCAGCGCGTCGACGTCTTCACGGCGCGTCACGTCCACCGCATGCAGGGCAGCCGCGCCGGGCACGCTGTCCGCATGGCTGCCGATGCGGCGGTCGCAGCCGATGACGATGGCGCCTTCGGCCGCCAGCCGGGCCACGGTGGCGGCGCCGATGCCTTGCGCCGCGCCAGTGACGATGCAGACCTTGTTCTTCAGTTTCATGGTGAGTCGGGCTTCTCAAGCAGGGGTCAGGGAAAGGTGTTCCAGCAGCCGCGGCAGGTGCGCGGCAAAGTCGCTCAAGGCGTGGTCGCTGCCGTCCACGCGCAGCAGCGGCTCGCCGGTGTAGCGCGCGGCCATCTCGCGCCAGTCGAGCAACTCGTCGCCGGTGGCGATGATCGGCAGGTAGCGCGCGCGGCCGCTCAACGCGCCCGGGGCCATCGCACGCAGTTCGTCGACGAAGCCGGGCTGGAAGAAGAAGCGCTCGGCCGGGTCGTGCCAGGCGGTCTGCTCGCCGATGTGGGCCGCGAGGTCGCGTGCCGGGTCGACGGCGGGGTTGATGACGGCCACTCGCCACGAGCGGCGTGTCGGGGTTTCCGCCAGGGCCGTGGCGTAGAAGCCACCCAGCGAGCTGCCCACCACGGCCGAGCTCGCCGCCGGCCACGCGGCCGTGCCGGCGTCGACCAGCGCCAGCGCCTCGCGGGGCGAGGGCGGCAGCTGCGGGCACCACGCATGCACGTCGGGCCGCTGCGCGGCCAGCCAGCCCGCCATCTGCTGCGCCTTGGCCGAGCGCGGCGAGGAGCGGAATCCGTGCAGGTACAGCAGGTGGGTGATGGGCTGCCGTTCGGCCCCGGTTTCTGGCATTCCGGCAGTCTACGGGCCGGCTTCGTCGCGGGGGCTGGTGGCGGCGGTGCGATGCCGCAGAATCTGGCGCTTCGTCCCTCTTCCCACCACGGCCTTGCGCCGACGGCGAGCCGACACCCCATGCGCCAGAAATCCCGAAACCATCCGTCCCGCCGCACCGAGCTGGCCGCCGTCGCCGCCGCAGTGGCCCTGCTGAGCGCTTGCGCCACCACCGAGCCGGGTGGTGCAACCCCAGGTGCAGCCGCCAACGCCGCAGCCCCGGCGGCGGCCAAGGCCACGCCAGCGGCCGCCCCGGCCCCCGCCGCCGCTCCCGCCGCGGCCGCGGCTCCTGGCGCGGCGGCCTCGGCACCGGCCGGTGCGCGGCCGCCCGTGGCCACCGCAGGCGCTCGCCCGCCGGCGGCACCGGGGACGCCGCCGCCCTTTGCCGACGTCATCAAGGACGCCAAGCGCGAGGACGGCTTCGTGCCGATCTGGCGCAAGGACGAGAAGGTCTGGCTCGAGCTCACGCCCGAGCGCCTGGGCAAGCCCTTCCTGCTGTCGGTGAACGTCAAGAACGCGGTCGGCGAGCGCGGCCTGTATGCCGGCGCGATGGGGCCGGCGTGGCTGGCGCAGTTCCGCAAGGTGGGCAACCAGATCCAGCTGGTCGCGCAGCAGACCGACTTTCGCGCGGATGGCGACCCCGGCAACAAGATCGTCGTGCGCGAGAGCTTCAGCGACAGCCTCGTGGGCTCGGGCCCCGCTGCCAGTGCCGAGCACCCCGAGCGCAAGAGCGTGCTGGTCGACGCGGGCTTCCTGCTCGGCGACATGATGGGCTACAGCACCCGGCTCGAACTCGCCTTCCGCATGCCATTTGCGCCCGACCGCGCCAACAGCTTCTTCGACGCGGCAAGGGCCGAGCCCGGCCTGACCACGCTGGGCGGCCAGGTGCACTACAGCGTGCCGCGCATCTCGGCCCCGCCCTTGCTGCCGCCCGGCGCGCCGCGGCCGATGACGCCGCCCCCGCCCCAGACCACGCCCGACGCACGCAGCCTCTTCGTCGGCTTCGTCTACAACTTCCGCGAACTGCCTGCCGAGCCGATGAAGCCGCGGCTGGCCGATGCGCGCGTGGGCTACTTCGTCGACAGCTACACCGACCTGTCCGACGACCTGAAGCCGAACCCGCGTGTTCACATGATCAACCGCTGGCGCCTGGAGAAGAAGGACCCGTCGGCCGCGCTCAGCGAACCGGTCAAGCCGATCACGTTCTGGATGGACCGCAACACGCCGCTGCGCTACCGCAAGGCCGTCGAAGAGGGCATCCTCGAGTGGAACAAGGCCTTCGAGCGAATCGGCTTCAAGAACGCCATCGTGGCGAAACAGCAGCCCGATGACGCCAGCTTCTCGCTGCTGGAGGCGGGCCACGCGTCGGTGCGGTGGTTCACCGGCGCCGACGTCGGCTACGCGGCCGGGCCCAGCCACTCCGACCCGCGCACGGGCGAGATCTTCGATGCCGACATCGTGATGTCCGATGTCTTCGGGCGTGGCTCACGGCGTGAGTTCCGCGAGGACTACCGGCCCGTGCAGAGCTTTGCTGCGCCCGCCGGCCCCGACGCGCCGGCCTGGCAGCGCTCGCTGTCAGCGCTGTGGCAGCAGTCCCAGGCCGAGGGCGATGGCGCGGCGCAGGCCTGCAACTACGCCTTCGAAGCCGCCAGCGAGCTGCACTTCGCGATGGACCTGCTCGAAGCCCGCGGTGACATCGATCCCACCAGCCCTGAGGCCGAGGCCTTCGTGCAGAGCTACGTCAAGGCCGTCATCGTGCACGAGGTCGGGCATGTGCTGGGCCTGCGCCACAACTTCATCTCGTCGACCACCGTCACGCGCGAGCAGCTCAAGGACAAGGCCTTCGGCGAGACCCGGGGCATTGCCAACTCGGTGATGGACTACAACCCTTTCAACCTGCCGCTGCCTGGCGAGCCCAAGGGCGAGGCCAACATGAAGGGGCTCGGTGCCTACGACTACTTCGCCATCGAGTACGGCTACAAGCCGCTGGACCCCAAGCTTGACGCACAGGCCGAGGCGGCCGCGCTCGACCGCATCGCCAGTCGCCAGCGCAACGACCCGCTGCTGGCCTTTGCCGACGACGGCGACGCCGGCTTCGGCGACAACCCGGGCCTCGACCCTCGTGTCAACCGCTTCGACCTGGGTGATGACCCCTTGGCCTACCACCAGCGCCGGCTGCAGCTGACGCGCGAGTTGTGGAACCGCGTGCAGGCCCGGGGCCCCAAGCCTGGCGACGACGCCACCCGCCTGACCCGCAGCCTGCTGTCGGGCTTCCGGCTGCTGCGTGACGCACCTGCCGACGCGGCCAAGTACATCGGCGGCCTCTACATCGAGCGCGATCCGCTGGGCCGGGCCGACTCCAGGCCCGCCTTCCGCCCGGTGGAGCCGGCCAAGCAGCGCGAGGCGCTGAAGTTCGTCACCGATGCCGTGTTCGTGGTCGACAGCTTCAGCTTCAAGCCCGAGTTCCTGAGCAACCTGCAGCCGGACTTCATCGGCTGGGGCGGGCGCGCCCCGGCGGACATTCCGGGCCGGGTGATCGCCCTGCAGACGCAGACGCTGGACCGCCTGCTCTCGGCCGGCACGGCGCGGCGGCTGCTGGATCTGCCGAACCTGCTGCCCGAGGCGCAGCGCAAGAACGTCATCTCGCTCAACGAGTTGTATGGCACCGTGCAGTCGGCGGTGTGGAGCGAGCTCAAGACCGGCAAGGAGATCGACCCCATGCGCCGCAGCCTGCAGCGCGCGCACCTCACGCGGCTGCAGGGGCTGCTCACGCGGCCCGGCGGCGCGCTGCCGGCCGACGCCTACGCGCTGGCCCGTTTCCAGGCGCTGCGGCTGCAGGCCGAGCTGAAGGCGGCCGCCGGCAAGCGGGGCCTGAGCGTGGAGAACAAGGCCCACCTCGACGAGGCGCTGACCACGCTGACCGAGGCCCTGAAGGCGACGCTGTCGCGGGGCTGAGCCCCCCGTTCAGCGGCCGGCCAGCGCCGCCAGCAGTTGGCCGTGCAGGCCGCCGAAGCCGCCGTTGCTCATGCACAGCACATGGTCACCGGGCCGCGCGGCCTGGGCCACGGCGGCCACGAGGGCCTGCACGCTGTCGGCCGCGAAGGCGCGCTGGCCCATCGGCGCCAGCGTGTCGCGCACGCTCCAGCCGTAGTCGCCCTGCAGGCCGAACGCGAGGTCGGCTTCCTCCAGCGACCACGGCAGCTGCGCCTTCATCGTGCCCAGCTTCATGGTGTTGCTGCGCGGCTCGAACACCGCCAGGATGCGCGCGGAGAGGCCCACCTTGCGGCGCAGGCCGTCGATCGTGGTGCGCATGGCCGTGGGGTGGTGGGCGAAGTCGTCGTAGACCTTCACGCCGCCGGCCTCGCCGCGCAGTTCCAGCCGGCGGCGCACGTTGCGGAACGTGGCCAGCGCGCGGCAGGCCTCGGCCGGCGCCACGCCCACGTGCTCGGCCGCGCCGATGGCCGCCAGCGCGTTCATCTGGTTGTGCTCGCCGAGCAGATCCCAGGCCACATGGCCGAGCTTGAGGCTGCCGCGCAGCACGTCGAAGCTGCCGGGCTCGCCGCGCGCGCAAAGGCCGCCGGGCTCCTCGCGCCGGGTGCCGAAGCGCTGCACCTCGCTCCAGCAGCCGCGCGCCAGCACGCGGGCCAGCGCCTCGTCGCGCGCGTTGACGACGATGCGGCCCGTCGAGGGCATCGTGCGCACCAGGTGGTGGAACTGCGTCTCGATGGCGGCGAGGTCGGGGAAGATGTCGGCGTGGTCGTGCTCGAGGTTGTTCAGCACCGCGGTGCGCGGGCGGTAGTGCACGAACTTGCTGCGCTTGTCGAACAGGGCCGTGTCGTACTCGTCGGCCTCGATGACGAACGGCG
>Ga0068877_10001911_pt1 | contig 17011 bp, 14 predicted proteins | sample NOAtaG_FD_66437 | JGI IMG/M metagenome (GOLD analysis project Ga0068877, IMG submission 66437) | Freshwater lake microbial communities from Lake Erie, under a cyanobacterial bloom - NOAA_Erie_Diel6S_1000h metaG | ecosystem: Environmental > Aquatic > Freshwater > Lake | place: USA: Ohio, Lake... | reverse complement strand
CAAGGACCTGGACCGATGGGGCCACCTGTTGCGCTACATCAGTGACCGGATCGCGCCGGTCATCGGCCCGCCAAAGCCCCCGGCAGCGCTGCCGGCGACGGGGTAACTGCCGGATTTAGGTTCAGTACTGCCGCTCGCGCTGCACCAGGTGCGCCAGCGGTGCCCCCTCGTGCAGCGCACGCAGGTTGGCCGCCACCACCGCGGCGGCGCTGCGCTCGTCGGTCAGCGCGGCGGCATGCGGCAGCACGGTCACGCGCGGGTGGGCCCAGTACGGGTGCCCGGCAGGCAGGGGCTCGACGTGGAACACGTCCAGCACGGCATGGCGCAGGTGGCCGCGGTCGAGCGCGGCCAGCAGGTCCGCGTCGACCACGTGGGCGCCGCGCGCCAGGTTGACCACCGACGCGCCGGCGGGTAGCGCGGCAAAGAAGGCGGCGTCGAGCAGGCCGCGCGTGGCCGGCGTCAGCGGCAGCAGGTTGACGACGATCTCGGCGGCGGCCAGCCGCGGCGCGAGCGGCGAGCCGTCGCGCCGCCAGCCCTCGACGGCGTAGCCCTGGGCGGCCAGGCGGGCGCCGGCCGCCGCGCCCATCGCGCCCTGGCCGAGCACGAGCACGCGCACCTCGTCGGCGCGCCGCTGGCGGTGCTGGCGCCAGACCCCCTCGCGCTGGCGCCGCTGGTAGGCGAAGAAGCCGCGGTGGAGCGCGAGCACCGCCCACAGCGCGGTCTCGGCCATCGCGGCACTCATCGCCGGGTCGACCATGCGCGCGACGGGCACGCCGGCAGGCAGCGTGGGGTCGGCCAGCAGCCGGTCGACGCCGGCCCACAGGCTCTGGATCAGCCGCAGGTTCGGCAGCCCACGAAGGCTTCCGGGTGGCGGGTTGGCGACGATCGCCGCCTGCACCGCCGCCGCATCGACGCGGCCGCGGTCGACGTCCTCGCGCGTGCACCAGCGCGCCGCGGGCAGCGCCGATGCCAGTGCAGCCCCGAGCGCCGACTGCCAACGCCGCAGTTCCCCGGGTTCGAGCTCGCCCGCCAGCAGCAGCTGCATCGCGCTCACGGGGTGAGAGGCGATCCGGCCTCGGCCGCGCGCCGCAGCCGGGCCAGCGCCGCCGCCACCGTGGCAGCGCGCACCGCCGCGCGTTCGCCCGCGAGCTGCAGCCGCTCGGCCTCGATCCCGGCGGTCGTGCCCCAGGCCAGCCACACGGTGCCCACCGGCTTGCCCGGCACCGCGCCGCCCGGGCCGGCGATCCCGGTGACCGCCACCGCCAGCGTCGCGCGCGAGCGCGCCAGCGCGCCGGCGCACATCGCGCGCGCCACCTCGCCGCTGACCGCGCCGTGCGCGGCGATCAGCGCCGCATCGACGCCGAGCAGCTCGACCTTGGCCTGGTTGCTGTAGGTCACGAAGCCGCGCTCGAACCACTCGCTCGAGCCCGCCAGCGCGGTGCAGGCGCCCGCGATCAGCCCGCCGGTGCAGCTCTCGGCGGCAGCCAGCATCCAGCCGCGCCGGCGCAGCGCGGAGGCCAGCGCCAGCAGGTCGGCTTCGAGGGCCGGGGAGCCGAAGGCGTCGTCCATGACCGCCACGCCTAGGCGCTCCAGATTCGCAGCCACACCGCCAGGAACAGCAGCGTGCAGCCGGCGGCCACGAGGTCGTCGAACAGGATGCCCGCGCCGTGCCGCAGCGCGATCGGCTCGCCGGGGCGACGCTTCCAGAGCCGGTCGGCCCAGCCCACCGGGCCGGGCTTGGCGGCGTCGAGGTAGCGGAACAGCAGGAAGGCGGCGAACTGGCCCCAGAACCCGCTCGGCTGCAGCACCCACAGCACGATCCAGAAGGCCACCACCTCGTCCCACACCACCGCCGAGGGATCGGCGACGTCGAGGTGGCGCGCGGTCACCGTGCAGGCCCAGAGGCCGACGGCCAGCGACAGCGCGATCAGCAGCACGAAACCGCGGTCGTCCAGCCAGCGCTCCAGCACGACGAACGCGGCCCAGGCCCACAGCGTGCCCACGGTGCCCGGCGCGCGCGGCGCCAGCCCGCTGCCGAAGCCGAGCGCGACCCAGTGCGCCGGGTGCCGGCGCAGGAAGGCGAAGCCCGGCCGCGCGGCGCTCACCGGCGGTCCTCCGCGAAGTGGTCGAAGCCGGCGAAGCGGGCCGCCAGGGCCTGACCGTCCCGGTCGACCAGCCGCAGGCCGGGCTCGGCCTCGATCGTGCCGACGCGCGCGAGCGGCACGCCCGCGCCAGCGCCGGCCGCGAGTACGGCCTGGCGGCGCGCGACCGGCGCGGTGAACAGCAGCTCGTAGTCGTCGCCGCCGGCCAGCAGGCACTCGAGCTGCAGCTCGCGCGGCTGCCCGGCCAGCAGCACGCTGCGCGGCAGCGCGTCGACGTCCAGCCGGGCCCCGACGCCCGACGCGGCCAGCACGTGGCCGAGGTCGCCAGCCAGGCCGTCGCTGAGGTCGATCGCCGCGCTGGCCACGCCGCGCAGCGCCAGCCCGAGGCCGACCCGCGGCTCGGGCCGCTCCATCGCGCGCCGCGCGACCTCCAGGCCATCGCCTTCCAGAGCGACGCGGCCGCGGAAGGCCTCCAGCGCGAGCCGCGCGTCGCCGAGCGCGCCGCTGACCCAGACCTCGTCACCCGCGCGCGCGCCCGAGCGCAGCAGCGCCTGCCCGGGCGGCACCTGCCCGAGCACGGTGATGCAGATCGCCAGCGGGCCGGCCGTCGTGTCGCCGCCCACGAGGTCGATGCCGTGCGCATCGGCGAGCTCGAACAGCCCCTGCGCAAACGGCGCGAGGAAGGACGCGTCGGCCCGCGGCAGGGCCAGCGCGAGCGTGAAGGCCAGCGGCTCGGCCCCGCAAGCGGCAAGGTCGGACAGGTTCACGGCCAGCGCCTTGTGGCCCAGCCGCTCCGGCGGCACGGTCGACAGGAAGTGCCGCCCCTCCAGCAGCATGTCGGTGGACACCGCGAGCTGCTGGCCCGGTGCCGGCACGAGCAGCGCGCAGTCGTCGCCCACGCCGAGCGCGACCCGGTCGCGGCGGCGCGGCGACCGGGTGAAGTGGCGCGCGATCAGCTCGAACTCGCCCATGGCCAGGTCCTCAGCCGCCCGGGGCCGCGTCGTGGTCGCGCAGCAGGTGCGCGAGTTCCACCGCCGAGCGCACGCCCATCTTGTCGAACACGCGCGCCCGGTGCACCTCGACCGTCCGCACCGAGATGTCCAGCGCGTCGGCCACCAGCTTGTTCGGCCGCCCGAGCGCGACCAGCCGCATCACCTCGCGCTCGCGCTCGGTCAGCTCGGACAGCGCGCGCGCGAAGGCGCAGCGGTCGCGGCGCGCCGCGAGCGCCTGCGCGGAGGCCGTCAGCGCCTGCTCGATGCGGTCGACCAGGGCGTTGTTGGAGAAGGGCTTCTCCACGAAGTCGAAGGCGCCGCGCTTGACCGCGGCCACGGCGGTCGGGACGTCGCCGTGGCCGGTCAGGAAGATCACCGGCAGCACGCCTGTCAGGCCGTCGGCGACCAGGCGCTCGAACAGCTCGACGCCGCTGCTGCCCGGCATGCGGACGTCCAGCAGCAGGCACGACGGCGCGTCGGGGAACGGCGCCGTGCGGGCGCGCCGCCAGTCCTCGAACGCGTCGGCGCTCGGGTGGTCCTCGGCGAGCAGCCGGCGCGAGCGCAGCAGCCAGGCGAGCGCCTCGCGCACGACCTCCTCGTCGTCGACGACGTGGACGACCGGGATGCCGAGCGCGGGGTCGAGGGCGAGCGTCATGGTCGGGGATCCGCCCCGTGCACCCGGGCGGGGCGACGGCTACGGGCCTGCATCGGCTCGATTGTCCTCGTCCGCCGCGCCGGAGCGGACCGGGGCTCCCGGCAGGACTTCCCCGGTGTCGGCCGCCGCCGCGACCGGCAGCGTGAAGGCGAAGGTCGTGCCCCGCCCGAGCGGCCCCGGGGCGAAGTCGAGCCGGCCGCCGTGCTGCTCGATGACCGTGCGGCACAACGACAGGCCCAGCCCCATGCCCTCGGCGCGGGTGGTGAAGAAGGGGGTGAACAGCCGCGCCGCGACCTCGGGGGCGATGCCGGGCCCGGCATCGGACACCGCGAAGCGCAGCTGCGCCGGGCCGGCGGGCCCGACGGCGATCGTCAGCACGCGGGCCCCGGGCGGCGTGTCCTGTTCCATCGCCTGGATGCCGTTGCGGGCCAGGTTCAGCAGCACCTGCTCGACCATCGTGCGGTCGCAGTGGACCCGCGGCGCTGCCTCCGGGATCGCGATGTCGATCCGGGCGCCGCTCTTGCGCGCCTGCATGCGCACCAGCGGCAGCACGGCCTCGACCAGCAGCGCGGGGGCCACGCTCTCGCGCGGCTGCTCGCGCCGGCGCACGAAGTCGTGCACGCTGCGGATCACGCGGCCGGCGCGCTCGGCCTGGGCCGCGATGCGGTCGAGCGAGTGCCGCAGCAGCCCCGGCGTGCCTTCGTTGCCGCCGGCTTCGCGCGCCGCGCCGCCCTCGAGCAGGTTCAGCGACCCGTGCGCGTAGCTCGCGATGGCCGCCAGCGGCTGGGTCAGCTCGTGGCTGAGCAGCGAGGCCATCTCGCCCACCGAGGCCAGCCGTGCGGTGGCCTGCAGGCGCTCCTGCTGCTGGCGCGACAGCTCCTCGACGCGGCGCTGGTCGCTCAGGTCGACCACCGCGCTCATCCAGCCGGTCTGCGCGCCCTGCCGGTCGCGCAGAGGTGCCTCGTAGATCATCACCGGGAAGCGCTCGCCGCTGCGGCGCACGAACACGGTCTCGAAGCCCTCGCGCGGCTCGCCGGGTGCGCGCCCGCGGCCGGCGAGCCGGGCCGCCTGCCGCGCCGCGTAGTCGGCGACGTGCTCCGGCGGCCAGTACGGCGCCGGAGTCGGCGGCCGCGCCGCACGCAGCTCCTCGAGCGTGAAGCCGACCATCGCGCAGAACGCCGGGTTGGCATAGGTGACGGCGCCGTCGAGGTCCCGCGCGCGCAGCCCGGTGGACAGCGAGTCCTCCATCGCCTTGCGAAAGCCGTAGGCCTCGGCCAGCGCGGCCTCGGCGGCGGCGCGCCGGCGGGCGTCGCGCACGAGCAGCCACACCAGCCCGGCCAGCGCGAGCGACAGGCCGAGGACGAGCGACACGGCGAGGTTGGGCACCAGGCCCGGCCGGCCGGCGGTGCTGTCGGCGCGCAGCAGCAGCGTCTGCCCCGGCAGCGGCACCGGCTGGGTGGCGACGAAGATGCCGCGGCCGCGCGCCGCGCCGGCGCGGGCGAGCCGGGCCCCGTCGCCCTCCACCAGCGACAGCTCGTAGCCGCGCTGCGGCAGGCCGGCCAGCACCGTCTCGAGCAGCGGCGCCAGCGCCACCGTGCCGACCATGAAGCCGACCTCGTCGCCGGTTGCGCGGGCCGGCAGGCACAGGTCGATCACTTCCTCGCCCAGGCCGCTGGCACGTGGCACGTAGTAGCTCCGGGAGGCCACCGGCGCGCCGCTGGCCGCGGCGGCCCGACAGGCCGCCTCGGCCTCGACGCCGACCTGGGCCCGCGCGAGCTGGTCGAACAGCGGCGGGCCGTACGGCGAGGCCGCCCATGCCGTCACGGAGAACGCGCCGTCGCGCCGCTCGAGGTGGCGCAGCTCGCGATGCGCGGGCAGCAGCCGGCGGGCGGCTTCCGTCCACCCGGCATCGGCGTGGTCGGCCGGCTGAAGCGCCTGCAGCGCCTGCTGCACCCGCAACAGCTCGCGCCGCGTCGCCGCCGACGCCTCCGCGGCGCTGCTTTCGACCTGGTCCTGAGCGCGACCGGACTCGTAGGCCGCGGTGAGCCACAGCAGCGCGCTCTGCGCCACCACCAGCAGCAGGCCGAGCGCGGCCCACGGCCCCCAGCGCCGCCAGTCCTGCATGCGCTCCGTGGCGCGGCCGGCGGGCGGCGCCGAGGGCGGTGGCGGCAACGCGGCCGGCGGGGAGGGTTCGGACACGGTGGTCGACACGGGTGCCGCGACGCACCCGTCGCAGGGAGACGGGTTCGACGGCACTCCGCCGCACCGGAGCATGGACGCGGGCGCCGCGGCCGGCCCGCGCAGTATTGCGCATCGGCCCTGCCGCCAGCGGATTCCGGCATCGGCTTCCTACAATTGGCCCCCCGCGGTCCTTCCTCGTCATTCCCTCGTCGGGCCCTCACGCCGACCGGGCCGCATCCCCCAGGAGTCTTGCCATGCCCGCCAGCGACCCCCACGGCACGCCAGCCGCTGCCGATCCGACTGCCGGCGCGCGTGGCAACGACCGGGCTGCGGAGTTGCGTCGCGCGGCGCTCGACTACCACGAGCGGCCGACGCCCGGCAAGCTGGCCATCAGCGCCACCAAGCAGATGCTGAACCAGCGCGACCTGGCACTCGCCTACAGCCCCGGCGTCGCCGCGGCCTGCGAGGAGATCGTCGCCGACCCGGCCAACGCCTTCCGCTACACCGCGCGCGGCAACCTGGTGGCGGTCGTCACCAACGGCACCGCGGTCCTGGGCCTCGGCGACATCGGGCCGCTGGCGGCCAAGCCGGTGATGGAAGGCAAGGCGGTGCTGTTCAAGAAGTTCGCCGGCATCGACGTCTTCGACATCGAGGTCGCCGAGAAGGACCTGGACCGCCTGGTCGACGTCATCGCGGCGCTGGAGCCCACCTTCGGCGGCATCAACCTCGAGGACATCAAGGCACCGGACTGCTTCTACGTCGAGCGCCGCCTGCGCGAGCGCATGAAGATCCCGGTCTTCCACGACGACCAGCACGGCACCGCCATCGTGGTCGGCGCGGCGCTGCTGAACGCGCTGAAGGTGGTCGGCAAGAAGATCGACGAGATCAAGCTCGTCACCAGCGGCGCCGGCGCGGCGGCGCTGGCCTGCCTGGGCCTGCTGCTGAAGCTGGGCGTGCGGCGCGAGAACGTCTGGGTGACGGACCTGGCCGGCCTGGTCTGGCAGGGTCGCGCCGAACTGATGGACGAGGACAAGGCGCAGTTCGCCCAGCCCACGCCGTTGCGCACCCTGGCCGAGGTGATCGGCGGCGCCGACGTGTTCCTCGGCCTGTCGGCCGCGGGCGTGCTCAAGCAGGACATGGTGCGCGCGATGGCGCCGCGGCCGGTCATCTTCGCGCTGGCCAACCCGACGCCGGAGATCCTGCCCGAGCAGGTCAAGGCCGTGCGCGACGACGCGATCATCGCCACCGGGCGCACCGACTACCCGAACCAGGTCAACAACGTCCTTTGCTTCCCGTACATCTTCCGCGGCGCGCTGGACAGCGGGGCGACGACGATCAGCGACGCGATGGAGATCGCGGCGGTGCACGCGATCGCCGAGCTGGCGCAGGCCGAGCAGAGCGAGGTGGTGGCTGCAGCCTACGCGGGCCAGACCCTCGCGTTCGGCCCGGAGTACCTGATCCCCAAGCCGTTCGACCCACGGCTGATGATCAAGATCGCGCCCGCGGTGGCGCGCGCCGCGGCCGCCAGCGGCGTCGCGCGGCGCCCGATCTCCGACTGGGACGCCTACGCCGAGAAGCTGCAGAGCTTCGTCTACGCATCCGGCCAGACGATGCGCCCGATCTTCGCTCTGGCCAAGCGCGCCAAGGCGCGGCGCGTGGCCTACGCGGAAGGCGAGGACGAGCGCGTGCTGCGCGCGGCGCAGATCGTGGTCGACGAGGCGCTGGCGCGCCCGACGCTGATCGGGCGCCCGGCGGTGATCTCGCAGCGCGTCGAGCGCTTCGGGCTGCGGCTGAAGGAAGGCGTGGACTACGACGTCGTCAACGTCGAGCAGGACGATCGCTACCGCGACTTCTTCACCACCTACCACCGGATGACCGAGCGCAAGGGCGTCACGGTGCAGGTGGCCAAGATCGAGATGCGCCGGCGCCTGACGCTGATCGGCGCGATGCTGCTGCACAAGGGCGACGTCGACGGGCTGCTGTGCGGGACCTGGAGCACGACGCACTCGCACCTGCACTACATCGACCAGGTGATCGGCAAGCGCGCCGGCGGCAGCCCGCGCACGACGCAGGACGTGCGCGTCTACGCCTGCATGAACGGGCTGGTGCTGCCCGGGCGCCAGGTGTTCATCGTCGACACCCACGTCAACGCCGACCCGAGCGCCGAGGAGCTGTGCGAGATCACCGTGATGGCCGCCGAGGAGATGATGCGCTTCGGCATCACGCCCAAGGCGGCGCTGCTGTCGCACAGCAACTTCGGCACCAGCGACCTCCCGAGCGCGCTGAAGATGCGTCGCGCGCTGGCGCTGCTGCGCGAGCAGGCGCCCTGGCTCGAGGTGGACGGCGAGATGCACGGCGACGTGGCGCTGGACGCCGAGGCGCGGCGCAAGCTGATGCCTCGCAGCACGCTGAGCGGCGACGCGAACCTGCTGGTGCTGCCCGACATCGACGCGGCCAACATCTCCTACAACCTGCTGAAGGCTGCCGCCGGCGGCGGCATCGCCATCGGCCCGGTGCTGCTCGGCGCGGCCAAGCCGGTCCACATCCTCACCCCCTCGGCCACCGTGCGCCGGATCGTCAACATGACCGCGCTGACGGTCGCCGACGCCGAAGCGGGCCGCCAGGCCATCCCAGGCGCCTGAGAAGTCGCGGACAGATCCGGCGCTGGGCGACCCGGCGGGCCGCGGCAGCGCGGGTCGCGTCCCGCCGCTGCGATCCTTGGGGCTCTCGCCGGAGTCCCGGATGGCTCTGCACAGGGCCATAGACGAAAGTGAGCGCGCGCAATCTCGATTGCAATCCCGCCCCAACCCTGGGCGCGACCTTGAGTTCAAGGGGGGTGTCGGGTAGACTTGCGGATTGATTTTTCCAGGGTTAACCCGTGTTTCAGGCCGGCCGTCCCCCGTCCGGGCATCCGTTTCGCAGCGCTCTCCGCAGGCTGGGACGGGCCGCGGCGCTCGGTGCGGCGGTGGTGCTCGCTGGCGGGGTGGGCCTGCCGGAGGCCCGGGCCCGGCCGCCCGAGTCGCCGGCGGCAGTGGCGGCCGTGGCGCTGGCCGACCTTCCGCCGCAGGCCCGCGCCACGCACCGGCTGATCCTCCAGGGCGGGCCGTTCCCCTACCGCAAGGACGGCACCGTGTTCTTCAACCGCGAGCGGCTGCTGCCGCCCAAGCCACGGGGTCACTACCGCGAGTACACCGTCGAGACCCCCGGCTCCCGCGACCGCGGCGCCCGGCGCATCGTCTGCGGGGGCGATCCGCCGGAGCGGCCCGACGTCTGCTACTACACCGCCGACCACTACGCGAGCTTCCGCCGCATCGTGCAGTGAACTTCGGCGTCAGGACGAATCTCACCCCCAGCCCCAGAAGAGAAATGGAGAGGAAAGCGACCATGCAGTTGCAGTCCATCCGACCGAACATCGTGCAGGCGATCCGCGCCTACCGCGTCAGCGACCTGATGCAGGCGGCGGCCGACGCGGGCCAGCACTTCCTGTACGCCAACCTTTCGCAGGCGCAATCCAAGCCGGACGTGCTCGAGGCGATCGCCCGGGCGTTCACGTTCCCGCCGCACTTCGGCAAGAACCTCGACGCGCTCTACGACTGCATGACCGACCTGGTCCACAAGTCGGGGCAGCAGCCTGGGTTCGTCGTCGTGCTCGAGCAGCTCCCTGACGGACCGCGCTTCGACCGCGAGGCGCGCGAGCAGCTGCTCGACGTGTTCCGCGACGCCGCCGACTTCTGGGGCGAGAGGCGAATACCGTTCCGGTGTTTCTATTCTTTTCTGTAGCCCGCTCCCAGGAAAACGGGTCATGGGAGCGGGCTGCGGAAGGGGCCCAAGGAAGCAACGGTATCGTCCCGAAGCCGCCGGTGAAGGTGGCGGTGCCCAAGAACGGCGCCAATCCGAACTTCGGCGTCAACATGCCGAAGATGGTGAGCGCCTTCGACACCGCGGCCTGGCTGAAGGCCGCGGCCTGAGCCGCGCCGCGGCAGTGCCAGGGCGGCCTGCAGGCCGCCCTGCGCTTTTTCAGCGCGGCGCCGCTGCCAGCGATGCGGCCAGCGCGACGTACTCCGCCACCGGCACTTCCTCGGCGCGCCGCTGCAGGTCGAACGGGGTTGTCGCGCCGCGCGCCTGCAGCCAGCGGCCGAGCGAGTGGCGCAGCAGCTTGCGCCGCATCGAGAAGGCCGCCGTCACCAGTTCGCCGAGCAGCACCGCGTCGGCCAGCGCCGGCGCGGCCAGCGGCACCATGCGCACCACCGCCGAGTCCACCGCGGGCGGCGGGTCGAAGGCCGACGGCGGCACGTCGAGCAGCATCTCGATCGCGTAGCGCCATTGCAGCATCACCGACAGGCGGCCGTAGTCCCGTCCGCCGGGCGCCGCCGCCATCCGCGCGACGACCTCCTTCTGCAGCATGAAGACCTGGTCGGCGACGCTCGCGGCCACGCCGAGCAGGTGGAACAGGATCGGCGTCGAGATGTTGTAGGGCAGGTTGCCGATGATCCGCAGCGCGCCGCCGGGCGGGGCCGCGGCGAGCGCCGCGAAGTCGACCTTCAGCACGTCGGCCTGCAGCACCTCGACACCGGGCACGCCGCGCCAGCGCAGCGCCAGGTCGCGGTCGAGCTCGATGACCGTCAGCGCCCCTGCGCGCTGCAGCAGCGGCCGTGTCAGCGCGCCGAGCCCCGGGCCGATCTCGACCAGGCGCTGCCCGGGCTGCGGGTCGATCGCGCGCACGATCGCGTCGACGACGCCGTCGTCGACCAGGAAGTGCTGACCGAAGCGCTTGCGCGCGACGTGCGGCTTCAACGCGGTGGCCCGCCGCGCCCCGCTCAGGGCGGGTCCCGCAGCTCGACGTAGGCGCGCGAGCGCAGCTCCCGGGTCCAGTCGATGTAGGCCTGCTCGAACTTCTGCTCGCGCAGCGCGATCCGGGCCTGCTCGCGCTGCTGGCGCGGCTCGAGCGTGACCTGGCGCCGCTCGATGACCTGGATCAGGTGGACGCCGAAGCGCGAGACCACCGGCTCGGACAGCCCGCCCACCGGCAGCGCGTCCATCGCCTGCTCGAACTCGGGCACCATGGTGCCGGGAGCGGACCAGCCGAGGTCGCCGCCGCCCGCGGCGCTGCCGTCCTCGCTGAACTGCCGCGCGATGTCCTCGAAGCTGCGCTGCCCGGACTCGATCTGCCGGCGGTACTCCGCGAGCCGCTGCGCCGCCACCTGCACGGGCAACTGGGGCGAGCTGCGCAGCAGCACGTGCCGAGCCCGCGTCTGCGTGACGCGGTCGGGGCCGGAATCGCGGCGCTCGAGCAGCTTGATGACGTGGAAGCCCGCGCCGGAGCGCACCGGCGCGCTGACCTCGCCGGGCTTGAGCGTGCGCACCGCCTCCACGAACAGGTCGGGCAGGCGCGAGGCCGGGCGCAGGCCGATCTCGCCGCCGCGCTCGCGGTTGCCGTCCTCGGACACGTCGCGCACGACCCGCGCGAAGTCCTCGCCGGCGCGGATGCGGGCGAGCGCCCCGTCGATGCGGGCCCGCCGCGCGGAGACGGTGGCCTCGTCGGCACCCTCGGGCACGGCGACGAGCACCTGCGCAAGGTTCAGCTCGGCATTCGCCGCAGCGGCCTCGCGCTGCTGCGCCAGGTAGCGGTCGATCTCCTCGTCGGTGATCCGGATGCGCTGGTAGACCTCGCGCTCGCGCAACCGCTCGACCAGCATCTGGTCGCGCAGGTTGGCGCGGAAACGGGCGAAGTCCAGGCCCTCGGTGCGCAGGCGGTCGCGCAGCACCTCGACGGTCATCTGGTTCTGCGCCGCGACGCTCTGCACCGCGCGGTCGAGTTCGGTGTCGTCGACGCGCACCCCGCTGTCGCGCGCGCTGGTGATGATCACACGCTCGTCGATCAGGGCATCGAAGACCTGGCGCCGCAGCTCGGTGTCGGCAGGCAGGCTCAGGCCGGCGCGCGAGGCCTCGGCGCGCGCCCGTGCGAGCCGCTGCTCGACCTCGCCCGCGGTGACGAGCTCCTGGTTGACGACGGCAGCGATCCAGTCGCCGCTCAGCGGCGCGCGCAGCTGGGCCTGGGCGCCGCAGGGGAGCAGGGGCAGTGCGGCGGCGGCCAGCAACGCGAGACGGCGGAACGGATGCATGCGGCAGGGTCGGGGCGGGAGCAGGGGCGTGCGGGGGCGCGGCGGCCGCGGGGCAAGTGGGCGTCAGGGCTGCTGCGGCTCGCGCAGCAGCCGATAGCCGGGGATATTGTCCTTCAAGACCCCGAGCGGGTTCGAGCCGAGCCGAGACAGCCCCGTCAGCTCGAGCTGGAGCAGCAGCCGCGTGGTGGCCTGGCTGCGGCCGGTGGACAGCCGCTCGGCCACGACACGCGCGATCCAGCAACCCGCGTCGTACTCGACGCCGAGGATCGAGTCGGTGATGCGGCTGTCCTTGGCGCTGTAGTTCAGCCGGCCCACCGGGTACCACGAGCCCCGGCAGCCGCCGGCAGCCGCAGCCGCGCGCGGCGGCGCCTCGGCGAGCGGCCACTGCCAGGCGAGCTCGTACTGCTCGGCCAGGCCGCGCGTGAACCGATAGGTGAGGCTGGCCGTGCGGAACGGGCCCGGCGCATAGCGCGCGCCCAGGATCGTGCGTACCGCGCGCTGGATGTCGGGGCTGTACTGCAGCGCCGCGTCGAGCGACCACCCGGGCAGCACGCTGGTCGACCCGAGCAGCAGCGCGTCGGAGAAACGCTGGTTCTGCGCCGCGCCGTCCGGGCTTCCGTCGGCCTGCGGCGCGACGCGCTGCGGCCGCAGCCGGTAGCGCTGCACCAGGCCGAGCCGCAGCGCCTCGGCTCCGCTGGCGACATCGACCAGCCGCGTCGTCACGCCGGCCGTGACCTGGTGCAGGTCGGCCACGCGGTCGATGCCGGAGAAGCTGTTGTCGGCGTAGATGGAGACGAAGTTGAAGTCCTTGGCGGCGGCGTCGAAGTTCGGCAGGTCGTCCTGACGCCGGAAGGGCGTGTACACGTACAGCAGCCGTGGCTCGAGGGTCTGACGCAGCGCGCGGCCGAAGGCCTCGGTGCTGCGCTCGAGCTCGAGCCCCGAATCCACGCTGAGGGTCGGCACGACCCGCGCGCGATGGCTGCGGCCCACCGAGGCCGCGACGGCTTCGCCGCCGTAGGCCGCCGCGTTGACGGAAAGCCGCGGCACCAGCCACACGCCGCCTTCGCGCCACGGGCGGGCGAGCGTGCCGAGCAGGTGCAGCCGCTCGCCGGCGAGGCGGCCGCTGCCGGCCACGTCGGTCGAGGGCCGCACGAAACGGTTGTACTCGGCCTCGCCGTCAAGCTGCCAGGCGCCCCAGCGTGCGCGCGCACCGACGCCCAGCTGCGGGCTGCGCTGGTACGGCGCGACGATCGGGGCGTCGGCGTCCTGCAGGACCTGCCACTGCGCCAGCCGCGCGTAGGCCAGCACCTCGAGCGCCGGAGCGTCGCCGCCCGGCGCGCCGCCCAGCGCCAGGCGCCGCTCCAGGGCTACCCGCGTCGGCAGCAATCGCGTCGTCGGGCCGCGGCTGCGGCTCGGGAAATCGCGCCACCAGTCGCGGTCGGACACCCGGCTGGCGTCGACGCCGAGCTCCAGCGCCCAGGGCAGCCGGCTCTCGTGGGTCCAGCCAAGGGCGCCGCGCGCCCGCCCGGACAACCGGTCGTGGGGCAGCAGGTCCAGCCGCAGCTCGCCGCGGTACACGGGCTCGAGGTAGCGGAACTCGGCGTCCAGGCCCAGCCCGCGGCGCGTCGACAGGCGCGGCGCGAGCGTCGCGTCGCGGTTGGGCGCGAGGTTCCAGTACCAGGGCACGGAGACCTCGACGCCGCTGCGGTTGTCGAGGTTGACCGACGGCGGCAACCACCCGGTCTTGCGCGTGTCGCCGAGCGGGAAGCTCAGCGCGGGCAGCGCCAGGATGGGCGTGCCGAGGAAGCGCAGCACCGCGCCCTCGGCGATGCCCTCGTTGGCGTCGACATCGATCAGCACGCGGTCGGCCCGCAGCACCCAGTCGGGCTCGACCGCGCCCTCGGTGCCGTCGCGCGGGCAGCTGGTGTAGCTGGCCTGCAGCGCGCTCGAGCGCCCTGGCCCCAGGAAGTCGATGCGCACCGCGCTGCCGCCGGCGCCCAGCGCCGGCAGCTCGAAGCGAGGGTCGAGGAAGAAGCCCTCGAAGCGCTGCACGCGCAGGTCGAGCTCGCGCCCCGTGTAGATCGCCGCCGGGGTCTCGATGCGGACGCCGCCCACCGCGCCGGCGCGGTCTTCCGCGCTGTCGTAGGCGATGCGGTCGGCGCGGATGACGAGGCCACCGCGCCGGAACTCGACCTCGCCCTCGGCCACCGTCGTCAGCCCGGGCTGCCCTTGCAGCGTGCGCGCCTGCAGCACGATGGGCAGCCGGCGCGCGGCGGCCCCCCGCGGCGGCGCCTCCAGCACCGGGCTCGGCTGCAGCGGGGGCTCCGTGGACGTCGCCGTGCCGCGCGAGGGCTCGGCCGCCAGGGCCCTTGCAGGCGACGGCTGAGCCCCCGCTGCCGCCCTGGGCGCCGGGGCCGCGCCCGCGGCGGGTGGCGGCGGGGCGTCGGCCTGCGCCGTCGCGCTGGCGCCGAGCAAGGCCCCCGCCGCGGCGAGCAGCAACGCGTTCGTCGCGGTCGCCCGCGGCGCGGTGGGGCCCTGCAGTCGCTGGGAGCGGTGGCGGACGCGCGGCACGGGGCGGTCGGGTGGGCGACGCGCAGGGCGCCGGGGTGGGCTGCGAGCGGCGCAGGCGCTCCAGCCACGACACGGGTGTCGTCGGCCGCGGCGCGCGCAGTCGCTTCGTAGAATGTTAGCTGCAACTCCTCCGGCACCCCCGCCCGCTCTGGCGCGAGGACGCGACTGTCCGTGCCTGCCCGCGCCAAGCCGCACTCCACCCTAGCCGGGCCGCCGCGCGAGCGGCCCGCAGCTCCGCTGCCATGAGCCTCGAAACGGAAGCCATCGCGTGGCCCGACGCGGTCCGTCGCGACGTCTTCGAGCGCTGGCTCGAGGGCGTCGCCGCGTCGCACGCGCTCGACGTCGGCTCGCTCGCGCCGGCGTCGGCCGACGCCAGCTTCCGCCGCTACTTCCGCGTGCAGGGTGCCCACGGCTCGCGCATCGTGATGGACGCACCGCCACCGCTGGAGGACGTACGCCCGTTCGTGCACGTGGCCGGGCTGCTCCAGGCGGCCGGGCTGAACGGCCCGCGCGTGCTCGCGGCCGACGAGCAGCAGGGCTTTCTGCTGCTGACCGACCTGGGCCGCCTCCCGTACCTCGACGCCTTCGGGCAGGCTGGCCCTGCGGCCATCGACCGGCTGATGCGCGACGCGATCGAGGCCCTGGTCTGCTGGCAGCAGCGGGTGCCGGCCGCGGCGCTGCCGCCGCTCACGCGCGAGTTGCTGCGCGCGGAGCTCGACCTGTTCCCGCAGTGGTGCGTGCAGCGCGAGTTCGGCGTCGCCTGGACCGACAGCCAGCGCGACGCCTGGGAGCGCACCAGCGAGCGGCTCGTCGCGCATGCGCTGGCCCAGCCCCGGGTGGCGGTGCACGCCGACTGGATGCCACGCAACCTGATGGTGGCCGATCCCAACCCGGGCATCCTCGACTTCCAGGACGCGCTGGCCGGGCCGGTCGGCTACGACATCGCCTCGCTGCTGCGCGACGCCTTCGTCAGCTGGGACGAGGAGCGCGAGCTCGACTGGGCGATCCGTTGGTGGGAGGCGGCACGGCGCGCCGGGCTGCCGGTGCCGGGCGACTTCGGCTCGATGTGGCGCGACATCGAGTGGACCGGGCTGCAGCGTCACCTCAAGGTGCTCGGCATCTTCTGCCGCCTCGCGCATCGCGACGGCAAGGGCCGCTATGTCGGCGACCTGCCGCGCTTCTTCGGCTACGCGACGAAGGTGGCGCTTCGCTACGCCGAACTGAAGCCGCTGCTAGGGCTGCTCGAGCCGCTGTCGGGCGCGCGCGTGCAGGCCGGCTACACCTTCTGAAGGCGCCTGCGGCGCACCAGGATCGGGCGCGATGCTGCACAGGATGCTGGGCCGCCGGCCCTATGCCGAAGTCGAGGCGGCGATGCGCGCCTTCACGCAGGAGCGTCGGGCGCGCGTGCGCGATGGCGGCGGCGCCGTCGAGGACGAGCTGTGGCTGGTCGAGCACGACCCGGTGTTCACGCAGGGCGTGGCCGGGCGCGAGCAGCATGTGCACGACGCCGGCGCGATTCCCGTCGTGCGCACCGACCGCGGGGGCCAGGTGACCTACCACGGGCCGGGCCAGGTCGTGGCCTACCCGCTGGTCGACCTGCGCCGGGTCGACGGGCGCGGCATCTTCGTCAAGGAGTACGTGTTCCGGCTCGAGCAGGCCGTGCTCGAGACGCTGGCGCGCTTCGGCGTGACCGGCCACCGCGTGCGCGGCGCCCCCGGCATCTACGTGCGCCTGGCCGATCCGTTCGGCCACGGACGGCTCGAGCCGGACGCCGCCGACCCGTTCCGCGGCCTGGGCAAGATCGCCGCGCTCGGCGTGAAGGTGAGCGAGCACTTCAGCTATCACGGCCTGGCGCTGAACGTGGCGATGGACCTGCAGCCGTTCTCGCGCATCGACCCCTGCGGCTACCGCGGGCTGGCCGCGGTGGACCTGGCCTCGCTGGGCGTGCACGTCGCCTGGCCCGACGTCGCCGCGGCGCTGGCCGAGGCGCTGGCGCGCCTGCTGGCCCGGGGCATGCCCGCTCCGGCCCCGGCGGCCCCGGCGGCGCCGCGGGAAGGCCCGCAGGGGTAGACTGCGGGTTTGCCCTCAGTCACGGACCCCTCGCGATGGACGCGCCCCCGGCCTACGACCCGACCGCCAAGCAGAAGGCGCAGGCCAAGACGGCGCGCATCCCGATCAAGGTGGTGCCCGCCGGCGAGGTGCTGAAGAAGCCGGACTGGATCCGCGTCAAGGCGGGCAGCCCAAGCACGCGCTTCTACGAGATCAAGCAGATCCTGCGCGAGCACAAGCTGCACACCGTGTGCGAGGAAGCCTCGTGCCCGAACATCGGCGAGTGCTTCGGCAAGGGCACGGCCACGTTCATGATCATGGGCGACAAGTGCACGCGGC
>Ga0068877_10001909_pt1 | contig 17016 bp, 13 predicted proteins | sample NOAtaG_FD_66437 | JGI IMG/M metagenome (GOLD analysis project Ga0068877, IMG submission 66437) | Freshwater lake microbial communities from Lake Erie, under a cyanobacterial bloom - NOAA_Erie_Diel6S_1000h metaG | ecosystem: Environmental > Aquatic > Freshwater > Lake | place: USA: Ohio, Lake... | reverse complement strand
CTGAAGCTGGTCAACGCCCACTCCACCGGCGGCTCGGGCTACACCAACCTGGCCGACGGGTCGTTGCTGGGCACGGGCGTCAACCCCATCTACGACACCATCACCGTGGAGGCCGAGACCGACCTCACCGGCATCACCGCCGTGCTGCTCGAGGTGCTGCCCGACCCGAGCCTGCCCAAGAACGGCCCGGGTCGCTGGGGCGCCTCCGGCAACTTCATCCTCGACGAGATGTCCCTGGCCGCCGCGCCGCTGCGGGGCCCCGTCCCGGCCGAGACCAACGTGTTCTTCGCCGGGGCCACGGCCGACTGGGAGCAGCAGTACTACCGGGCCGAGCATGCCGTCGACCGCAACCCCAAGACGGGCTGGGCCATCGGCCCGCGTTTCGGCGAGCGGCACCTCCTCGTCGCCCGGCTGCAGAAACCGGCCGGATACACCGGCGGCAGCCGCCTGACCTTCCGCTTCGAGCACTACCACGGGAACAGCCATTGCATCGGCCGCTTCCGGCTGTCGGTGACCACCGAGAAGGATCCCGAGCGGCTGTGGCCGTTGCCCGAGGAGGTCCGCGTCGCCGCCGCGTTGCCGACGGCCAAGAGGTCGTCCGCGCAGTCGGGGCTCCTGGCCGCCAGCCACCGGTCGGCCTCCGAGCGGGTGCGGACCCTCGAGCGGGAACTCTTCGTGCTCGAGCAGCGGCAGAAGCAGCGGGCTGGCCAGAAGTTCACCACGCTGGTCATGCAGGAGCGCTCCGAGCCCAAGCCCCGCGAGACCTACCTGCACGTGCGCGGTGATTTCCTCAGTCGGGGCAAGGTCGTCGAGCCGGGCACCCCGGCGGTGTTCCCGCCCCTGCCCGCGGGCATGCCGGCCAACCGGCTGGCCTTGGCCCGGTGGCTCGTCGACCCGGCCAACCCGCTGACGGCCCGGGTCGCGGTCAACCGCTTCTGGGAGCGCTGCTTCGGCACCGGCCTGGTCAAGACCAGCGAGGACTTCGGCCGCCAGGGCGAGGCGCCGTCGCACCCCGAGCTGCTCGACTGGCTGGCCACCGAGTTCGTCGCCAGCGGGTGGGACGTCAAGGCGATGCAGAAGCTGCTCGTGATGTCGGCCACCTACCGGCAGGACGCGGCCACCGACGCGACCCGCCTCGAGAAGGACTTCTACAACCGGCTGCTCTCCCGCGGCCCGCGCTTCCGCATGGACGCCGAGATGATCCGCGACCACGCCCTGGCGGTCAGTGGCCTGCTGCACCCGAAGGTGGGCGGCCCGAGCGTGAACCCGGTGCAGGTGCCGAACCTCTGGAAGGAGATCGGGTTCCTCCGCCCGGAGATCGGCATGGACGAGTGGCCGGTGAGCGACGGGCCCGACCTGTACCGGCGGGGCCTCTACACGTTCTGGCGGCGCGTCTGCACCTACCCGACCTTCGCCACGTTCGACGCGCCCAGCCGCGACGTCTGCGTCTCGCGCCGGCCCCGCACCAACACGCCGCTGCAGGCCCTGGCCGCGCTCAACGATCCCACCCTGCTCGAGGCCGCCCGCGCCTTCGGCCAACGCATCCTCGCCGAGGGCGGCGCCGACGATGCGGCCCGGGTGGATTACGCCTTCCGCCGCTGCCTCGGCCGCGCGCCGACGGCTTCGGAGCACCGCCGCCTGCTGGAGTTCGTGAAGGCCCAGGAACGCGGCTTCCGCAAGGATCCCAAGGCCGCGGCGGCCCTGGTGCAGGTGGGTTCCGCGCCCAGGCCCGACGACCTCAAGGACGCCCCGCTGGCCGCTTGGATGACCCTCGCCAACGTGCTCTTCAACCTCGACGAGACGCTCACCAAGGGTTGAACGCGAGGCCGGGGATCCACCGGGTCGGCCGGTCCGACCGGGTCGGTCGAGGCTCCCGTCTCCCCGGGCGCCCGCTCATCCCCCGATGCAGCTCATCGAGCGCTGGGGCTGCACGAAGTCGGCTTGGCCGATCCGGTGGCCGGCCTCCTTGTGACGGACCCGGTCCTGCAGCAGGGCCGCGAGGTCCGCGTCGGAGCCGCCGCCCCGCAGGAGGGGACGCAGGTCGTGCTCGTCGAGGCTGAAGAGGCAGGTCCGCAGCTTGCCGTCGGCGGTCAGGCGCAGGCGGTTGCAGTGGCCGCAGAACGGTTCGCTCACCGGGGCGATGATGCCCACCTCACCCCTCCCGCCCCCGAGGCGCCAGCGCCGCGCCGTCTCCGACGGGTTCGCCGAGGCGTCCACCGGCGTGAGCTCGAACCCGGCCCGCAGGCGCTCGAGGATCTCGCGTCCGGGCACGACCAGGTCCTTCTGCCAGGCCCGGCTGGAGTCCAGCGGCATGAACTCGATGAAGCGCAGGCTCAGGTCCTCGGCCGCCGCGAAGCGGACCAGGTCGGGGATCTCGTGGTCGTTCATCCCGCGGATCACCACCGCGTTGACCTTCACCGGATGGAAGCCGAGTTGCCGGGCCAGCCGCAGGCCCTCGAGCACCCCGCCGAGGCCATCCCGGCCGGTCATGCGGCGGAAGTTGTCGCGGTCCAGCGAGTCCATGCTGAAGCTCACCCGCTGCAGGCCGGCCTGGCGGAGCGACGCGGCCACGGGGCCGAAGAGCGCCCCGTTGGTGGTCATGGCCAGGTCGCGCACGCCGGGGATGCCGGCGATTTCCGCCACAAGCCGCTCAACGCCCTGGCGCAGCAGGGGCTCTCCGCCCGTGATCCGCACCTTCTCGATGCCCAGCCCCACGGCCACGCGCACCACCCGCGTGATCTCCTCGAAGCGGAGGATCTCCGCGCGTGGCTTCCATTCGCGGTGGATCGGCGTGGGGCGCGCGCCCGGCAGGGCCTGCCGCAGCCCGTCGAGTCGGGTGCGGTAGAAGTCGGCCGCCTCCTCGGTCTCGGGCAGGCAGTACAGGCAGCGGAAATTGCACCGGTCGGTGACGCTGACCCGGAGGTCCCGCATCACCCGACCGTGGGAATCCCGCAGTGGCCCTTGCACGGAGGGAGCTTGGGCCCGGCCCTGCCCGGCCGCAATGCGCGGGATGGACCGGGTCGGGTCGCTGGCGCTCAGGGCTTGGCCGGGGCCTCGACCTTCGAGGAGCCGTCGGTGCCCACCTCGACCTTCAACGGGTAGGCGTTGGTGGCCGCCGTCGTCGTCGCCTTCGGCCGGACGCCCTCCTGCAGCAGCTGCGCCCCCTTCTTCTCGAAGCCGTAGAGGCCGCGCCGGATGAACTCGAGGCGCCGGGCGACGCTCAGCTCCTCCTTCAGCTTGCGCACCTGGTCGCGAAGGATCGCCAGGTCGTTGAACTTCTTCTCGAGGTCGGCCTTCTCGGCAATGAGCCGCTTGAGCTCCTTCTTGAGGGCCTCGCGGTCGCCCTCGCTGGCGGCGAGCCTGCGCTCGGTGACCTTGATCTGCGACTCGAGGTTGCCGATCTGGCCGGTGAGGTCGCCCATCTTCCGGGTCAGGTCGTCCTTCTCGCCCTCCAGCTCGGAGATCTGGCGGTCCCGGCGTTCCAGTTCGGCCTTGGCCGTCTCGGCGGCCTTGGCGGCCTCGGCGGTGGTCCGGGTCAGCTCGGCCGACACGGCCACCCACTTGTTGGAGACCAGGTGGATGTCCTCGATCCGCTGGGTCAGGTTGGTTTCCAGGTTCGCGTTCACGCGCACCTGCTCGGTGAGCTTGCCGGTGGTGGCCACCAGCTCGTTCGACAGCGCGGCCCGCTGGCCTTCGAGGCTGACCCGAGTCTCCTCGGCCTTCTTGCTGTTGAGGTACCACCCGGCACCGAGGCCGAGGCAGACGAGCACCAACACCGCGGGGACGAGCTTCGAGTTCATGGTCGGGACGTTCGGGGTCGGGCGGGGCGATCCCCGACCAGACGCACCATTGGACACCGAAGCGGTCCGGACATTCAATCTCCGATGGCAACGGTGGGGTTGCCCGGCGCCTTGCTTCGGCGCGGGTCCACTTTACCGTCCGCGCATGCTGATTCCCGACCGCATGGGCGTGATGATCCTGGGGGAGGCCAGCCTGTTCCCGCAGGCCATGATGCCCCTGTTCATCTTCGAGCCGCGCTACCGGTCGATGCTGGCCGAATCCCTGCAGACCCACCGGATGTTCTGCCTGGCCATGCAACGGATGGACGCCGTCCGGGAATCCCCCACACGCATCGCCACCCTGGGACTGGTGCGCGCCTCGGTCCAGAATCCCAACGGCACCTCGAACCTGGTGCTCCAGGGGTTGATCCGCGTTCGCCTGGGAAAGATCGTCCAGACCCGTCCGTTCCGGAAACACCTGATCACCCCGATCAAGGACACGCCTGAACGGTCGCCCGAGATCGACGCCCTGCTGGGCCGCAGCCTGGACCTGGTGGAGGCCCGCCTGCGGCAGGACCAGCCGGTGCCGCTGGACCTGATCCGCCAGTTGGCCGGCGGGGGCCAGCGCCTGCCGGAGACACGGGTCGAGGACTGCATCCGGGCCCTGAAGGCCATCCGGGAGCCCGGACGCTATGCCGACCTGGTGGCGGCCCTGTTGCTTCCCAACCCGATGGCCCGGCAGATGATCCTCGAGGCGGTCGACCCGGAATACCGGCTGCGCCAGCTCGTGGTGTTCCTCCTGGCGGAGGTGAACCGTGCTGCCAATGGGGACGGGGATGACGAGTCCTTGGGTGCCGACGGTGGGATCGGGGAGGACGAGTGACCACCGTCCCGGGCGTCCATCGCCCCGGCCTGCCGGCCAAGTACCTCCATGTGCTGTCCGTGGGGCTCCAGAACACCCTGGTCTACCGGACCAACTTCCTGTTCCGTGCGGCCGTGGGCCTCGTGCCCCTGGCGGCGACGCTCTTCCTCTGGCGCTCGGTCTATGCCGACCAGCCCCCGGGCGGCCTGATCGGGGCCTACACGCTGGCGCAGATGGTCAGCTACTACCTGGTGGTCACCGTGGTCGATTCGGTCACCGCCGTGGCCGAGGATGACTGGCAGATCGCCGCCGACATCAAGGACGGCGCGGTGAGCCAGTTCCTGCTCAAGCCGCTCGACTACCTGGCCTACCGGTTCTGCCTCTACCTGTCCGGGCGGGTGGTCTACACCGGCGTCGCGCTGGTGCCCGTGGCCTGCTTCCTCTGGTCCCAGCGCGAGTTCCTCGTCGGGCCGGCCGGCGCCGCCGGCTGGGCCTTGGCGGCGGTGTCGGTGATGTTGGCCGCCGTGCTCCAGTTCCTCATCGCCTACACCGTGGCGCTGTTGGCCTTCTGGGTCCTCGACGTCAGCACCTTCATCTTCATCCAGTTCGCCTTCGAGTACCTTGCCAGCGGCCACCTCTTCCCGCTGGACATCCTGCCCCCTGCGCTCCACCGGGCCCTGATGTGGACGCCGTATCCCTACCTGCTGTACTTCCCCGTCGAGGTGTCGCTCGGCCGCCTCGCCGGCGGCGACCTGGGGCGGGGTCTGGCCGTGCAGGCGGGCTGGGTGGTGCTGGCCTTCCTGCTCGCCCGGTTCGTCTGGTCGCGGGGCCTGCGCCGCTACACCGCCGTCGGTGGCTGAAACCCTGGTCGAAGCCCATCCCGATGGCCCTCCGCCGATCCACCCTCGCCCGCTACCTCGGCATCCATGCCGCGCTCGTGCGCTACTCCCTCATCCACGAGATGCAGTTCAAGGCCAACTTCCTGCTGTGGATCGTCGTCGAGGCCCTCTGGTTCGGGCTGCAGCTGGCGTTCATGAGCGTGATCTACGGCCACACCGACCGCATCGCCGGCTGGTCGCGCTGGGAGGTGGTGCTGCTGGTGGGGTGCAACCAGTTCATCCAGCAGCTCTTCCATGTCCTCTTCGTCACCAACCTCTCGAACCTGTCGGAGCTGATCCGCAAGGGGACCCTCGACCTGCTGCTGCTCCAGCCGGTCAACACCCGCTTCCTCATCTCCGTGAAGAAGTTCGAGATCGGCAACATCGTCAACGCGCTGATGGGACTGGCCGTGGTGTTCTACGCGCTGGCGCGCCTCGGCACCACCCCCTCACCGGCCCAGTGGCTTGGCTTCGCGGTGGTCTGCGTGGCGGGCCTGAGTGTGCACTATTCCCTGATGTTCCTGCTGGCCTGCATCGCCTTCTGGACGGTCCGTGCCCAGGGGATCGTCTGGGGCTATTACAACCTCTTCAACATCGCCCGTCTCCCGGCCGAGGCCTTTCCCCGGGGAGCCTACCGGGCGGTCTTCACCTGGGTGCTGCCCATGCTGCTGGTCTCCAACGTCCCGGCCAAGCTGCTGGCCCAGCGTCTGGGCTCGACCTCCGACTGGATCGCCCTCCTCGGGATGGCCGTGGCCTGCTTCGTCGCCAGCGAGCTGTTCTGGCGCTTCTCCCTCCGCCATTACACCAGCGCCAGCGCCTGAGCGCCGTCCCCTGTTGCCACGCCGGCTCGCCGTTGCCCGGGGGCGCGGTCCTCAGGCCGGACGAGTCGGTCCGCCGGAATCGCCCGCCTTGGCGAAGCGGTAGTGGCTCACGTGCCACTCGTTGCCGCCGCGGAAGTCCCAAAGTTCGGCGCAGGCCATGAAGAAGACCCGCCAGTAGACCCACCAGCGGGTCTCCTGGGCCGCACCGTAGGTCTCGGCCAGGATGCGGCGGACCTCCGGTTCGTGGGCGTCCATGTTCTCCAGCCACTGGTTGGCCGTGCGGCCGTAGTGCCGTCCGTTGACCACCCAGTGGTCCTCGAGGCGGAGGTCCTCGTTGAAGTACAGCAGCAGGTGGTCGCTGGGCATGATGCCTCCGGTGAAGAAGTACCGCGCCATCCAGTCCCCCGGGCCCCGGGGGATGAAGTGGTAGGCGTGTTCGCGGTGGGTGAAGATGTGCACGAAAAGCCTGCCGTCGGGCCGCAGCCACCGGGCGATGTTCCCCATGAGGCGCCGATAGTTCTTCATGTGTTCGAACATCTCCACCGACACCACGCGGTCATACCCGCCGTCGCCCCCCGGGGGCTCGAAGCGGTTCATGTCGCAGGTGACGATCCTCAGGTTGCCCAGCCCCCGCCGGCGGGCCTCGGCCTCGATGTGCTCCCGCTGCGTCCGGGAGTTGGACACCCCGGTGATGCGGGCGTTGGGGTAGCGGGCTGCCATCCACAGCGAGAGCGACCCCCAGCCGCAACCCAGCTCGAGGATGTCCTGCCCGTCGGCCAGGCCGGCCCGTTCGCAGGTCAGGGCCAGCATGATCTCCTCGGCCTCGGCCAGGCTCTCCCGGAAGGTGTGGTAGTAGCAGCTCGAGTACTTGAAGCGCGGGCCCAGGCAGAGTTCATAGAAGCGCGTCGGCACCTCGTAGTGTTGTTCGTTGGCTGCGGCCGTCTCGATGGCGATGGGCATGCCGCACAGCTCCCGGACCAGCCGCCGCTGGTGCTCCCTCCGGCCCTCGATGTCGCCGTGGGCGGCCTCCTCGGCCAGCCGCTGGCGCAGCAATCGGCGGATCCCGAAGCGGATCAGGGTGTCCGGCAGCACGTCGGCCTCCAGGAGGCGGTCCAGCAGGTCGGGTCCGGGGGTCATGGCGGGCGGCGTGGCCGCGGCCGCATCGGTCGGGGAACTCATCGGTCGGGGATTCATTGCCCAGAACCTCCCGGGGTCAACCCGGCGGATGCCGATCCCGGTGCGGTTCCCGGTCACCGACCGGGGCGCCCAAGGGGTGCCGTGGGGGGGTTGCCACCGCCGCCTTCCGGGGACACAGTCGATCCAAGTCATTCAACCAACCCCTCGGTCCATGTCCCTGCGCCGCACTGCAGCCCTCGCCCTGGCCCTCCTCGGAGCCGCCGGCCTCACGGCCGTCCAGGCCGCCACCCGCGTCTCCCTCACCCGGGTGGCCGGAGGTCTCACCTCGCCGTTGTCCTATGTCGCCCTGCCCGATGGCCGGGCCCTGATCGTCGACCAGCCCGGGTTCGTCCGCCTGCTGGAGGCCCCCGGGACGCTGCGCGAGGCCCCCGCCCTGGACCTGCGCCCGAGGCTCTCGCCGATCAACCACGGGGCCTTCGACGAGCGCGGCGTGCTGGGCCTGGCCCTCCATCCCAAGTTCCGGAAGAACGGACGGGTGCTCGTCTCGTACACCGCCCCCCGGCGGCAGAGCGCCCCGGCCGACTGGGACTGCACCCTGCGCATCTCCGAGTTCACCGTGGCGGCATCCTCCGAGTTCGCCATCGACCCGGCCACCGAGAAGGTCCGCCTGGAGATCGACAAGCCCTACGCCAACCACAACGGCGGGCGCATCGCCTTCGGACCCGACGGGTACCTGTATGTCGGTGTCGGGGATGGCGGCAACGCCAACGACGAGGGCAAGCGTCCCGAGATCGGCAACGGGCAGAACCTCGACACGCTTCTGGGCAAGATCCTGCGCATCGACGTCGACACGCCCGAGGGCCACGGCGTCCCCAGGGACAATCCCTTCGTCGACGGCAAGGTTGCCCGCCCGGAGATCTGGGCCTATGGCATCCGCAACCCCTGGGGCATGTCCTTCGACCGGGGCGGCGACCGGGCCCTGTACTCGGCCGACGTGGGCCAGACCCTCTGGGAGGAGGTCAATGTCATCCGCAAGGGCGGCAACCATGGCTGGCGCCTGCGCGAGGGGGCCATCGGCTTCAACCCCAAGTCGCCCGACAAGCCGCTTGCCGAGGCTCCCCGGGTCGGTCCGCGTGGCGAGCCCTTCGTGGCGCCGGTCGCCGTCTACAAGAACCGCAACGGCTTCAAGAAGGACCCCGACGCCCATGGCATCAGCGTGACCGGCGGATTCGTCTACCGGGGCAAGGCCCTGCCGGAACTTCGGGGCGACTACGTCTACGGGGATTGGGGCCGCATCTGGGGCGTTCCCGGTGGCACCCTGCTGGTGGCCCACCGGCCGAAGTCCGGGTCGGCCTCCTGGCCGGTCGAGCCGCTGGCCCTCGGCACCCCGGCGAAGGTGGCCTCCTACATCGTGGGCTTCGGCGAGGACAACGACGGCGAGCTCTACGTGCTGACCAACGGCAACATCGGGCTCACCCCGGGCAAGGGCGAGGTCTGGAAGATCGTCCCGGCCACTCCCTGACCCCGGGGGCGTTCCGCACCCCGGCTTGGATGGTCCCGGCGCCCGCCTCCGGGGCTTGTCCGTGGCTTATCGGCCGGCAATCGGAGACGAGCGCAGGGCCAGCACCACCGCCGACAGGATGAGGGCCGCGCCGATGGCCCGGGCCGCGAGGACCGAGGGACCGGAGTCGCGCCGCTCGGCGTTGCCGAACCAGGAACCCGCCCACCACACGAGCGCGAGGCTCCACAGGCCGCGGGTGCCATAGACCACGTTCACCCCGGCGGCGTCCCGCCAGACCGCGATCGTCCCGGCCACCAGCACGGCCTGGATGGCCGAGAGCGTCGTGGCCAGGGCGATCCAGCGCCAGGCACCCCGTGGGGCGGACAGCGAGACCAGGGCCGCCCGGAGGAGCGGCAGCCCGTCCGCCTCGGGACGGGAGCGGAACCCCAGCAACGGCAACACGAGCACCGACTCGATGGCCAGCGCCGCGAAGAGCATCGAGAGGAAGTTGAAGGTCCCGAATCCCGCCGCCCAGGTCTGGATGAGCACGTCGGTGACCGCGAAGGCCGCCGCACAACCCAGCGCCAGGAGCGTGGTTGCGCCTGCCCGCCCCCCGGGCTTCAGGTCCGTCAGGCCGGTCACCAGGACGCCGGCGCTGGTGAGGCCTGCGGCCACCAGTTGTCCGGTCGACAACGGCCAGCCGAAGGCGAAGCGTGCGATCAGCGCCACGAAGACCACCTTGACCCCGAGCAGCGGGGTGGCCACCGAGACGTCCCCGGCGCGCAGGGCTGCCACGTTGAGCAGGTGGCCCGTGACGAAACTGGCGGCCGTCAGGCAGGGCAGGTGGATCCGGTCCCAGGGGATCGGCGTCGGGTCCAGCGCCATCAGCGGCAGGAACAGGATTCCCAGCACCACGTTGTTCAGGACCACCGCATGGGACAGCGTGGCCCCCTCGGCAAAGGCCCGCTTGAAGACCAGGGAGCCGGAGGCGAAGGCGATCGCGGCGATCAGCGGGAGGACGAGGTGCATCGGGCGCCCAGAACCTCCGCCACCGACCCCCAACTCTCAATCCTCAACCCTTGGGGCAGCTTGGGGCTTCAATTCCGCCGCCGACGTTGGCACCATCGCCGGGTCGGTGAACCCAACCCCCTCCAAGGATCCCCAGGTCGAGCACGGCTTTCGAGCCGCGCAGGGCTGGTTCGAGCTGGGTCTGGCCGAGGAGGCCGAGGCCGAGATCGCCCGGCTGCCTCAGGGGTTCCAGCGCCAGCCCGAGGTGCTCAAGTTGCGCTTCCACGCCGCGCGCGCCTCCCGGCGGCATGATGCGGCCCTGGAGATCGCCCGTGCCCTGATGGAGGTCGAGCCGGAGGAGTTCTGGGGATGGCTGTACCGCTCCCAGGCCCTCCACTGGCTGGGGCGCACCGCCGAGGCCCTCGAGCTGCTGCTGCCCCTGCAGGACCGCTGGCCCAAGGCCTTCGAGATCCCCTACGACCTGGCCTGCTACTGCGCCCAGTCGGGCCGCCGGGACGAGGCCCGGGAGTGGTTCAACCGGGCCACCCGGCTCACCAAGCATCCGTCGGCCGTCCGTTCCATGGCCTTGGCCGATCCCGACCTCGAATCCCTTTGGACCGAGATCCTCGGGGGCCATCTCGGATGATCGCCGGCCCGACCCACCCGTTTCCCGGACCCATGACATCGACCGACCTGGCGGATTCCCCCGAGGTGGATCCTCGAACCCACGACCGTGCCCGACACCCCGCGCAGCCGACCCGTCTGGTCCTGTTTGACATCGATGGCACCCTGATCCGGACCGGCGGGGCCGGCGTCCATGCCTTCGGCCGGACGGCTGAATTGCTGTATGGGATTCCCGGCGTGGCCGAGAGGACCCATTTCCATGGGCGCACCGACACCGCCCTGGTGAAGGAGTTCTTCCTGGGCCACGGGCTCCAGGGGCGTTCGTGGGACATCCGGCACTTCCTTGATGCCTATGTCTTCCTGCTCGACCAGCGGATGCGGGAGCAACCCGGCGAGGTCTGCCCCGGTGTCCCGGAATTCCTGAGGGAACTCCGGTCCCTGCCCGCTCCGCCCGCCGTTGGTCTGCTCACCGGCAACGTCCTCCTCGGAGCCCGCATCAAGCTCGAGGCCCATGCCCTCTGGGGCGATTGGGCCTGCGGGGCCTTCGCCGACGACCACGAGGACCGCAACCAGCTGGCCCGGATCGTCCGCGACCGGGCCTCGCGCCTCCTCGGGCGTCGCCTCGAGGGTTCGGAGATCGTCGTCATTGGCGATACCGCCCGGGATGTCGAGTGCGCCCGGGCGATCGGGGCCAGGTCGTTGGGCGTCTGCACCGGCGGCGGCTCCGAGGCGGAGCTCCGGGAGGCCGGGGCGACCTGGGTGGTCGACGACCTGCGGGCCGTTCCGCCTGGCGAACTCTTCGCCCCGGTGGCCTGAACCCGCGCCTGCCGGGGCGTTCCCGGCCGCTTGGGCCCGGCATGGTCAACAAGTGTGAACAAGTTTCAGGCCCGCGGCGTCTTTTGTGTTTGACCCTTACCCCGGCTTTCTTTAGCAACTCCGCCACATCCGTGATCGCTCGTCGCCGGGCCGACCTTGCCCGTGCGATTTTTTGGTCCATGGGGACTGAAGATCCTTCACGAATGGTGCCATAGGCCCATTGCCGAAAGCCCAATGCTAAAAGCCAAGACGTTTCTGGGGATCGACTTCGGGGCGGGAACCCTGAAGGTCGCCGAGTTCGAGCCGGCCGACGGCGGCGGTTTGAAGCTCCTCCGCTTCGGGACCCGCTCTCTCGGGCTTCCCGGGTCCCAGGATGCCGCGCGCGACGGGGTCCTCAAGCGCGCCCTGACCGAGCTTCTGGCCGAGGGAGGCTTCGTCTCCCGCCAGGCCAACATCTCGGCCCCCGGCTACCAGGTCTTCTCCAAGTTCGTCAAACTGCCCCCGGTCGACGCCTCCAAGATCTCCCAGATCATCCAGTACGAGGCCCAGCAGAACGTCCCCTTCCCCCTGACCGAGAGCGCCTGGGACCACCAGATCCTCGGCACGGCCGCCGACGGCGCCCGTGAGGTGCTCCTGGTGGCCATCAAGGCCGACGTCGTCGAGAAGCTCTTCGCGGTGGGCGAATCGGTGGGTCTCAAGATGGAGGTCGTCGACGCCTCGATGTCCGCCTTGGCCAACGCGTTCCGCTACAATTACGGCGACGTCGAGGGCTGCAGCGTCCTCATCGACATCGGCGCCAAGACCAGCAACGTGCTGCTCTTCGAGGCCAACAAGTTCTACGTCCGCACCGTCCCCGTCGGCGCCAACACCATCTCCCAGGAATACTCGGCCGAATCCAAGACGCCCTTCGCCGAGGCCGAGAAGTTCAAGATCGCCCAAGGATTCGTCAGCCTGGGCGGCGCCTACGAGGAGCCCGACGATCCGAAGGTCGCCGCCGTCTCCAAGGTGGCGCGCAACGTCCTGACCCGCCTGCACATGCAGGTGAACCAGACCATCCAGTTCTACCGCACCCAGCAGGGCGGCTCGGCCCCGCAGCGGGTGTTCCTGTGTGGCGGCGGCTCGGTGATGGCCTATTCGGCCGAGTTCTTCCAAGAGAAGCTCAACCTCCCGGTCGAGTACTTCAGCCCCTTCCGCAACGTCCAGATCGACCCGTCGGTCAACGTCGAGGAGCTGGAGCGTTCCGCCTCGATGTTGGGAGAGGTTGTCGGCCTCGGACTGCGCAACATCGCCGACTGCCCGGTCGAGCTCAACCTCCTGCCCAAGAGCTCGCGGGCCCGTCAGGAGTTCAACTCCAAGAAGCCCTACCTGGTGGCGGCCGCCTTTGTCGCCGCCGCGGGCGTCTGGGCCGCCGGCCTGTTCTACGCCAAGGTGGCGACCGTTCGCCGCGAGGGTCTGGCCACCATCTCCGAGAAGGTCGAACCCCTGGCCCGGGTCGAGACCTCGCTCAAGTCCGAGGAAGCCAAGCTGGCGGAGGCCCGCAAGCAGGCTGACCAACTCGGCGACTGGCTGCACGAGCGGGCCTACTGGCCGGACATCCTGGCAGAGATCCGTCGCGTGCTCCGGACCACCGAGATCGAGGCGACCCAGAAACTGGGGGTTCCGGTCGGCGTCTGGCTGGATACCTTCTACTCCACCGAGCCTCCCAAGCAGGAGGTCGCGGCCGCCGAGGAGGAGGCGCCGAAGGTGCCGATGATGAGCAAGGAGCTCATGATGCGCTACGGCCTCATCCCCCGGACGGCCATGCCGTCCGCCGAGGGTGGCGAGGGGGGTGGCGGCGCCGAGGGCGGTGCTGCTGGCGGTGCGACCGCCGGTGGCGGTGCCAAGGCCAAGGCCGCCAACACGAACGAAGTCTCCGTGCTGACGCTCAACGTCAAGGCGGTGAATCTCCAGCGGGTCAAGCAGGAGGCCAATGGTCAGATCGCCTACGACCTCGAGAAGCTGGCCAAGGCGAGCCCGCTCTTCGATGCCTCCGAGACCCAGCTTTCCGGCCAGCTCGAGCAGGTCGAGGACTCCACCCCGACCTTCAGTTTCCCGCTGAAGGTCAAGCTCAAGCGCCCCATCAAGCTCTGATATGCCCTGGATCAAGCGCAATCTAGCCTTCGTCGTCAGCCTGGCCGTGGCGGTGGCCCTGCTGATCGGCGGGGCCGTCTACCTCTTGTCCGCCCAGTCCGAGGCCGAGACGGCGAGCGGCGAGCTCGAGGCCAAGAAGAACGAGTACGATACCCTCGTCAAGCGGGAGCCTTATCCCAATGCCAAGAACATCGAGCAGGCGAAGGCCGAGCAGGCCCGGGTCACCGAGCTGAAGGCTCAGTCGCTGGCCACCTTCTCCCAGTATCCGGTCTTCACCACCCTCGACGACGCCTCCTTCAAGGCGCTGCTCACCCGAACCATCGCCGATCTCGAGCGGTCGGCCGAGCGCCGGGGAGTCAAGCTGCCGAGCGGGTCCTCGACGGCCGGCTCCGGCGCCTCCAAGTACAATTTCACGTTCGACACCCAGCGCCGCGAACTTCGTCTGGCCCCGAGCACCCTGCAGCCCCTCGCACTGGCCCTGACCGATGTCCGTGAATTCTCGGAGATCCTCTTCGCTTCGAAAATCCACTCCCTGGTGTCCATCAAGCGCACCGCCATCGGCACCAACGAGACGGCTGGATCGGGCGATCTGCTCTCCAAGAAGGTTGGCACCAACACCGTCATCGGGGCGGGTATCCATCCCTACGAGGTGCAGTTCCAGTGCTTCAGTTCCGAACTTGCCGAGGTGCTCAACCGCTTCGTGGCGGCGTCGAACGCCTACGTCCTCAAGACCTTGAATGTCGAGAGACCCTCCGCCGACGGATCTGAGGGCGCAGAGGCGGCGCCGGCCAGCCAAGCCACCACCATGATGGCCATGATGGCCCGGTATGGTCTCCGTCCCGGCATGGGCACCATGCCCCAGCCCCAGCAACCCACGGCAGCGGCCCCGGCCCCGTCTGGCAAGGTGGGTGACATCGTCCTCGAGCAGAAGCCGGTCAAGGTCACCCTCGGCTTCGAGGTGGTTCGTCTGGCACCGCCGCCGGCGGCCGGCCAGGCTCCGAAGGCGGTACGACGGTAGGCCGCAATTCCCGGAATCCATGGAATTCATCAAGAAACATTACGAGAAGCTGGTTCTGGGCGTCGTGCTCCTCGCCGTCGCCGGTCTGGCCATCTTCCTGGTCTTCGCGGTCTCCCAGGTCCGTTCGGACCTCGAGAGCGCCCTCCAGCAGTTCGCCGGAGCCAAGCAGAAGCCGCTGGTGCCGGAGAACCTCGAGACCAACCTCACCGCCCTGAAACGGGTCGCGGGCAAGCCCGCCATCTCGCTGGCGGCCCCCGACCACTACACCTTCAATCCGATCACCTGGGCGCGCGCCGCTGGCGGACGCCTTGAGCCCACCCGTCCACGCCCCGACACCGGAGCCGGGGGGCTCACCTATGTCGCCTCACACGATCTGCTCCTGGAGATCGCCTTCGAGCAGGTGGCCGGAACGCCCGAGTCTCCTCGCTACCAGTTCTCCGTCCGCCGTGACTACGAGAAGACGGCCAATGCCCGTCGTGCGATGGTCGAGTCGGTCGCCGTCGGCTCCGAGAACAAGGACCAGCTGTTCCGCCTGGTCGAGGTGCAGGGACCCAAGGAGGCTCCCACCAATTTCATCTGCGAGCTCATCTCCACCCGTGAGTCCTTCACCTTGTCGAAGGGGAAGAACTTCCGTCGGACGCAAGGCTACTCCGCCGACCTTCGCTACGAGGCCGAGCGCCGTGATTTCCCCCAGAAGCGCGTCGGCGACTCCATCACACTCTCCGGCGCGGTCCACAAGATTGTTGCCATCGAGAAAGACGAACTTGTAGTGTCCGCGCCCAATTCCGTCAGAACCACCGTGGCGAGGTAATCCCCAAAACCGGCTCGTTTCATGCCCTTTTCAGCCCAACCCGTGAAGAAACCCATGACGAAAGTCTCGAAGATCCTGAGTCTCGTCGCACTCATTGCCGCGTTCGATGCCGCCTCCACCCGCGCCGTGGCGCAGGAGGCCGGCGAGATCGCCGTACGGCGCGAAGAAAAAGCCATCGTCCTTCGCAAGACGCTGGAAACCGCCGCCAACGCCGCGAGGCAGGGCGATCTGGTCTCGGCCGCGAAGTCCTACGAGGACGCATGGAATCTGACCGAGGAACTGGGTTCCAGCGTCGAGAAGGAACGGGGCATCACCATCGAAGGCTTCACCTCGACCCGTCTGGCGCTGGCCTACAATGCCGCCAAGGCGGGCGACTACAAGGAGGCGGACCTGCAGGTCAAGCGCCTGCTCAAGGTCGACCCCAACCACGTCAAGGCCAAGGGTTTCAAGCGCGAGAACGACCAACGTCTGGCCAACCTTGTCGGCAGGGTCCCCTCCGAGGAGGCCTTGAGCTTCGTCGGCCAGGACAGGACCAACAAACTCGCCGCCGCCGTCGCCGTCCAGGACGGTAAGCTGGCCTTTGAGATGGGCCACTTCGACCGGGCCGAGGCCAAGCTTCAGGAGGCCATCAAGCTCGATCCGGACAGCGGACCCGCCTACCAGTATCTGAACATCATCCGCGAGTCGAAGTACACCCGGGCCCACCGGGAGAAGCTCCTCACCGACAAGGACAAGCTCCTCGAGGTCGAGCAGTACTGGGAACAGCCCAAGTCCAAGCTGCCCATCGCCAATCCGTTCGCGAAGACCAACCGGGTCTACACCGGTGCCGGCCGTCAGGCGATCTATCACAAGCTCGACACCATCCGCATCAACGAGATCAAGTTCGACGGGCTGCCGCTGGGTGAGGTGGTCAAGTACCTGGACGAGCAGACCCGGCTTCGGGACCCGGAGAAGAAGGGCTTGGCCTTCGTGGTGAACTCCCAGGCGGATCTCCCCCTTGCCACTCCCGGCATGGGAGGCATCGATCCCGCCACGGGGCAGCCCCAGCAAAGCCAGCAGGCGGCCGAGCCGGTCGACCTCAACAACGTTCCCGTGCGGATCAATCCGGCCTTGAGGGATCTGCGTCTGGCCGATGTCCTCGAGATCATCACCAGCGTGGCCGAGAAGCCGCTCAAGTACTCGGTTGAGGAGTGGGGCATCATGTTCCGCCAGCGTCTCCCCGAGGCCAGCCAATTGCACTCCCGCTGGTGGCGCGTCAACCCCAACACCTTCATGGAAGGTCTGCAGAGCGTCACCGGGATGACCCCGGCGGTCGCCCAGGGTGGCCAAGGTGGCGGTCAGGGCGGCGGCGGTGGTGGTGGCGGGGCCGGTGGCGGCCAAGGCGGCCAGGGCGGCGTCTTCACCATTCCCCGTGTCGAAGTCAGCGGCATGGGTGGCATGGGCGGCGGCATGGGCGGTGGCGGTGGTGGCGGTGGTGGCGGCATGGGCGGTGGCGGCATGGGTGGCTCCGGAATCGCCGGCGTGACCACGACCAACCTCACGGCCAATGTGCAAGTCATGGTCCGGCAGTTTTTCATGGCCTGCGGTCTCAATTTCCCGATGACCATGATGCCCGGCGGCATGGGCGGCGG
>Ga0068877_10001907_pt1 | contig 17022 bp, 14 predicted proteins | sample NOAtaG_FD_66437 | JGI IMG/M metagenome (GOLD analysis project Ga0068877, IMG submission 66437) | Freshwater lake microbial communities from Lake Erie, under a cyanobacterial bloom - NOAA_Erie_Diel6S_1000h metaG | ecosystem: Environmental > Aquatic > Freshwater > Lake | place: USA: Ohio, Lake... | reverse complement strand
GTTTGCAGTGACGATCCCGACGACATGATGCTCGGTTCTTGGTTAAAATTTGCATCAGGATGTTGTTCAACGGAATTTGTGTTCTGTGCATCGTAGTAACCACGACGTGCGTAAAAGGAGCCACTATTGGCATACTCGTCGCGTGCCCAAAACATATGTCCCGTTTCATGAGTAAACGTCGATGTGGGGCGAGTCGAAGGGACAACCTGAAATAGGCCACCTGCAAAAGCAAAGGCACGGCTGAATGAGCCACCTGGAGCAAACGCTCCATCGCTGTCTGCTTCTGAATTCACAACGAACATGGTAAATGACCAATTGGCATCGTGGCGTAGACGTTGTGCATGATTAAAGTCACGCACATTGTCGAAGACATCCGTCCCGCTTGTGTAGCCAATGTTTCGTAAAAAGTCGGTGACCCACGTGGTGTAATGATTCGATGGCCGGGAGATAGGTTCGTACGGCGTGGAAACCCTGTTGTCCACGTAGGTGCGATCGATTACCCACTCAATTTTATGCAGCGAGCTTTTCGTCGCTAGCAACTGGTTCCACCAGTTCAGGCCCGTCTGAATCTTGGTCATTACGGAATTCACCTGCTGAGGTGTCCAATTCTCCGTGTTGGCGTCGATCGCTCCGTTGCTTTCCAGCAAGACAGGCGTCACGGCGATCCGTCCAAGCATGAACTCACCGAGATCATCTGGATCCGCGCCATACGGCAATGTCATCACCCGTCGGCTCTCAAGGCACTCTATTGCCAGCTTTCGCGTCTTTTTTCTAGAGTTCAGCATAAGAGATCCTGATGGTAGATGCCGGTTCTTACTATTTGATGTTAGTACGTCAAAAAGATTCCCCTAGAACCTAGTTGAAACAACGGCTTTTCTTCTTCGCGGATTACCCCCTTACCCTCTAGTTTTGTCACTTTTAACGATTTTTCCTCTTACTTGGTATCTTACGGATCGGCTCGTTTGGGGAAATGACCTTCCATTTGCGACGGAAGAAACCTAATGTCTCCATCGCATCGGCGTACACCGAACGACTGGTTCGTCAGGTTCGAGAACCAGATCAAATGTTAAGCTATTCCCTTTAGGCAAAAGCTAAAGAGGAACTAGTTTATGTGCCGATAGACCGGATACACCCGACTTTGCTTACATATTCTCAAGCGGAGTTTGGATCGAAAGGACTCGACCTATGGCAAATCACGTGACAAAGCAGGGCAATGACGCACTCCGTCCTGTGGGAAGCAACACTGTTCCCGTATTGTTCTCGCTTAAAAACGTTCAACCACTCATTCTCAATGCACCGCCAGCATCTCCATCGAAGGAAAAGGCTCCGACAGCCGATCAGGAGAAGGCTAGTACTGCGAGTCATACGGGCTTTGTAGCAGCCGGAGCGATTCAGCAAGTTCCGGTGGATGCAGCAGTTCTTTCTCGCCCAACCAAAGTTATGCGTGGCAGCCCAATCCTTAGAACCGTGGGGACTGTCCTGTTGGTTCTTTTGGTAATCCTCGTGATTCGCATGTCCGTCCCCATCGGTTCTGATAGCACCAGGCTTGCAGCTTCTAGGACTACGGATGATGTTACTGTTGAGCTGCAGAAAGTCGCTGGTGATTCAGCAGAATCTAAGAATGCTTTGCCGACGTTGCCGCAGTTAACGCAAGCAGATGTTAGCCACAAGCAAAATCTGGAGCCAGTTCTGTTGTCCCCCTCGCAGAATGTTGAGCCAACCACCGAACTTCAGCTGGGTTCAGCCAGCTCGGAACAGCCAGCCATCAAGGGGAGTGATACCGTTTCGAACCTAGAAATATCCGGAAGTGGTTCGGTGCCAGCTTTGCTTGCAGCCGTTCCCTCGCTCTCCTCATCCCCCAGCAGTTCTAATAGAATTCCCAGCGAAATGCCAAAACCTTCTGGCCTGAGGCTTGGCGAATCCACTGCGAGCGAGCAGTCTGCTCAGCCCTACACGAACGCGTCAACCTCCGCGGTTCCTCCCTACGCTTCAGCGAGACCTGAGCTTAATTCCGGAAGCGACATCCGCGAGACATCGACTCCTGATTTGGACAGCATGGAGGATCTAATTACTTTGTACAGGAGAGGGTTGGTAGATGGATCTGGTGCCGCGGCGGCTTCGGTTGCTAACAGTGGCATGCCCGCTAGGCAGGTTTCTGCCGGTAACTCCATTGAGCAGCATCAACCGACCTCCATCGCTCAGCGGTCCTCGTCAACGTTCCTCCCGACGACTCCCTATGCTCCCCTGAGTGCTGAGACGAATTGGCAAAATACTTCGATCGCAAGTCCTAGTTCACAGGTTGAAGGAGTTTCGCGTTCCGAAGCCGTCTTGCCTACGGGCTCGGTGACAAACGGCACTCTTCCGATGTCGTGGCAGTCCTACCCTCCCCCGCAGCGAACGTACGAGCCATTAACCTTGCCGAGCCCAGAGGCATCAATCAACACAAGTGGACTTAGCGAGAATCGATATCAGGCAAGCCTCATTCGTCAACCGAATCACGGAAGTTTGACGCCCATTGTTCAGCCAAAATCGCCCTACACACCTGTCGGGGCATCGGTAACATCGCCGGTCCCAACTGGAGCGGCAGGCACTTCGTTCGGTTATCCTCCCATCAATGTGCCATCCAACTAGCTTTGAACACGCTAAGAAATTGGTCTATTCCTATGAGTAACGAAGTCAACCAAGCTTATCTTCGTGCCTACATTAAGAGTCGTGCGGAGGGCGCACCGGTTCGATCTCAGCAACCATCTGCGGGAGGGAATCCTGGAAGCGAGACGATTCGAAAGCCAGTAACGCAAAGGGTCGATGCAGGAATGCAGCAAGTGCCCGCGCCGAATCTGCCCACCTCTTCTCGTCGGCCGGCCGTGAGCCTCGCACAAAAGGAAGTGTTGCGACAAGAGTCGACCAGCTCGGCTGAACAACCGCAGCATCCTGGCGTCTGGTCTCCTCTAGGAGTTGAACGAGGAATTAAAGCCACTGGTGTATTTCGCACTCAGCCAGCCGTGGTCGTTAACGGAACAGGTGCAGTCCGGCAAGTTTTTCATGATTCCGATTCGAAGCCTTCGATCCATCGATCGAAGCCAAAAAGTGCCTCTGTCTTACTTCCTGGGGTATTGTCCGCTGAGGCGGAAAGCTCTCCTCGCCCATTGAATTCGAAGCCTGTCGAGGTGCCTTCGCAGATCAAGGGCTCTTCTGCTCCCAAGATTCGAATCGATCGCGCGCACTCGGGAGCGCATATCGATAGGATCCGATCCGAAGCTACCGCTAGGCCTAGCTTGGCTCATTTGCCAGCTTCCGATGTTGTTTCGCCGCCGTTGAGTAAGAATAGAGCCGGTTACGTACCGCAAGCTGCTCCCGTTGCAGCGCAGCAACCCATCGCGCCGATTGGGCTCGCTTCGGTTCCGGAATCGCCTGCTATAGCTTCCTCGCAAAATGCGATTCCGCAACACGACACAATTGCACAAGATACGCATCCCGGTTTTCCTGCCGAGCAAACAAAGCATCGAAGATTGGATGCAAGTCATGAAGTGTCGGCACAAAGGAAGCTGTCTGCATCGCAAGCAAGGGCTTCGGAAGCACGTAGTTCCTTGCCGTTGCCCGTCACATTCTCGGCGAGTTGGGAAGTGGATCGATTCTTTTGGCCCGAAGTCGCGATGCAAATCGAGAAGGCGCACGGCGAGGCTTTTCAGCAGATTGGCAAGCATCTAAGGCTGGCGAACCAAGAAGGATTGAAGGTGATGGCCGTCACCAGTGGCGAGCGTGGAGTTGGGCGAAGTACCGTAGCTATACATTTGGCTAGGTGTGCTGCCGCGTCCGGACTAAATGTAGCTCTTGTGGACGCAGACACGTTTTATCCGAGCTTGGTGGATCAGTTGAGGCTCGATGTAGAGCACGGCTGGCAGGATTGTTTGTTCGAAAATGTACCACTTGAGGAAGCGGCAGTGCGCTCTGTCGAGGATCGAATAACGGTCTTTCCTTTGACGAGCATTGTCTCAGCTCAGCAAATGCATGTGAATTTACACCGCATGTCGAAAATTGTGAAACGAATTGCTTCGGCATTTGATTTTGTCGTTCTGGATTCCAATCGACTAAATCTTGAGCAGCGGGAGCTTGTTGGTGTCTCCCAAGAAACGATCGTCGATGCTGCTATCGTTGTGGTCGACACAGAGCTTAGCATCAAGGAAAAAGTCGACACGGCGGTGAGCATTCTGCAAGGAATGGGGATTGGTTCTGTCGGTATGGTCGAGAACTTCAACGGTTAATTGAGGCAGTAAAAGATGTATCTTTCCCACTGGGGGCTCGAATGCTCGCCTTTTGAAGCCAAGGTAGATTTGCGTTCTTACTATCCATCCGAGTGCCATCAGGCTGCCTCGCTCAAGCTTAACTACGCAATTGAACAACGCAGATCCGTTGCTCTATTGTGCGGCGACTCTGGGCTTGGGAAATCGATGATTTTGGAGTCATGTTTGCAGCAGTTGGCGGAGGAGTTCTCACCAATCGCTAGAGTTGTGTACCCTGCCATGCCTGCCGAATCACTCCTGAAACATATCGTGCGTCAAATCGGACCTAGAGATTCCGAGCCTCAGTTGGACATGGCGAATTTGGTCGAGGGGTTGGAACGTATATTTCGGCATAACATCGGCGATGGACTGCACGCGGTTGTTGCCATCGATGAAGCTCATTTGCTTCAACAGCATGGGTCTCTCGAAGCGTTACGATTGATTCTTAATCTAGCCAGTGATGCATGCGCTTCCGAATCCGCTTTAACTCTGGTTCTTTGCGGATCGACCTCTTTAGTATCTCATGTAGCCAAGAACGCTTCTCTAGAGGATCGCGTTGCCGTTCGCTGTGTTCTTGAGCGGTTTAATTTGGATGATACGATTGCGTATATCTCACATCGTCTTCGATCCGCTGGCTGCGCGAATGAGGATGTTTTTATGCCGAGAGCTATGGAAACCATACAGCTCCTTTCCCAAGGAGTTCCTCGTCGAATCAACCGACTATGTGACCTTGCTCTGATGATCGGTTTCGCTCAGGATCGAACCAAGATCGATTCAAAAACGATCGAAGCTGCTCACGCAGAGCTATCCTCGTTTCGGCAAGTTGCATAACCATCAGTCTCAATCGATTCTTTCTAGAAATAATTCACAAGAACTTCTTTAGATCTTCTAAATGCCTTGAATTAGCCTGGAGCCCAAAGCCGATTTAACGCTATAAGAAATCCTGCGGTGATCCCATTCGAGCCAGCAGTCGATGGCACAAGCGGGGTTTTCCCATGCGTTGTTGATCGGTTGCTCGTTAGTATGTGAGGTGATCGAATTGCTTGATCGTTTGATGATGTAGCGTGGGACTTTTTCTCTGGCCCCTTTCTTTTTGCGACAGCCAACCGCACACACGATCTGTCGCGATTAGTTCCGCGTTCCATAGTCGCGGTTTCGTGATCCTCCGGTTCACTGGTGAGCAAAATGTTCACGAAAGAACTTCATTGGAGAGGTTGCGGTCATGGTTTCTAGCACATTCATACTAATGTTTTGTGTAACCGTCGCGGGGCGAGTATGGAGCGATGGTTCCCTTTCGGAGTGCGTTGATCTCATTGAGCTAAATCACTTCTATGATCGGCAAGGGAAGCACGTTTACGATCAAGTGATATTCTACGAGAGGCATCCGGGAAATGGCAGATATCACGTTCGCGCTTGGTGTCTTGTCGAAGACAGAGAGTCGCTGAATCGCCGTCCGTTGAAAGATGAGGTTTCGAGCCTCTATCGAGTCGACTGGTTTGATAACGATCAGCAAGTGCTACGAAGTATTCGCAGCCGTTTGTTTCGGGAGAGCTGGACGCATACAGATCCGGAGCGAACTGACAAACAGCAACTCGATGAACGGATGCGGCTTCATTTGGTGGCCCCGCACAAAAAACGTCAGTTAGCCGAAGAGAGGATTGCTAAAGAGTCTTTCCCGGCACTGGAAATTGAACGTTCCAACTTGGTTGCCTCGGTCGATACAGTCCAAGTTATTGCAGTTCATGGCAAGTGAATTGCATCGCACAGGCTCGAACACCACTTTCATTCAGGAGAATCGCTTGATGAAAGGTATTCTATTTCGAGCCGATGCCGTTCCTCCATCGCTATTTTCAGGTCCTCAGTCGAGGCACTTACTCCGATAATAGAACAGACGGGGTATCCAGTTTCGAATTGCATCGGTTCGTTGGGTATATCCGCGAACCAGCAGCCCGAAGATGTATCGCTACCGTTCGTGAATGACTCAAGCGGTAGACGGTGATGCCACCATCGCTCGATCATTGCTTCGCTTACTTCAATACTTCGCGGAGCATACACAACTCGTTTTGCGAAGCAGCGTGACGATGCTATTCTCGACGATTGGCTATTCTGCAGAAGTTTCTGCCATGCGTCGTTTGCCAATTTTCCTGATACCGCAAGACTATGCAGTCGTACAAGCTCCAGCCCGGTAGAAGCTTCGAGCAGTTCCATGCTCGCTGTCCAACGCGGGTTGATTTCTAGCAAGTACCATTGGCTCCCTCTGCGAATAAAGTCTGCTTGCCAAAGTCCTTTCCAATGTGATGCGTCTGTGACGTTCTTTGCGAAAGCGTCTAGGAGCTGCCAGTCTTCTTCTGGTAACGAGACAGGGCCTACCGAGCCGTGGTAAACGAAAGGCCCCCAAGGGTGTGGCTGCGCTGGCCATGCTTCGGTGCAGCCCAAGGCTATACCGTCGCGAGTAGAGCTTAGAAATGTCACGCCAACCGATTGGCCATCGATTCGCTCTTGAACGATACCGTTGCTTGAAGCCAAGGCCAAGGGCGATGCCAAAGGTGATTCCTCTCGATTCCACGCAGTAATTCCAAGCCCACCCGCTTGATCGAGTCTCTTGAAAAGATACGCATTGTCGCTGGCGGAATCGGTTGGTGTTCGGGGAAGATCGTCGGGCTCGGAAAGGATGGGGCCTAGTTCCCAAGACCAAGGGAAAAGCATTCCGCTATTCTCGGACCAGTTTCTCCAGTTCTTCCAGCATCGCATGGATAAATACTGTGCGGGATTCATCATGTTTGGAAACATGCGCGATAGCCTGGCAATCAAATGAAGGTTGTTCTCGGTCCCGCCAGCGAGCACGCAGAACTGCGGAAAGCAGGATTTCGCATCCAGCCCACTCGGACGATTGTTTAAAAAGTCGTCGATAGCTTCGTCTGTTATGTCTTCATCTGACAGCCAGAGGGAATGCATTTTTGCGGCTTTGCGAGTGTCCCGGTCACCACATCGATCGATAACCAGCGGAGAAAACCCCTGCCCATTTGCGCATTGTGCGAGTGATCGACACGTAAAGCCGACCACGAGTACGGCATCCGACAAATCAGCCATCAATCATCCAAACACGAGATACCGGTCCACTTTGCCCAGAAGCTGCCAATTTGATTGACTGCACACACGACTTAAGTCCTCGAAACGCCAAATCCGCGAATTGTGGTAGCGGTCTAGATCGACAGTTCTAGAATATCGTCAGTTTGAAGCTGAGACAAAGGACTGTCAATGCGAAGCCTTCCTGTTTCAGCATCCTTCCCGTTTTCCAAAAACCGAGAACTACAACCATGGCCAAGAAAAAGTCTAGCTCGAAACCAGCCAAAGCCAAAACCAAATCCATGGGACGAATTGTCTTGAAGACTGGCGAGGCCCTTGTCGAAGCCGAACCAGCCTGGTCCGCTGCTGAACCCGAAGTCATTATCGGCGAATTAGATGGTCCAGTTGGTTTCGCTTTCGCAAATCTAATCGGCAGCCAAGTCAAAGGTCACACCAAAGTATTCGCAATTCTCAACAGCGACGTGCAAGTAAAACCTGCGACAATCATGGTAAGTAAAGTCACCGTGAACTCAGAGAAATACACAAACATCTTGATGGGAACCGTTCAGGCGGCGATCGCACATGGCGTTCTCGATGCGGTTCGTGCTGGCTCGATCCCAAAATCTAAAGCAAACGACCTGGGGATCATTGTTTCCGTTTGGCTGGATCCATCCATCGTTGATGTGGATTATGATCCAAAACTATTATTCCAAACCAATCGAGAAGCCACAGCCAAAGCCATTGCAAAAGCGATGAACAACGAGCCTTCCATCGATTGGCTCCTCAAGAATCAAGAGACCGTACCTCACTTTTTCCATCAATTGGCGCTCGACGGCAAACTCTAAATGCACTCGGTCGTCGTCAAGATCGGTGGCTCGATCCTGTTCTCGTCGAATGCTCTTGATCGGTTGATAATGAATGTCGCCGATCAGTATCCCGATTGCAGCTTGTTTGTCATCGTCGGAGGTGGAGAGCTTGTTGAAGCTATCCGCATCCTCCATCGGTTACGTCCCGAACTGGATGGGGAACGGTTGCATTGGAAGTGTGTAGAGTTATTGGATGCCACCTGGGAGTTAGCATGCACAATTGTGCCGACGGCCGTCCCGATTTTGACCGCCAGTGATTTGCACGCCGCCTTAGACAATCCGGTGCCATCCACCTACATAGTTCGCGTCGGATGTTTCTACACGGAAGCCATTCACTCGACCTTGAGCGAAGAAGTTCGTCCCGCATTAAACTGGAACACGACTACCGACGCGCTGGCCTGGTTGCTGGCGTACACCATCGAATCAGACCAACTGGTGATTGTAAAGAGTTGCGATATACAAGAAAACTTATCGCTCAGCCAAGCAGCACGTGACGAGATCGTGGATGGCGAAATTATGAATCTTTCCCGACGCAGTCCGGGTATCGCAGTTCGATTTCTAAGTACCTTCACGCAGGCGGAGTAAACTTCGGTGCGTTTGATTCGATCGTCGATTCAGTTTCATCCGTAGGAGCATAAGTCACCTTTGGCTCGTAGGTCTCGACTGCTTCGAATTCACGTTTGAATTCATCAACGCTTTTCTTGAGCCCGCGATAGGTGCCGCCTAAATTCCTGGCCACCTCCGGAAGCTTCGATCCGAAGAGAAGTAATGCGACTATTCCGAGCAAAACCATTTCGGAAGTCCCAACGCCAGTAAAAAAGGCTAAACAAAGACCGTCTGTCACAATTTCCCTTTTCCTCTCAGATCAGAAAGCCAATCGTACTACGCACTTTCAACCCAAAAGATCGCACTTGCACACGTAAACGATTAAAGCGTAACGTCGATTTAGGAGGGCTTGGAAGCTGGGTCTGCAGCGGGCTCGGAGTCTTCGTCCCGCATACCTTTTTTGAACTCAGTCGCACTGCGACCAAGATTACGCATCAGAGTCGGGAGCTTTGCGCTTCCAAACAACAACATCGCAACGATCAAAATGATCAATAGTTCCTGTGTGCCGACGGAGGGTAGAAAGGCAAGCATTTTCAAAATTCCAAGGTGGGAGGTCGATCAGTCGCCGAACGCGAACCGCTAATCCATTTTAGGCGGCGGAGCATGAGTGTCAAACCGCCAATCATCCAATCGGCGGCGTTATTCCATTAGAAAAGAAAGGTATTCGGCAGGAAACGGAATAATCGGCAGGCTTTTGCAGGGTTGTGTGGATTTCTAATAGTCCTTTGTATCCGGGCTTTATTGCGAACTTTCGTCGACATGGAATAGAGAAATATGAATTGCGAGGAAGTCAAAACGAAAATGGATGAAAAAATGGAACAACATTAGGAAAATCCCGCTGTAGTCTTGCCACTTTAACGCGATTTTTAGTAAGAATAAATGTGCTCAAGATCCTCTCCATGGGCGCTTTACGATTTTCGTTGTCGAAGTTCGCGGTCGGTCGATCCCGTTTCAATAATCTACTTGATGCGGTCGGGCGGTCGCGTATAGTGAAATGGATCGAGTTTGTAATGCAGTCGCAGAAAATGGCGGTAGATGGAACTGAGTTGCGGGTAGACCTGCCAAATCACGACCCTCTCGGATTGACATCCTACCAGTCTTTAGGCTTCTTTGATGAGATGTTCGATGAATCGGGAGCACCTCGCTTGGCTTCCAGTTTCCTGACGAATAAGTTGGGCGGTTTGGTATATGGTGAGTTACAACGTCGGCAAAAAGCGGCGGATCACGAATTGCTGAACATGGGGATTACCTTCAATGTCTATGGACATGCCGCGGGCACTGAAAAAGTTTGGCCATTCGATCTCATTCCAAGAATCATCGAAGAACAAGAGTGGATAGAAATCGAGTCTGGTCTGAAGCAACGCATTCGAGCGTTGAACATGTTTATCGATGACATGTACCATGACCAAAAGATTGTGAAGGATGGCGTGTTCCCAGAATACATGGTCCAGTCAAGCAAAGGGTTCCTGCATCAAATCAAAGGCATGAAGCCGCCTAAAGGAATTTGGTGCCACATCACCGGGACGGATCTTGTTCGTGGCGGCGACGGACAGGTATATGTTCTCGAGGATAATCTTCGTTGCCCATCCGGCGTTTCCTACGTGATCGAGAACCGAGAGGTGATGAAGAGAACGTTTCCACAACTGTTCGACGGGCAAAGCATCCTGCCTGTTGAGACATATCCAGAGCAATTGCTGAAAATGTTGCAGTATGTCGCGCCAGAGCCTGCCCGAGATCCCACGGTAGTTGTGTTGTCTCCAGGCATTTACAACTCGGCCTATTTTGAGCACTGCTTCTTGGCCCAGCAAATGGGCGTGGAGTTGGTGCAGGGAAGCGATTTGCTAGTTCATCGCGGTTATGTGCACATGCGTACTACGAAAGGACTAAAGCAAGTCGATGTGATCTACCGCCGTATCGACGATGCATTTCTAGATCCCGATGCTTTGCGAGCCGATTCGACGCTGGGCGTTCGCGGATTAATGGAGGTCTATCGACAAGGTAAAGTCGCCCTCGTTAACGCTCCAGGAACTGGAGTCGCCGACGACAAAGCGGTGTACGCCTACGTACCGAAAATGGTGAAGTATTATCTGGGTGAAGAAATGACGCTGCCCAATGTTCCAACGTATTTGTGCGCCGATGAATCCGAGCGAAAGTACGTATTGGAGAACATCCACGAGTTGGTCATCAAGCCCGCCAACGAATCGGGAGGGTATGGAATCATGTTGGGACCAAAGTCGACCAAAGAACAACATGACCAGTACCGTGAGTTGATAAAGGCCAATCCACGAAATTATGTAGCGCAACCGATGTTGGCACTTTCCACTGTTCCTACGTTATGCGGCGAAAAGCTGGAAGGAAGGCACGTGGACTTGCGTCCTTACATCCTGTACGGAGAAGACATTTACATTGTTCCTGGCGGGTTGACACGTGTGGCCTTAGTAAAGGGCTCGCTCGTAGTGAATTCATCACAAGGTGGTGGAAGCAAAGACACCTGGGTTCTTAGGACAAAAGGTTAAAGGCGAAGCCATGCTATCAAGAGTTGCCAATTCTATTTTTTGGATGAGTCGTTACACCGAGCGTGCAGAAAACGTTGCTCGCTTTATTGACGTCACACTTAATTTGACCATTGATATGGGGCAAGAGCGTCAGCTTCAATGGGAACCCTTGATCTACACGACTGGGGATCAGGAACTATTTTTCGAACGTTATTCTGCCGCAAATCAAGAAAACGTGATTCGGTTTTTGACGTTCGATGACGAGAATCCGAATTCGATTGTTTCCTGCTTGCAGATGGCTCGCGAGAATGCCAGGACCACACGTGAAATGATTAGTAGTCAGATGTGGGAAGAACTGAACAAGTTCTATCTGCTGGTTCGAGATGCGAGGAATGATTCTCGAGCTATTTCGTCTCCATTCGAATTCTTCGGTAGAATCAAACAGGCCGGATACTTGCTCGAGGGCGTAACCTATGGCACGATGTCCCATGGCGAAGCTTGGAACTTTGGACGACTCGGTACATTGATCGAACGAGCTGACAAGACTTCACGCATATTGGATGTGAAGTTCTATCTGCTGTTGCCTGGACTAGAGCATGTGGGGACGCCGCTTGATATCAGCCAGTGGGGGACTCTGCTAAAAAGCGCGAGCGCTTTAGAAATGTATCGAAAGAAATATGGACGACTACTGCCAAAGAATGTTGTTCAGTTCTTGCTTTTGGATCGAAACTTTCCCCGAGCCGTCCGATTTTGCATCATTCGAGCAGAGCAATCCCTGCTGGCGATCACTGGTGGAACACAGGGGAACTTCAACAATCGGCCGGAGCAATTGCTTGGGCGGTTGAGAAGCGAGTTTGATTATTTGCATATAGACGACATCATGGATGTTGGCTTGCATGAATCGATCGACGATCTTCAAAGCCGTCTCAATGAAATAGGAGAGGCGATTTCTCTTTCGTTCTTTGTCGTGTCTCCAGAAGCGGTCGCCGTTTAGCCAATGCGGAAGAATTCGTCGATGTGCACGAACAAGGCCGAATCTCTTCAAGAATCGGCCTCGTTTTGAGACTCCGAGCAGCAGCTTTCATCTTATTGAAGCAAGACTCAAGATGCACCTTTCAAAGTTGTCGCTCGTTTACTTGAACTTGGAATGACAGGCCATGCAGTCGGTTGTCTTCTTGAGTTCATCGATCGCGCCCTCTTTTCCGAGCACGACCTTACCGGCGCTGACGACAGTTGCACTGGCTGCAAGCTTCCATTCTGTCTTGTCGCCCTTTTTCGGTTCGCCTTCGAGCATATCGATATAAAGATCCAATAATTGCTTCTTCTCGTCGTCAGAGGCGGAGCCTGCAACGATCTTCTTCATCAAGCCGTCTTTATGCGCGATCTTCATAACCTCTTTGATTGACTTCGGGGCTGGTGCTGGATTCGCGACGAACGCCGTAACAGTCGTGCCGGATGCAACGAGTCCCACCAATGCGATTAAAGCAAACTTCAACTTCATAGCCATACCTCCTTCGATGCAGACATACAAAACACTCATGGATGTCGCTTGTTGCTCGGCGGACCTTGCCTTTAAAAGGAATATGCAATCGCCAAACCAACGAAGCTTCGAACATATAGGTCGAAGTATAACGAAATTGTCCAGCTCGATGTGGTTCTCGATTCATGTTTTCACTTTCTAGGTTATCGAGTACCATGTGGCGATGATTACTTCTGAAAGCGCCGGGATTGGCAAGCCAAGCGTACGATTTCTTGGTGGGACTGAGTCTATTTTAGGCTCAATGTACTTGTTGGAATTTGGTTCCTATCGATTTCTATTTGATTGCGGACGAGAGATTCACTCCCGTTTTCCGCGAACTGGGCTTCGGTCATTTGGGATTGACCCCGCGTCCATCGATGCTGTTTTTCTCAGCCATTCACACGTCGATCATTGCGGAAATCTGCCCTATCTGGTTAGTGAGGGCTTTATAGGCCCCATCTACTGTACCCACGCAACACGTGATCTGACCGAAGTGGTTTTGCTAGATTCCGCAAGAATTCACGAAAACGAATTTGCTCGAACAGGGAGATCGAGTGGTTTTAATTCAGCTGATGTAGAAGATGCAATGGAGCAGTTCGTGACGGTCGATTACGGTTGCGAAACAGACGTTCTTGATGTCGCAAAAATCCGGCTCTTTAATTCTGCTCATGTGCTGGGCAGCTGTATGTTTCAGATGGATTTCGATTGGAATAGAAAGAACTTTCGATTTGTCTTTACCGGAGATTTAGGGCGATTCGGATTGCCAATTGTTGGTGAGCCAATGCACGTTCCATCGGCGGATATGATCGTTTGTGAAAGTACTTATGGCGGGCGAATTCACGACTCCTTCGATGAAACAATCCAACAGTTCACCAGTTTGATCAAGCGGACGGTGGATCGTCAAGGAAAGGTCTTGGTACCCGCATTCAGTCTAGGCAGAACCCACCTTGTGCTGCATTGTTTGCGTCATTGGATGGAAACTGGATTACTTCCTAAAATACCCATCTATGTCGATAGCCCGCTTGCTCAACTGATTGAAGAAGTCTATGAAGAGCATCAGACTGCGGAATACATATCGACGAATATAGAATTTGAATGGCTGGAATCCAAAGATGACGCGTGGTACAGAACCACTCAACGGGACCCCTGTATCATCATTGCGTCTGGTGGAATGTGCGAAGGCGGACGTATTCTTGATCATCTAAAAGTCCATATCGATGATCCTCGCTGCTCATTAGCTCTTGTAAGCCATCAATCTCCAAACTCCATAGGTGCACAAATGTTGGCACCCACTCCCAAAGTGCGGTTTCATGGTCGCGAATGGAACAAGTGGATTGAAGTCGCCAAGATCGGTGGGTTTTCAGGGCATGCAGATACGCACGATCTAACGAGGTTACTAGCCAACGCGGCTTCCGAAACAGGAAAGATCTGCTTGGTTCATGGCGAGACATTGCAGAAAGAAACGCTCGAGCAAAAGTTGTATGAGTTGGGATTCAGCAATGTCATCGTCCCCTCGTTTGACCAAAGATTCGAAATGTAATATTGCGTTGCAACATAAAGGAATGCTGGAACAACTAGCAGGCGATCGCTAGAGTCGTTCGTTGACAGGATAGCGAGTGAATTTCCATTGGTAGCTAAGCGCGCAATCGCAAGTGTAATCCTCCCGCGAAAATCTTCGCTTTCCCAGAAGGAGGATTAAACAACAAGATAGATCGCCTTGTCATCGCGCATCTCGGATACAAAACGTTGGAAACACGCTATACCTAGACAAGAACTTAACTAGCGGTGCGCAGCTTGGATTCTATTCGTGAAAAGCACCATCGGAAATTTTCAATGGATTGACGTTACTTGATTGAATCGAAGAGATGTTTGGAAGTACTCTAGCAACATAACCGACCACATGATCTGCTTTTTATAATGGTCGCGAAGCGGTTCTGGTTTCTATGCTATCGCGTATAGGAAAGTTCGCGTAGAAGGCTGCTTCGTCGATGCCGTCTCCATCAAAATCTCCGACGACAACATTGCTTCCCTCTCCCTCGATTTTAAACACGCTATCGGTCGCATCCCAAGCTCCATTGCCATTGCTGTCGACGATTAAATCACCACCTCGTACAACAGCCACTTCGTCAAGACCATCGCCGTTGAAGTCTCCAACGACAGCGATATCACCCGGTTTGCCAAACTCGAAGTAGGAGTCGACGGCTTCGGTGAATACCCCGTCTCCATTGACATCGAGTCGCCAGGATCCGTTACTAAAGATTCCCAACGTGGAGACACCATCGCCATTGAAATCGCCAGCGACAGGTTGATCAACATCTCCACCAAAACGGAAGACGTGATCAATCACATCCGATCGAGGACTTCCATTCAGGCTTCGTTGCATCAATCGCCCTTGTTGAATTCTCAAGTCACCTCGTGGAACGTTCTTGGGGCGTGGTACCTGCCTATTCTCTGGGTCAGGTAGTCCAGGTTCTCGCATCAAGGCATCTTCGTCACCATCCCACTCTGGACCGAAGATGCCGATATCATCTTTTCCATCTCCATCCCAGTCACCAATGATCGGTTCATCACCACGTTTGCCAAGACTTGCCCATAAATCGCCCTCGTCCCATACTCCATCGCCATTGATATCCAACAACCATTCACCATCTTTGAAAAGACCAAGCTCGTCTGTTCCGTCGCCATTGAAATCACCTGCCATTTGCTTCGCTCCCGCAATATCAAAGGCATCGCGAGTCAGCTTGGCGATCTTTGTCTTCGTGGTAGATACGACAGTCCATTGTCCGCGATCCATCGTGTCAATAGTCCAATGGGTTGGATTCAAAACCACTGCCGATGCCTTGACTCGTTCACGACTAACTCTCTTGCCAGTTAGTGGACCTCGTGGTTCACCCGCGTTGATAACACTCAAGTGCCATGTGTATTCTTCTACGTAGGCGTAGAGAGGGGCATCCGGTGTCTTGGCAACAATCGGTGGCAGCACGAGCATTCGATCGAAATTGATGGAAACGTAGCCGTTCTCAGGAGCTGGAGTGATAGGTGGACGTGGTGATTCTGGCGGAGGAGCTGGAGTTCTCGGCTCATCCGGTGGCAATGCAGCTACGATGATTTCGCTAAAGTTGTTCTCTATTGATCGGCCTCCCGACTCCAGGTTGATCATCAAGATAGCATCGCTACCAGGATTCGTACTCGGATCGATTGCGAGGAGCTCAATGATTCCTAGTTGATTTTGATCGCCGGCGTCATCCACGTTGATTGCAAAGCTACCGAAACTTGAACCCGGGGTGTCGCGACCATCGAAGTATCCATTCGGTTGCACCTGATAAACGTGAAAAGCTCCAGATCGCAATCCACGGAACTCATAGTAACCGTTTTCATCCGTTGTGACTCGAAGGCTTTCCGTCTGATAGATGCCAGGCAACGCGTTTAGAGATGGAATGCGCAGCCCCGTACGAGTTCGCAACTCTAGAACGACACCGCTGATCGGCTTGTCGGTCGCGTCCCGAACCCCATCGCGAATCCCCAAGAGCGATTCGGGCGGTTGGCCATTTTGGGTGAGGATTTCGTCACCATCCTGGAAAACGTATCCAGAGATGATGGCGGGCGGCACTTCACAGAAGTCGAGTTGGCTGATGCTCTGTCCAGAGCTCAATCGAATCTCGCGGATAAGGTCCGCTTGATCGGTTAGCCCCACTCCAGGAGGCGCCATCTGTCCACCCTGGAAGTAGCCATCAGGTTGTGTTTCTCGGATGGCATACGTGCCAGGGCGCAAATTATCGAACTGATAGCGACCTTCGCTGTCGGTTCTCGTCGTTTCGATGACGACACCATTCTCGTTCAGCAGTTCAATCAGAACGTTCGCTATTGGATCTTCCTGTGGATCACGAATGCAATCGCCATCCGCATCTTCATACACATGACCTGATAGGCTACTTGGTAACAGCTCGCCGAAATTGTAATCAACTCCTGAGTTGCCAGCATTCAATACGATGGATCGGATCGCGTCATTTCCATCGATCACACCGACGACCGAGCCCGAGATGGTGCCGACGCGATCCTTGCCATCGAGATAGCCTGTCGGAGTAACTTCGGTGATCCTATAGGCCCCTGGGGTTAGACCGTCAAATCGATATCTCCCCAAACTATCCGTGCGGATCTCCGAAACTCCGTTGCTACCTTCCAGTCGGATG
>Ga0068877_10001901_pt1 | contig 17054 bp, 14 predicted proteins | sample NOAtaG_FD_66437 | JGI IMG/M metagenome (GOLD analysis project Ga0068877, IMG submission 66437) | Freshwater lake microbial communities from Lake Erie, under a cyanobacterial bloom - NOAA_Erie_Diel6S_1000h metaG | ecosystem: Environmental > Aquatic > Freshwater > Lake | place: USA: Ohio, Lake... | reverse complement strand
TCCCGAACGTCGTCCGCCACCGATGCGACCGCACGGCGCGCTGCGTTCGTGCGGGTCTCGCTGCTTCGCCGCGCGAGTTCTCGCTCCTCGCTCTCGAGCCCCATCAGCGCGTCGATGGCCTCGGCGAGCGCCCGATCCCGTGCGCCGAAGGTCTCCTCGCCTGCGCTCTCGCCGGCGCCGCCCACCGCCGCTGCCAGCGCATCGAGCTCCTGCTCGAGCCGCACGAGGGCGCGCCCGGCCTCGTCGAGATCGCCGCGCTCGACGGCCTCGCGCAGCCGCTCGAGGGCAGCGGCCGTCTCCGCGGCCTCGGCCTCGGTGCTCTCTGCGTTCGCGAAGTCGCTCGGCGATGCGTGGGCCATCGCGCCGAGGCGCGCACGGAGATCGGCGAGCCGCTGCTCGGCGCGCGCGACCGCCGCGAGGATGCGGGCCCGCGCCTCCGGGCTGTCCGCGCGGCGCAGCTCACCGAGCAGCGATGCGATCTCCCGTCGGAGCGCCTCGAGCTCGCGCGCGATGGCCGCGGCGTCGTCGGCCCGAGCGCGGAGCACCAGGTCCTCGAGCGCGAGCGCGTCGTCCTCGAGTTCGGCGCGGGCACGTCGATCCAGGTCCTCGCGCAGCGGCAACTCGGCGAGGTTCGGCTCGTGGAGGCGCCGCTCCTCGTACCCGAGACGCCGCACGCGCTGGGCCATCTCGCGGTAGATGGGGACATCGGTGGCGCGGAACCCTGGCCGCCCCTCGATCGCGACCGAGAAGCGCGCGAGGGCCTCGGTGAAGGCCTCGGTGGCAGGTCGAATCCGGGCCCAACGCGCAGCGGCTTCGGCGCTACCGATCGGGGACGGGGCCTCGAGCCGATCGGCGAGCAGATCCAGGCATTGCGCCGCGAGCGCGGCGAGGTCCTCGATGCCCTCCTCCCGCCGGCTCGCCTCGGAGGCCAGGGTGAGGGTGCGGGTGACCGAGCGGCCGACGTTCGGCCCGGACACCTCGTCACCGTCGAGGGCTTCGATGTGGGCGTGGATGCGATCCCCCGGCTGCGGAGCGAGCTCCGCGATGCGCAGGGTGATCCGCCCCGCATGCTCGCGCGCACCGGGCGCGAGACCCTCGAGCCTCCTACGGATCGAGCGGCCGTCCGCTGTCTCGATGACGAGCGCGACCTCGGTGAGCCCCACGTCGTCGCCTGCCCGCGCATCGAAGACGAGCTCGTCCTCAAGCTCGACCGTGAGGTCCGTCGACGGCTCGGCGAGCGAGACGATCGGCGGTGCATCGGTGAGCGCCCGGATCTCCCGCGCCGCGGCGTCGATGCGCCAGCCGCCCTCTTCGGTCCGGCCACGGAGGCTCAGCGGGGCGCCCTCGCGAACCACGAAGCGCGCGACCCACGCGCCCGAGGGATCGGCCTCGAACGGCGCCGTCGAGGTGCCGAGGGTGGCCTCCGCGGCGGCGAGCGGGACGCGGCTTCGTGCGCGCACCTCCACCGTCGCTCCGACCGGAACCGTGAGGACCCCGAAGCCACGCACCTCGAGCGCCTCGCGGCCCTGGTAGGCGGGAAACACGACGCGCGCGTCGACCTCCGCGAAGAGCGCCGCGCGGGCCGCCCCTTCCACTTCGCGGGCTGCCGGATGAAGCAGGGCGAAGAGCCCGCCCGCAGCCCGCGGAGAGGCCACGAGCACGAGGGCTCCGAGCGCCCCGCCGAGCACGGCGACGAGGGCGGCCGGGTGCGCGATGGTGCGCCACGGCAGAACGCGCTCGAGCGGGATCGCTGCCAGGGCCCGCGCGGTCGCTGCCACGTGCGCGCGCGCCAGTTCCGCCGAGCCCAACGCGGGCGGGCGTAGCGCGGCCGCTCCGAGGCCGCTCCGCTCCAGGCTCGAGGCCGTGCGGACCCGTGACACGAGGCGCGGATCGACTGCGCCGTAGAGGCGTGTGACCTCCGCCCCGCGGACGTCACCGAGTCCCTCGAGCGCCCACAGCGCCGCGGAGGCCGCCGCCGCGATCGCCAAGCACCACGCGACGACGAGGGCGGGCGAGCCAGCGAGCGGCCCGAGCACGAGGCCCGCTGCCGCGAGGGCGGCGGCGAGCCCGCCGGAGGCCGCCACCGAGGCGCGGATCGCGAGCACGGTCCAGGCGCGTCGGCGCAGCGAACGGAGCGTGCCTTCCACCGTCACCACAGGTGGGAACGCTACTACGCCCGCCCCGCGCGCGCCGGTGCTGGCCCAGAAAAGCGCCCCGGTGGCGACGGGTTCCGTGTACCATTCAGGCCGTCTCATGGACGCCCCGCTGGCCGAAGACGCGCCGCGCATCCTCGTGGTCGACGACGAGCGCGTGATCCGCGAGGTGCTCGCGGACTTTCTCGCGATGGAGGGCTTCTTCGTCCGGACCGCGGAGGATGGGTCGAGCGCGCTCGTCGAGCTGTCCCGGCACACCTACGACCTCGTGCTGTCCGACCTGAAGATGCCGAACCTCGGCGGCATCGAGCTCCTCGGCGCCATCGCCAAGCACACGCCCAACGTCGTGACCGTGCTCATGACCGGCTTCGGCACGGTCGAGACGGCCATCGAGGCGATGAAGAAGGGCGCCTACGACTACATCCTCAAGCCCTTCAAGGTCGAGGAGGTCGTCCACACGATCCGGCGTGCCCTCGAGAAGCAGAAGCTCACCGCGGAGAACCTTCGACTGCGCGAGACGCTCTCTCTCTACAAGGTGAGCGAGGCGATCTCGGCCAGCCTCTCCCTCGAGGAGGTCCTTCGCACCGTCACCGATGCGGCCCTGCACGAGATCGACGGCGATCAGGTCTCGGTCCTCGTCGCCGACGGCGAAGGACGGTTCTTCGAGCGCTCCCGCGAGTTGCACCCCGAGTTCCGCCCCGCCGAACCGCTCCCCACGCTCGACGTCGTCAAGCTCCGCGAATTCTTCCGCGACGACCAGCCGCTGCGGCTGCAGGGCGCGGCGGCCGAAGAGTTTCTCGTACGCTCGAACGACGACGCGCGGCCCACTGCGCTCGTCGCGACGCCGCTTCGGATCCGCAAGTCCGAGACGATCGGGTTCCTCTGCGTCCTCAGCTACACGCGCGGAAAGAAGTTCGACGAGGGCCAGCGCAAGCTCCTGCGCATGGTCGCGAGCCGCGCCGCTGCGGCGATCGAGAACGCGAAGCTCTACGAGGACCTGAAGTCGACCTTTCGGCAGACCATCCGCGGCTTGGCTTCCGCCATCGACAAGATGGACCGCTACACCTCGGGCCACAGCGGCCGCGTCGCCGCCTACGCCCAGATCCTCGCGATCAAGATGGGCCTCTCGCCCGAGGAGGTGGAGATCGCTCGGCAGGCCGCGCTGATGCACGACATCGGCAAGATCGGCTGCGTGATGAACCTGAACAAGCCGGGCAAGCTCTCCACCGAGGAGTACGACGTCTTCAAGAAGCACCCGACCTTCGGGCGCGACATCCTCGAGCCCATCACGTTCCTGCACCCGCTGCTGCCCGCCGTGCACTTGCACCACGAGCGCTGGGACGGCCGGGGCTATCCACTCGGCCTCAAGGGACAGGACATCCCACTCCTGGCGCGGATCATCGCGGTGGCCGACACGTATGACGCGATGACCTCCGACCGCGCCTACCGCCGGGCGCTGCCGCACGAGGTCGCGACGAGCGAGATCGAGCGCTGCTGCGGCAGCCAGTTCGATCCCGAAGTCGGCGCCTACTTCGCGCGCGCGATCGAGGAGGACCGAGACGCGAAGCAGTCTTCCGGCGAGCTGGTGCCCGAGTGAAGCGCCGGCCGCGTCGCCCGGGCGGGATCGCCCCGGGGCTCCTCGTCGCCGCCCCCTCGCTGGTCGATCCGAGCTTCGTGCGGACGGTCGTGCTCCTCGTCGAGCATGGCGGCGAGGGATCGCTCGGCATCGTCGTGAACCGGCCGGCCGACGTGCGCTTCGAGGAGGTCCTCGACTCCCTCGGCCTCGAGCCCGACGCCACGCCGGCCCTTGCCCCCTTCCCGCTGCTGCTCGGCGGCCCGGTGTCGCCAGAGACCGGCTGGCTCCTGTTCGATCCGGGCGAGGCGAGCGCCTCGGACCTCGCCGACGCGGTCCTGCTCGGCGACGGGATCGCGCTCAGCGCATCTCGCGCCCTCCTCGAGCGAATGCTCCGCTCCGGCGGCGCACCTCAGCGCCCGCGCGTCCTCGCGATGGGCTACGCGGGCTGGTCGGGCGGACAACTCGACGACGAACTGGAGCGCGGCGTGTGGCTTCCGGCGACCCTGCGCGCCGACCTCGTGTTCCGTGTGCCGCCCGAGGAGCGCTGGGCCGCCGCGTTGAAGGCCGAAGGGATCGACCCCGGGCGAATCACCGGGAAGGTCCGCACGGGGGGCACGGCCCACTGAGCCGCCGCGCCCCGTGTGGGGGCAGCGTCGAGAAAGGGGCCCGGTCCAGCGGGCGCGCGGCGCGGGTGGACCGTCAGCGCGTCTCGGGCGCGCGGACCGCCTCGATGCCGCCCGGGCGGTCGAGGACAGCCTCGACGCCGTCGACCGCGCGCACCATCCGCGCAGCCGCGGCCGGGAGCACGACCGGCCGGCCCGTGGCGTCCCGGAGGACGCTGCCGGCCCGATCCACCGCGCCGGTCACGACGCCCTCTGGGAGGGGGGCGGCCTCGGGCGGCGGAGCCGGCGGCGCCTCGAAGGTCACGCGGCCGAAGCGGGCCGGCACGTGAAAGTCCCCCTCGAGGGGCGCCGACCAGCCCGCGGCGCGTGCACCGGTCGCCATCTTGTCCATGACGTAGAGGTTCATGCGCCACGTCGAACCCGGCGCAGGGCGGCTCGCCGCGGGCATGTCGCCGTACGCGAACGCGCTCCACGGGATCAGGGCTTCGACGGTGTAGCGGATGTCCGGCTCGGCGTCGTTGAGCGCGCCCTCGGGGCGCACGCCGACCGAGACGATGCCCGCGTCCCACTCCACGTGACCGAAGGGCCCCGGCTCGCGGCGGCTGTCGTAGTGCGTCTCGAAGACCTGTCCGTTCGGCGCGATCTGGATCTCGAAGTAGTTCCGCCCGTCGCCATCGGGATCGATCATGAGCTCGACGCAGTCCTCCTCCCAGAGGTGCGCGTCGTGCTCCGCGCCGGTCGCGGTGAGGCTGGTGTCGGGCACGTCGAAGCCGACGTAGAGGCCCGCTTCGCCCCAGAGGAGCCGGGCGCTCGCAGCGAGGCCCGCGGGCGAGCCGTCGAGCGTGTTGACGAACGAGACGGCACCGGCCGACGCCCACTCGGCCTCGTCGAGGACGCCGTCCGTGACGATCGCGCCGGAGGTCCAACCGGCGCGGGCGGCGGGGACCGGCACCGGCGCGACCACGGCGTCCGCCGCCGCGGTCGTCGCGCGCCGAACCGGCACGGTCGCCGCGGAGGCGCGGTTCGTCCCGTCGGACGGACCGCTCGTGACCTCCAGGCGCTCGCCGTCCTCGACCCGCCAGAAACCGAGGTAGAAGTAGGCGCGATCGGTGGCCCAATCGCGGGGCAGCGTGAGGGTCTCGGCGTCGCGGATCCACTCGCCGCCGCGCCAGCGGTTCGCTGCGTAGCGCTCTCGGATCGGCGCGCTCGTCACGGTCTCGCCCACGCCGTCGGCGTTGCGGACGCTCTCGCCCTCGCCGTCGTCGTCGATGTGCGTGAAGAGCATCCAGCCGCCGCCGACCGTCCGCTGGACCTGCCAGTACCAGGTGATGGTGAAGGGCTCACCCGGCGTGATCTCCTCGGCGCTCGTGTCGTAGCCGATGAGGCGCAGCCGATCGCCGAACTGGATGTCGAGCGGGTGCGCGGGCTCGGGGGCCGCATCGAGGAGGTAGTCGCTGAGCTCGCGCCGCTCGTCCTCGGTGAGGGCCGGCGCGTCGTCGACGCACGCGGTGGCGAGCGAGATCAGGAGCGCGGTGGAGAGAGCCCGGGTGATGTCGTGCTTCATCGCTTCCTCTGCCGAACGGTCACTTGCGCGACTTCTTGCGCGCCTTCTTTTCCAGCTTTCGCTGCTGCTTCTTGGCCTTCTTGTCGACGACGCGGCCCTTCGTCGGGGCCGTCGAAGGACGGCCCATCGCCCCGGGCATCCCGGGCATCCCGCCGAGGCCGGGCATTCCGCCCATCCCGGGAGGGAGCTGGAAGCCCGGTGGGAGCTGAAAGCCCGGCGGCAACTTCATGCCGCCCGGCAACGTCATCCCGCCCTTGCCGCCCTTGCCGTCGCCGGCCACCGCCGCCTCGAGGAGCTGGTCGGCGAGCGAGGCCATCATCGGGTTGGCCTCGAGCCCGCTCGTGCGCACGGCATCCTTCAGCCGCGAGCCCATCGCGAGCTGCTTGAGCCCGGGAATGCGCGACAGGAGGCCCGCCTGCTGGCCGATGTCGCCCATCATCTGCTTCATGAACGCGAAGCGCTGCAGCAGGTCGGCGACGTCGCGATCGGTACGGCCCGACCCCTTCGCGACGCGAAGGATTCGCCTCGGCTCCCGCGCAAAGAGCTCGGGCTCGAGGCGCTCCCGCTTGGTCATCGAGGAGACGATGGCTTCGGCGCGCTTCAGCTCGCCGTCGTCGACCTGGAAGCCTTCGGGCACGCTGTCCTGGAAGAAGGGCAGCTTCTCGAAGATCGACTGCAGCGGCCCCATCGACTTCAGGGTCCGAATCTGCTCGAGGAAGTCGTGCAGGGTGAACTGCCCCTGCAGCATGCGAGCGGCGTCCTGCTCCGCCTTCTTCTCGTCGACGACCCCCTCGAAGTCCTTCATCAGGCCGACGATGTCGCCGAAGCCGAGGATGCGGCTGGCCATGCCCTCGGGCCGGAACTCCTCGAGTTTGTCGAGCCCCTCTCCGGTGCCGATGAACTTCACCGGCGCGCCGGTGACCTCGCGGATCGAGAGAGCCGCGCCGCCCCGTGCATCGCCGTCGAGCTTCGTCATGACGAAGCCGGTGAGCGAGAGGCGCTGATGGAAGGCCGCCGCGGTCTTCACCGCGTCCTGGCCGATCATGGCGTCGACCACCATGAAGACGTTCTGTGCCCCGGTGAGCTCGCGAATGCGGCCGAGCTCCTGCATGAGGGGCTCGTCGATCGCCAGGCGGCCCGCGGTGTCGAAGACGATCGTGTCGCGCTTCAACTTCTTGGCGTGATCGAGCGCGTTCTTGCAAATCTGGACGGGGTCGCCGCCGGGCTCGGCGTAGACCGGAATGGAGAGCCGCTCGCCGAGCACCTTCAGCTGCTCGATCGCGCCGGGGCGCTGCACGTCGGCGGCGACGAGCAGGCACTTGCGGCCCTGGCCCTCGAGGAGGCGCGCGAGCTTGCCCGAGGTGGTCGTCTTTCCCGACCCCTGCAGGCCCACCATCATGATCCCGGTGAGCGCCGGCTTGTCCGCGAAGGTGATCGCCGGGCCGTCACCGTCCTGCTTCATCATCCGGACGAGCTCGTCCTGGCAGGCCTTGATGAAGCGCTCCGAGGGGCCGACCTGGATCTTCCGCCCCTTCGCCTCGACCTCGTTCTTGATCGTCTCGCCGACGACCTGCTCCTTCACGCGGCCGAGGAACCGCTTCACGACCCCGAGCTCGACATCGGCCTCGAGCAGCGAGAGACGCACGTCACGCAGCGCGGGGTCGAGGTTCTCCTCGGTGAGCTCGGTGACGCCGTTCAGCCGGTTGCGGGCGGCACGGAAGCCTTTGGTGAGGGTCTCGAACATGGTGGCGGCGGTTCCCTCGGGCGCACGAGCACCCAGAAGCGCGGCGGGTTAGCACGCACGAGGGCCGGGGGGCAACGGCGCCCGGTTCGCGGCCTCGCGGAGCCTCGCGGGGCGGTGCCCTGCCCGCCTGCCGCGTCGAGCCGCCCGTTGACCAGCTGGGCCCGCTCCGTTACGCCCCGAACCCCTGGAGGTCCCACCCATGCTCGAGATCACGTCCGTCGTCGCCCGCGAGATCCTGGATTCCCGAGGCAACCCCACCGTCGAGGTCGAGGTCGAGGTCGACTCGGGCGGCCTGCTCGGCCTCGTGAGCGGGCGCGCTGCGGTGCCCTCGGGAGCGTCGACCGGCGCGCACGAAGCGCTCGAACTGCGCGATGGGGACGCGTCCCGCTACCTGGGCAAGGGCGTGCGGCGGGCCGTCGAGAACGTGATGGAGAAGATCGCGCCCGAGGTGCTAGGCCGCGACGCGATGGACCAGGCGGGGCTCGATGCGGCGATGAATGCGCTCGACGGCACGCCCTCGAAGGCCTCGCTCGGCGCGAACGCCATCCTCGGCGTGTCGATGGCGACGGCGCGCGCCGCGTCGCACGCCCTCGACATCCCGCTCTACCGCTACCTCGGCGGCGCGCAGGCGCGGACCCTGCCCGTCCCGCTCATGAACATCCTCAACGGCGGCGCGCACGCCGACAACGGCCTGGAGATCCAGGAGTTCATGATCGTGCCGCACGGCTTCGGCAGCTTCCGCGAGGCCCTCCGCGCCGGCGCCGAGGTCTTCCACCACCTCAAGTCGATCCTGAAGAAGCAGGGCCTGGCGACGAGCGTCGGCGACGAGGGCGGCTTTGCTCCGCGCCTGCCCACGAACGAGGCCGCGCTCGCGGTCACGCTCGAGGCGATCGGCAAGGCGGGCTACGAGCCAGGCACGCAGATCTCGCTCGCCCTGGACTGCGCGGCGAGCGAGTTCTTCGACGCGGAGAAGAAGGTCTACACCTTCGACAAGAAGCCGGTCGACGCCGCCGGGCTCGTGGGCATCTACGAGGAACTCACGAAGAAGTATCCGCTCGTCTCCATCGAGGACGGCTGCGCCGAGGACGACTGGGACGGCTGGGCGATGCTCACGAAGGCGCTCGGCGGCTCGACCCAGCTCGTCGGCGACGACCTCTTCGTGACGAACGTCGAGATCTTCCAGCGCGGCATCCAGGCCGGCATCGCCAACGCGATCCTGATCAAGGTGAACCAGATCGGCAGCATCACCGAGACCCTGGACGCCATCGCGCTCGGCGCCCGCCACCGCTACAGCTCCATCGTCTCGCACCGGAGCGGCGAGACCGAGGACACCTTCATCGCCGACCTCGCCGTCGCGACCGGCAGCGGCCAGATCAAGACCGGCTCGGCGTCCCGCTCGGACCGCATCGCGAAGTACAACCAGCTCCTCCGCATCGAGGAAGAGCTCGGCAGCAGCGCGAAGTTCGCGGGCAAGAGCACCCTCGCGCGCTGACACCAGCGCCCCGACCCGCGCTCAGTCGAGTTCCTCGACGACGCTTCCTTCCAGCACGGCGGGAGGGGGCGGCGGCGTGGGCTCGGGGCTCGCTTCGATCGGAGGGTCTTCGGACACGGCCCGGCGCACGCGGACGAGGTGCACCACGACGCCCGCCTCGCCCGCGGGCGCGCGCACGTCGCCCAGCGCAGCCCGGACGCAGCCCTCCTCGGGGGAGTCACGCAGCTCGCCGGACAGCGTGATGGCGACGTGCCCATCGACCGCATGGGTGACGCGCACCGCGACGCTCTCGCGATCGACGCAGGCGAGCACGTCGGCGGCGCGGGCGTCGAGCCCGCGGCGGATCGTCTCCTCGGCGAGCGAGGGAGCGTCGGGCTCGGGGGCTTCGTCGGCCGTGTCCACCTCGTCGACGACCTCGCGCGCGGCCCGCTCGCCGCCCGACGTACTGCGCTCGGCGACCCGGATGCACACCGGGTTCAGCGAGCCCTCCGAGCACGCGATGTCGGCGCTGCCGCCGCAGCCCTCGGCGTGAAAGCGGTGCGACTCGGTCTGTTCGAGCGCGACGTCGAAGCAGCCGAGCGCCACGCGCGCCACTTCGATGGCGCGCGTGCGGTCCTCCCACTGGCCGCACGCGGCGAGGAGACCGAGCGCGAGCGGCGACAGCCGAGTGGAGCGGAACGTGGCGGCGCGCATCGGGAGAGGTGTATAGCTCGGCGCATGAGGAGCGGCGGGCGGAGGCGATGGACACGCTGATCGAGCGCTTCGGCGCGGCGAACCTCGCCGCGGGGGTCGCGCTCTGCGTCGGCGGCCTCGTGCTCGTGCTCGCCTTGCGGGCGTTGACGAACGCCGCCCTCGCGCTCCGGGCGCGCCTCTTCGCGCTCGGCTCGGGCCTCGCGCTCACCGCCGCCGGCCTCGGCAAGCCGCTCGGCTGGGATCGCCGCGCGACCGCGTGGCTCGCGGGCTGGCTCGACACGCCGCTCGAGCAAGCCGCGGCCATCGCGCTCGCGGCGCTGGTCTTCGCGCTGCTGATCGGCGTCGTGCTGCTCTACTTCTGGATCCGCGCGATGATGCGCCTCGCGTGGCTGGCCTTCGCCGGCGTGTGCCTCGCGCTCACCGCAGGCGCGGTCGTGCTCGCGGGCGAGGGCGTGATCGCCGTGCCGCCCTGGCTCGCCGAGACCGGCGTGCTCGCGTCGCTCGCAGGAGGCCTGCTGCTGCTCCTCGGGGTCGTGCGGATGTTGCGCGTCCCGGCGAGCCGCTGAGGCGCCGCTGGGCCGCGGTTCAGTCGAGCCGGTAGTAGTAGAAGATTCCGAGGCCGGGCATGGTGCCGGCGTTGGGCGGCGGCGGCGTCCAGCGATCGTGGAAGTTCATCACCGTTCGCGCGCGCACCGACGCGCGTCCAGAGCGCCCGGTGACCTGGATGGTGATGATGCGCGCCGCGGTCACCATCACCGCGTCGAGCTCGTTGCGCTGCTCGGGAGTGAGGGTGACCGGCGTGAACAGCAGCGGATTGCCCGGCCCGAGGAACGTGCTGAGCATCGGATAGAGGTCGCGCGGGCCGCCCTCGCCCGCGATGAATTCCACGAACTGCCGCGGGTGGGTGAACCACGGGATCGGCGCGATGCTGCGCACGGTCTGAAAGAGCTGGATGAACTTGGCTGCCTCGGCCGGGTTCGCGCAGAGGGGCTGCAGGCCGATGATCGAGCAGACGCGCGCGAGCAGCACCTCGGGCGGCGCCTCGTTCGGGTTCACCGCGCCCGAGCCGTAGATGGTGACGGTGCGGGAGCGCGGATCGTCGGGATTGGGCTCGACGAAAGTCGCCCAGAAGTCGTCGCCGACGCCGCGGATCATCCGCAGCTCCTCGATCGAGTCGAGCGGCGCGTTCCGGGCCCGGTAGGGGTCGTCGAAGGTCTGGTAGATGTCGTCCTCGGCGCCGCTGCTGGTCACGGTGCCGGCGCCGGGATCGAAGTTCGTTCGATCGGTGTCGAGGTCCCACCAGTCGATCAGCGCGCTGACGAAGTCCAGGCGCGCCGTGTAGTTGCCGTCGGGATCGGCCTGCTCGAAGAGCGGATCGAAGGGCGAGGGCGAGAGGTAGCCCCCGATGAGCCCGAAGGTCTGCATCGCCACGATGACCTGCTGCCGGTTGCCCTCGAAGCTCAGCGGGTCGTTGATGTTGATGCGGCTGTTCTCGCCGAAGGAGACGATCTCGCAGGTCGCGCCGGTGTCTCCGAGGCCCTCAGCGATCCCGAAGTTGAAGCCGCCCGATCCCTCCGACGTCGCGCCGCCGTAGTCGCAGAACGGCTGCAGGATCGCCTCGGCGAAATTCCACACCGGGATCATCGGCGGCGGCCGGCCGGTCAGCATCGTGTACATCGGCGCGACCGCGACCCGGATCTGCGGCTCCTGGGCGACGAGCAGCCGGGTCAAGTTCAGACCGCTCCGGGCCATGTACTCGGCGCGCAGCTGATCCCGCTCCGTGGTGGCCACGATGTAGGCCGCGGTCGTGCCCTCGTGCATGTCCGCGAGCACCACCGCGAGGATGGCGATGGCGGTGAGCGCGAGCACGAGCGCGATGCCCTTCTCTCCCTCCGACGCCTTCGCCGCGCCCGCCCGGAGGGGATCGGCCCGCCGCGCACGCGCGAGCCGCCGGTGGCGGCTGCGGGCAGAGTCGGAGGGCGCGAGCGGAAACATCGGCGGGACAGGAACGGGCGAACGAACGGACGTTCTTCCCCGAGGCTACGGGGGCGGGGCGGGGAAGCAAACGAAGCGGGCGGTGGGAGCGGAGGCTGGGGCCGAGTCCGAGGCCGGGACCGAGGCCGGGACCGAGGCCGAGGCCGAGGCCGGGACCGAGACCGAGGCCGGGACCGAGGCCGAGGCCGAGGCCGGGAACGCGGCAGCGGACGGCGGGTCCCGACAGCGCCCCGCCCGAGGCGGAACCCAGCGACACCGGCCCCGCCACCGCCACCGCCACCGCCACCGCCGCCCGCGGCCCGCGGCCCCGGACGCAGCCCCGGAGTCCGCCCCCGCCCCCGCTCAGCGCTTCTTCCGCACCAGCGCCGACACCTTCACGTCGGGCGCGCGCGGCTTCGGGGCGGCGGGCAGGACCAGCTTGCGGACGAGGTAGAGGACGGCCGCGAGCTCGATCGCGACGACGGTGAGGCCCTGCCAGTCGAGGTCCACGCGCTCACTCTACTCCCGCCCAGGGGCTCGGCTCACCCGGAGAACCAGCGGGCGTCGCGGGCGCTGAAGCGGGTCGGCCCGCCGAGCACCGGGTCGGGCTCGGGGTGCTCGGGGTCGCCCGGCAGCGCCAGGATCCACTGGCCCGCGAGATCGCGGAACACCGGGCGCACCAGCGGCGGCGGCCAGCCCGCGGCGTCTGCGAGCGCGTCCTCGGCACGGGTGAAGGGCGCGAGCAACTCCAGCGTGCGGAGGGTCGGCGGCGGCAGATCGATCTCGGCCCGCGCGTGGCGCGCGAGCGCGTCGTGCGGGGTGAGCCACGCTCCGGCGATGCTCTCGTGGGTGTCGTGCGCGGCCTGCGTCCCGGCCGGCACCGCGGCGAGGAAGAACCGCGCATCGAAGCGCCGCTTCTCGACCGCCGGCGTCACCCAGCGGGAGAGCGGCACGAGCGCGCCCGCATCGAGCGTCACGCCGAACTCGGCGAGCAGCGGGCCGAGCACCGCGCCCTTCTCGTGCAGGCGGGCCCGAAGCGCATCGGCATCGCCCGTGGCGTGTCCCAGGAGCACCCCGCTCTCCTCCAGCGTCTCGCGCAGCGCCGCGACGTGCAGCGCGAGCGCGAGGTCCGGGTCGTCCTCGCCGAGGGCCTGCGCCGCTTGCTCCGCCATGCGCCCGGTGACCCGCGCGCGCACCTCCGGCGCGCCGTCGCCCGGGTCGAGCTTGCCCCCGGGGAAGACGGTCGCGCCGCCCATGAACTGGATCCGGTGCTGCCGCTGCACGAGGAAGACCTCGACGCCTACGGCGCTATCACGGAGCAGGATGACGGTCGCCGCCGGGACCGGAACCGCGCCCTCCCGCAGCGGATCGATGTCGAGCATCAGTGCTTCTTGAGCGCGTCGATGGAGAGCGCGCCGAGCTCGGCGTAGAGGTGCACGTTCGCGACGATCGCCTTCTCGAAGACGCCGAGGTGCATCGACTCGTCGGGCCCGTGCGCGCCGGTCGCCGGGTCCATCACGCCGTTGAGGATGAGCGGGCGGTCGCCGTAGCGGCGGCCGAAGAGCGCGACGAAGGGGATGGTCCCGCCGACGCCGATCTGCAGGAGCGGGCGTCCCCAGGCCTTCTGATAGGCCCGATCGGCCGCGGCGAACGCCGGCCCGCGCGGGGTGTAGAGCCAGGGCAGACCGGGCTTGCCGCGCCGCTCGACGCTCACCTTCACGCCCGCGGCGCCCGCCTTCAGCACGGGCTCGACCGCGGCGTAGAGCTCGTCCGGCTCCTGGCCTGGGGCGACCCGGAACGAGAGCACCGCGCTCGCCTTGCTGCGTACCGCGTTCTTCTCCGAGCCGGGCTGGGGCAGCGAGGTGGACAGCACGGTGACGGCCGGCTGCCGCCACACCCACTCGGCCGGCGGCTTGCCGCGATCGGGCAGCGGCTCGACGCCCTCGACGAGGCGCGCGTCCTTCTTCACCGTCGCGGCGCTGAGCGGCACGTCCCACGCGGCGCGGCTCCACGCCTCGGGCACGCTCTGCCGGCCGAACTTCAGCCGCCCGTCCTCGTCGGTGAGGTTGGCGATGATCCGCGCGAGCGCGATGGCCGGATCGGGCACGAGGTTGCCCCAGAGCCCGGAGTGCACGTCGCTGCGCATCGACTCGCAGGTGATCTGCACCTCGAGCAGGCCGCGCAGCGAGGTCGTGAGGCCGGGGATCTCCGGCGAGGGGTTCTCGCAGTCGGTCAGCACCATCACGTCGGAGGCGAAGGCCTCGGGGTAGGCGTCCATGAAGCGCTCGAGGTTCGGCGAGCCGATCTCCTCCTCGCCCTCGATGAGCAGGCGTACGTTCACCGGCAGCGCGCCGGTCTCTTCCTTCCAGGCCGCGATCGCCGCGAGGTGCGAGACCCAGCCGCCCATGTCGTCGGCCGCGCCGCGGGCGTAGATGCGCTCGCCTTCGCGGCGCACCACGTGGGGCGGCGAGGTCCAGGGCTCGTTCTTCACCGGCTGCAGATCGAGGTGCCCGTAGATGAGGACCGTGGGCAGCGTCGGGTCCTGCACGAACTCGGCGACCACGCAGGGCAAGGCCCCCTCGAGCTCGAGGAGCCGCACCCCGCTCATGCCGAGCGCGCGCAGATCCGCGGCGATGCGCTCGGCGAGCGCCCGCACGTCCGGGTGGTGCGCCGGATCGCTGGAGATGGCCGGATGCGCGAGGTACTCGCCGAGCCGGCGGAGGGTGTCGTCGAAGCCGCGCCGCGCACGGGCCGCGACGAGATCGGAGCGGGGATCGGTCATGGCCGGGATTGAAGGCCCAACCCGCACGTCGATGCAAGCCCGAGCGTACGGCCCGGTGCACCGCCGCGTGCCACCTGCCGGGCGCCGCGGGCCATGCCGCCATGGTCACCAAGGGCCGCGGCGGACACGGCCGCCCCGGCGGCCGGGCCCTCAGCGGCGGACGAGCACGAACCAGAAGTCCAGCATGCGGTCGGCCTCGCCCTCCCCGGTCGAGGCGCGGCCGATCGACACGTGCTCGCTCACCCGGCGCATGAAGTCGCGGGTGCGGTGGTAGACGAGTCGCTGCAGGCCGTAGGAGTTGGGGACCACCGCGGGCCAGCCCTCGGGGAGCGGCGAGCCGGCCTCGGGGACGAGGTGGTAGTCGATGACCACGCCGCCGCGCTCGGCCCAGCGCGTCTGCCGCTCGGGCTCCACGCCCGGCGCGTCGGTCTCGTAGGCGACGAAGTAGCCGGGCCGGATGAACCAGGCGGCGGACTCGTTGTAGCCCACCACCTCGCCCGGCTTGCCCTGCTTCGTGAAGCGCTTCTCGAAGTCCTGAAAGCGCCGGAACGGCGGGATGGTGTTGCGGCCCGGGTGGTGCACCGCGGTGCCGGGCGCGACCGCGTCGGGGACGAAGTGCGAGAGCCGCAGCCGCGGCGCGCTCGCGGAGAGATCCCAGAGCCGCATCTGCTGGGCCCGATCGAGCCCGAGCGCCTCGCGCTCCCGCGTCTGCGCATCGAGCGCGTCGAGGTGGCGCGCGATCGCGCCGATGTCGGTGTCGTCCTTCGCGAGCAGCTCCACGAGCGTCATGGCGGCCGCAGGATACGGGAGCGGCCGCCGCTTCGTCGCCGCTTTCTTGCGCCGCGCGATCGCCCTCGGGTATCCGACGATCGAGGCGAGTCAGGTCCGGCGAACGCGAAGGCGCCGGAGAGCTCGCCCCGGAGGCGTCCATGCAGCGCACGTTCGGCGGGCTCTTGCTCGCGCTGTCGATCTGTTCCGTCTCGGTGCCCGGAGGGTTCGTCCGCGGTCAACGCGCGCCCTTGCCGGTCGCGGTCGGCGACACCGGCACGCGGGTCGGGGACGCGCGCGTGGCCGATGCGCTCGAGGACGCGCTGCACCGGGCGATCGCGCGCGAGTCGAGCCGCCTCGTCGAGGCCCGCCCCGCGAGCGCCCGCTTCGTGCTCACCGCGTCGGTCACCGAGCTCGAGGTGCGGCCGGGCGAGCCGGAGCACGAGGTGCGCATCGCCGTCTCGCTCGTCGTCGCCGACCGGGGCGGCTCGGTGCGGGCGATGCTCAGCGGGCGTGCCGGGGCGCGCGGCGATGGCGATCCGGCCGAGCTCACCGAGGACGCGCTCTTCGCCGCGGTGCGGAGCGCGATGCGCCCGCTCGGCGACTCGCTCCGATGAAGGCCGAAGCCCGTTTCGCAGACTTCCTTGACGGATCGGGCGACGGAGCTAAGAAGGCGGCCCACCGCGAGGCCAGCCTCGTGGCACGGGCACTCCTCGGTCCCCCGAGGAGGTTCGCTCGGGGATCGTCTAAAGGCAGGACAACGGATTCTGATTCCGTTTATCTAGGTTCGAATCCTAGTCCCCGAATCGGCTCCCCTCGCTCTGCTACCTTCGCTGCTCTGACATCTCTGGCCCCATCGTCTAGTGGTTAGGACATCGGCCTCTCACGCCGGTAACCGGGGTTCAAGTCCCCGTGGGGTCGTCCAGCCCGCGCAAGAGAAAGCGCCTCCGCTCCGCATCCTGCCCGCCGCATTCTGTGGCGCCGATGCGGTCGAGGTGGCGCCGCGCCTCCTCGGCAAGCTGCTCGTGCAAGGCGCCATCGCGCTGCGAATCACCGAGGTCGAGGCCTATCCGCCCGGCGACGCCGCGAGCCACTGCCGCGCCGGACGCACCGCGCGGAACGCGCCCATGTGGGGCCCGCCGGGGCACGCCTACGTCTACCTCTGCTACGGCCTGCACCGAATGCTCAACGTCGTGACGAACGCCGAGGGCGTCGGGGCGGCCGTGCTCGTGCGCGCCGCCGAGCCGGTCGCCGGCCTCGAGGCGATCCGGGCGCGCCGCGGCGGCAAGGATGGCCCCGCGCTGCTCACCGGACCGGGCAAGGTCGGGGCGGCGCTCGCCCTCGGCATCGGGCACAGCGGCTCACCGCTTTTCGGCGGCGGCGCGGTCGATCTCTGCGATGCGCCGGAGGTGCACGACGTGCTCGTCGGCCCGCGCATCGGCATCGAGTTCGCGGGCCCCGCGGCCCGCCGCGCGCCGCTCCGCTTCGCGGTTGCCGGCTCGGAGTGGGTGAGCCATAGGCAGGGCCTCCGCTGAGGCCGCTGATGTTCACCCCCCGCTCCAACTCGGTCGCGCTCACCGACGGCATCCGCGTCAAGGTCGAGAGCCGCTACCTCCCCGAGCAGTCCTCGCCCCGCGTCGGCCGCTACGTCTGGGCGTACACCGTTCGCATCGAGAACGAGGGCG
>Ga0068877_10001899_pt1 | contig 17064 bp, 12 predicted proteins | sample NOAtaG_FD_66437 | JGI IMG/M metagenome (GOLD analysis project Ga0068877, IMG submission 66437) | Freshwater lake microbial communities from Lake Erie, under a cyanobacterial bloom - NOAA_Erie_Diel6S_1000h metaG | ecosystem: Environmental > Aquatic > Freshwater > Lake | place: USA: Ohio, Lake... | reverse complement strand
GCCATCGACGAGGAGCTGTTCGCCAGCCGGCTCGACACGGCCGGCATGCCCGATCCCGACCTGCTCGTCCGCACGGCGGGCGAGATGCGGATCAGCAATTTTCTGCTGTGGCAGATCAGCTACGCGGAACTCTGGGTGACCGACGTCGCCTGGCCCGAGTTCACCGAGGCCCATTTCGACGAGGCGCTCGCCGCCTTCGCGGGGCGCGAGCGGCGGTTCGGAGGGCTATCGATCTCGTGAGCACGCCAGCTTCCACCACCGCCCGCAGCTCATTCGCGTCACGTCTCGTCGTGTCGGCGGTCGCCGTCGCGGTGATCGCGTCGCTCACCTGGGCCGATGCCGTCGGCCTCGGCGGGGCGCAGCCCGTGTGGTGGCTCCTGCCGCTCGCCATTGTGGTGGCACTGCGGGGCACGGCCGAACTTGCAGGCCTGTTCGCAGCCCGCGGCATCCACCTGCGGACGGGCGTGGTAATGGCCGCCGCCGTGGCGATCGTGCTCTCGGCTGCGGCCGGCGGGCAGGCAACAGCGGCTACCGGCAGCCTCTCGCCGTTGGCCACGCTCGGCTGGACGGCCTTCGCCTGCGCCGCAGCCGGCGGCCTCGTGATCGCGGCCGAGATTCCCGGCTACCGCGCCGGCAATGGTGCGCTCGACCGCGTGACGGCCGGCACGTTCACCGCCCTCTGCCTCGGCCTGCCGCTGGCGTTCATGGTGGCGTTGCGGCTGCTCTGCGTGGAGAACCTCGGGCCCGAGCAGCGCGGTCCCGGGCACCTCGGCGTGCTCCCACTCGTGAGCCTGATCGCCGTCGTGAAGGCGGGCGACATCCTCGCCTACGTGGTCGGCTCGCTCGTCGGCCGCACGAAGATGTCCCCCGTGCTCAGCCCGGGCAAGACCTGGGAGGGCGCCGTCGGCTCGCTCGCCGGCTCGCTCCTGGCGTCGTGGCTCATCTTCGAGAAGTCGGGCTTCGTGGCGGAGGCGCGGCCCCTCGGCGGCTGGATCGTATTCGGCCTCGTCGTGGGAGTCGCAGGCATGCTCGGCGATCTCGCCGAGTCGCTCGTGAAGCGCGAGCTCGGCGCGAAGGATTCCGGCCGCCTGCTCGGCGGCCTGGGGGGCGTGCTCGACCTCATCGATTCACTCGCCTTCGCCGCCCCCATCGCCTGGCTGCTCTGGGTGGCGTAACCCCCTTCCTTCTCCCAATGGACCAGCGAGGGGCTGCCCATGCCCCGAGAGCCGGCGTTGCTGGCAAGCGAAGCCAGGATGGCGAGAGCGCAGCCAGCATCGAGAGAGCAAAGGGCATGGATGCCCGAAGCGAACGTCCGGCGCTCGGGGCGTGGGCAGCCCCGAGCCCCCGCCACAGGAGGTCGCAGGCCGAGCCTCCCCAAACGGGGTTTTTCGGGGGAAATCGGGGGCATTTTTGGCGGGGTATAGTAGTGGTGTGGTTGCACCCGCCCCTGACGACCGGCGGCGACACCAGTCGCCCCGGGAATCGATGACGCGCACGACAATCGCGGTGGTCGACTCCAAACGGCTCGTCGCCGTGTTTGGGCCGCGCGACCAGCATCTCCGCCGCATCCGGTCCGCCCTCAACGTCGGCGTGTCGGCCCGCGACGATTCCATTCGCATCGAAGGGGAGGAGTCGGCCGTCGCGCGGGCCGCCGAGATCTTCGAGGAGCTCGATCGGATCGCACGCGACGAGGGCACCGTCGCCGCCGAGCAGGTCGATCGGCTCGTGTCGGTGGCCACCGGCGAGAAGCCGCCGGAGCGGCATGCCCCGATCGAAATCCAGCAGCCCGGCAAGCAGCTCGTGCCGCGGTCAGCCGGCCAGGCCGCCTACGTGCAGGCGATCCGCGACCACGACGTGGTGCTCTGCACCGGTCCCGCCGGCTGCGGCAAGACGTTTCTCGCGGTGGCGATGGCGGTGTCGTACCTCCGCGCGGAGCGGGTGCGGAAGATCGTGCTCGCGCGACCGGCCGTCGAGGCCGGTGAGAGCCTCGGCTTCCTGCCCGGCGACCTGCAGGCCAAGATCAATCCCTATCTGCGGCCGCTCATGGACGCGATCCGCGAGATGATGGATTTCGAGGCGCTCAAGCGGCTCACCGAGCAGGACATCGTGGAGATGATCCCGCTGGCCTACATGCGCGGCCGCACGCTCAACAACGCCTTCATCATTCTCGACGAGGCCCAGAACACGACCGTGTCGCAGATGAAGATGTTTCTCACGCGGCTCGGCCACGGCTCGAAGATGGTGATTTCGGGCGACACGACGCAGATCGACCTGCCCCCCGACCGCACCAGTGGCCTCGTCGATGCCGCCCGCCGCCTGGAAAAGGTGACCGGCTGCTGCCGCGTGCAGCTCGGCGGCGCCGACATCGTGCGACATCCGCTCGTCCAGCGGATCGTCGACGCCTACGACGGGTGAACGCCGCGATGCCGAATTCCTCACCCTCGTCGTTCCGCCGCCGCCGCCGCTCGGGCGCGGTCGATGCGCCCCAGGGCTTCTTCGGCTCGCTGCTCGAGACGGCCTCCCGGGGCGACGTGCTCCTGCGGCTCGGCCTGTGCCTGGCGGCGGCTGCGGTGCTGCTCGTGATGCTCCACGGCTGGGAGGAGCCGTTTCCATTCCAGCAGGGATCGGTGCCGCCGCGGGGCGTCGTGTCTCGGGTGCCGTTCGAGCGGCCCGACGCCGAAGGCACCCGCGAGGCCCAGCAGCGATCCGCCGCCCGCGTGCGGATCGTCTATGCGCAGGACAAGGCCCCGATCGTGCGGCTCCGCGACGGTCTCAAAAACCGCGTCGCGGAGATCGCCGCCGCCGATGGTCTCGGCCGCGTGTCGAAGGAGGCCTGGCTCGAGTTCGCGCCGGACGCCGGCCCGGCGATCGAGCTGGCCGTGGCCGCTGAGGCCGCCAAGGCCGAGCCCCCGGTCGCACCCGAGCCGCCGGCCGAAGAGGACGAGAAGCCGGCCGCCGATGAGGCGAAGGCCGGCGCAGACGACACGGCGAAGTCGGACGAGAAGAGCGAGCAGGACGAGCCGAAGCCCAAGCCCGACAAATCCCAGCCCGACAAGCCGCAGCCCGACAAGCCGGCGGATCCTCCGGCCCCGGATCGCGTGGTCGTCGAGGCCGAACAGGCGTTCCAGCGATTTCGCGCCAAGGTCGACACGAAGGAGCGGCTGATCGAGTTCGAGAAGGCGATCGACAACGCCTTCGCCGACGTCGAGAACCAGGGCGTGCTGGAAAAGATCCAGCACGGCATCGACGAGGGCAGCCAGACCGAGATCGACGTGCACCCGCTGGGCAACGCGGCCGAGGTGACGCGGGTGCAGGTGGCCCACGTGCTGCTCGGCGAGGCGAAGGCCCGGCTCAAATCACGGCTCCGCGAGGAGCTCGGCGAGGGACCCTTCGCCGACCGGATCTTCGCCTGGGTCGAGTCGCGACTGGCGGGCTCGCTCGAGCTCGACCGCGAGGCGACCGCCCGTGCCAAGAAGGAGGCGATCGCCAAGACGCCGCAGCAGTTCGTGCGGTACGCCGCGGGCGACGTGCTCGCCGAGGCCGGCGCGCCCATGAGCACCGAAACCGTCGGCCTGCTGCGGCGGGAGCACGACGCCTTCGTGCGGCAGCAGGACACGCGACAGCGGGTCGCCCGCACCGTTTCGCTTCTGGGCCTGTTCGTGGCGATGTTCGCCCTCTCCGGCTTCTACATCCACCGCCACCATCGCGAGCTGCTCGGCGACGTGGGCCACGTCGTCACGCTCCTCGGCCTGTCGGTGGTCACGATCGTGCTCTCGCTCCTCTCCGCCGGCGAATCGTGGCAGGCGGAGGTGGTGCCGCTCCTCATCTTCGCGATGACGGTGGCCTTGGCCTTCGATCAGGACATCGCGCTGTTGCTTACGGCGCAGGCGGCCCTCGTGGTCGTCGTGGGGCTCGGCCACGGTCTGGCCTCCTACGTCACGCTTACGGCGGCCGCGGCCGCCATGATCTTCTGGACGGGCCGGATCCGCAGCCGCAGCAAGCTGATCTACGTGGGCCTCTGGGCCGGCGCGGTGGCGACCCTCACGCAGCTCGGCGCCAGCCTGCTCGAGGAGCGCCCGCTCGACACCCAGCTGCTCTACGAGGCGGGCCGCACCGGCGTGTGGACGCTGCTCTCCGGCTTCCTCATGACGGGCCTGTTGCCCTTCATCGAGCGGTCGTTCGGCGTGCTCACCGACTTGAGCCTGCTCGAGGTGGGCGACGCGGCCCATCCGCTGCTCCAGGAGCTCGTGCGGCGGGCCCCCGGCACCTACAACCACTCGATCAACGTGGCGAGCCTCGCCGAGGCGGCCGCGGAGGCGATCGGCGCCCGCGGCCTGCTCGTGCGGGTGGGCGCCTACTTCCACGACGTGGGCAAGATGCTCAAGCCCGCCTACTTCGTCGAGAACCAGGGGCGCGAGAACCGTCACGAGGCGCTCGTGCCCGCGATGAGCACGCTGATCATCATCGCCCACGTGAAGGAGGGGGTGGAGCTGGCCAGGCAGTACAACCTCCCCGCACCGCTCGTCGACCTGATCGCCGAGCATCACGGCACGACGCTCGTGGAGTATTTCTACCGGCGGGCCACCGAGCGGTCGCAGTCCGACCCCAACGCCGGCGAGGTGGACGAGCAGACCTACCGCTATCCGGGCCCGAAGCCGAGCACGCGTGAGTCGGCGGTGCTCATGCTCTCCGATGCCGTGGAGAGCGCGAGCCGCACGCTCACCGAGCCGACGCCCGCGCGGATCGCGAGCCTCGTGCACGATCTGGCGATGAAGCGGCTGCTCGACGGGCAGTTCGACGAGTGCGGGCTCACGCTCGAGGAGCTGGGCGTCGTCGAGCAGAGCCTCGTGAAGAGCCTCACGGCGGTCTACCACGGCCGCGTGAAGTATCCGGACCAGCGGACGGCATGATGACGGTCTTGATCCCCGCGTCGGGGTTGCCCACGCCCCGAGCGCCGGACGTTCGCTGCGGGCATCCTGCCCTTCGCTCTCTCGATGCTGGCTGCGCTCTCGCCATCCTGGCTTCGCTTGCCAGCAACGCCGGCTCTCGGGGCATGGGCAACCCCTCCTCATCTTTTGTGTAGACGAGAGGAAACGCCCGACACATGCAATCTCCCGACGAAATTCAGATCGACATCCTCGACAAGCAGCGGGCCGTGCGGGTCCGTGCGGCGTGGCTCGAGCGGGTAGTGCGGAAGGCGCTTGCCCGCGAGGGCGTGGAGCGGGCCGAGATCTCGATCCTGCTCGTGGGCGACCGGAGGATGGCGAAGCTGCACGAGGAGTGGCTGGGCGTTCCGGGGCCGACCGACGTGATCACGTTCGACCTCGCGGCGGACGGGCCTGCGGGCGGCCTGCACGGCGACATCGCCGTCAGCGCCGAGACGGCCCGACGCATGGCGCGGGAACTCGGCTGGGCGCCGCGGTACGAGGTGGCGTATTACGTCGTGCACGGGCTTCTGCATCTGGCCGGGTACGACGATCTCGTGCCCGACAAACGCCGGACGATGCGGGCCCGCGAGCGGGTGTTGATGGCGGCCGCCGGGCTGCCGCGCCCGCCAAGAGCCCGCCCGCGGCAGGCCGGCCGATGAGACCACTCGATTCCCTCGGCTTCGAGTCGGCGATCGCGCTGCTCGCGGTGGCGAGCCTCGCCGCCGTGCAGGCCCGGGCCGTTCGCGGCGCGCAGCGGCAGATCATCCAGGAACTCTGCCAGCGGCGGCGGAAGCCCGAACGCTACGAGCAGATCCTCGCCGCCAGCGAGACGATCGCCTTCATCGCCGCCTCCGTCGTGGTGGGCACCTCGGTCGTGGCCACGCTCCTGGCGTTTCGTGGCCCGCTCGGCGCCGAGCGAGCCCTCGCGGTCGATCTCTCGGCCCTCGTCGGCTGGATCGGGCTCGTCTGGGTGCTGCTCGTGGTGGTGCCGATCCTCCTGGTGAAGCTCGCCGGGCCTTGGATCGTGGTGGCCACCTGGGAGATCTGGCGGCCGGTGGTGGCCCTGATCGCGCCGGTGGTCAGCCAGCTCGGCCGCGTCGCCGCGGCGCTCGCCGGATTGTTCGGTCGCCGGGGCGGGGAGCTGCCTCGGCCGGCGGACGAGCTGCGGCTGGCGGTCGACGAGGCCCATCGCGAGGGGCGGCTGGAGGTCGCGGCCCGAGACATGATCCGCGGTGTGATCGGGCTCGACGAAATCAGGGTCGCGGCGATCATGACGCCGCGGACGGCGATCACGTCGCTCCCCGTATCGACGCCGTGGGACGAGGCGGTGCGGCTCGCGGCCGACAGCGGCCACACGCGGCTGCCCGTCTGGGATCGCTCGCCCGATGACGTGATCGGCATTCTCCACATCCGCGATCTGCTCCGCCGCATCGCCGCTGGGCTCGCGCCCGACGCAGGGCAGCCGGCGCTGCGGCCGCTCCTCCGGCCGCCGTGGTTCGTGCCAGAGTCGATGAGCGTGCAGAAGCTGCTCCGCGAGTTTCAGCGGGGCAACACCCACATGGCCGTGGTCACCGACGAGTTCGGCGGCGTGTCGGGCATCGTGACGATCGAGGACGCGCTCGAGGAGATCGTGGGCGAGATCGCCGACGAGCACGACGAGGCGTTCGCCGACGGCATCCGGATGCTTTCCGACACGGCCTGCGAGGCGCTGGCCCACGTGCGGATCCGGCTGGTCAACGAGCGGCTCGGAGTCGATCTGCCCGAAGAGGAGGATTTCGAGACAATCGGCGGCTTCGTGTTTCACGAGTTCGGCCGGATTCCGCAGACGGGAGAGACGCTCGAGTCGCACGGTGTGCGGCTGGAGGTACTCGCCGCGACCCGGCGTCGCATCGACCTGGTGCGGGTGGAGCGGCTCGCCGACGAGCCGGCCCGGCCGGCGGAGGGTGGGCCGCGCGATGGCCGCTGAAAAGAGCCGTGCGATCGTCATCCGGACGGTGCCGTTCGGCGAGACGAGCAGCGTGGTTTGCCTGTATTGCCGCGAGTTCGGCAAGGTGCGGGCTCTGGCCAAGGGGGCCTGGCGGCCGAAGAGCAGCTTCGACGGCGGCCTTGACCTGCTTTCGATCTGTCAGGTACTGCTCCTCCGCAAAACCTCCGGTGGCCTCGATCTGATGACCGAGGCGTGTCTCGAGCACAGGTTCCGCGTAGGCAAGAGCCTTGCGGCGCTCGCCGGCGGTATGCACGTCGCCGAACTGCTCGAGGCCCTCACCGCAGATGCCGATCCCCAGCCGGAACTCTTCGACGCCGCCCACGCGACGCTCCGGGCCCTCTCGGCCTCGGCCGAGCCCGACGCCCTCGTCGCCGCGCGGCTGCTCTGGGCGGAGCTCACGTTCCTGCGAATCGCCGGCCTCGCGCCGGCCGTCGCGGCCTGTGCCTCCTGCCACGCGAGCCTGCCCGCCACGGGCCGAATCGCCTTCGGCATGCTCGACGGCGGCGGGCTCTGCAGCCGCTGCCGCGCCGGCCGGCGGACCGTCATCTCCGTGTCGGCGGCGGCCATGGCCGCGCTGCGTGCGCACGTCGGCCCGCGGCCCCCGGCTGCCGATGCCCCTCTCGATCCGGCCGTCGCCGGAGAGGTGCGGGCCGTGATGAACTCCTACCTCGCCCACACGCTCGAACGCCCGCTCGTGGCCGCCCGCTGGCTGCCCTTCCAGGCCGCCCGTCGCCAGCCCCGCACCTCCGGCCGGATCGGGCTGCTCCTGCTGATGCTCTGCGCCGTCGCCACGACGGGCTGCGCCACGTTCAAGACGCCGACCTGGCCGTGGGCGAAGGAGACGCCCGTGGCCGACGCCGACGACGATTCGACCGTGATCTCCTCGGAGTATGCGGCGCCGGAGGAGGAGCTGGGCTGGGACTACTTCAAGGGCGAGAACATCAAGAAGCGGTGGAAGAAGGCGGTGGGACGCGGACCCAACGAGCAGGTCGCCCGCGCCGCGCTCGCCGAGGCCGACGCCCTGTTTCGCGAGGGCAACTACAAGGATGCAATCCCGAAATACAAGGTGGTGATCGACCGCTGGCCCGATTCGGTGATCGAGGAAGACGCCATGTGGCAGCTGGCGGAGTGCCTGTTCTTCACCGACCAATACCCCAAGGCCGAGGACTGCTACGACGAACTCGTCAAGAAATATGCCAACACCAAGTACCTCGACCGGATCGCCCAGCGGCAGTTCGTGATCGCCCAATACTGGATCGCGCTCGACCAGAAGAGCCCGCTGCCGGTGATCGTGCCCAATCTCTTCGACCGCAGCCGTCCGCTCTTCGACACGCAGGGGCGGGCCCTCAAGGCCTACGACCACGTGCGGATCAACGATCCCCGCGGCCCGCTGGCCGACGACAGCATCATGGCCCAGGCCAACGCCCACTTCCTCGACCGGCAGTGGCTCGACGCCGACTACTTCTACGGCCTGCTGCGGAGCGAGTATCCCGACAGCGACTTCCTGCTCCAGGCCCACATGCTCGGCCTGCAGTCGAAGATCCGGGCGTATCAGGGGCCGGGCTACGAAGGGGGCATCCTCGACGAGGCCGAGGTCCTCGCCGACCAGACGCTCGTGCAGTTCCCCGACCAGCTCTCCCGCGAGGACGAAGCCCGCCTGGAGGAGACGCGGGCGCAGATCGCGGCCCAGCAGGCGCAGCGGCACTACAACCGCGCGGAGTTCTATGCGAAGGGCAAGCACTACAACTCGGCTCGCATCTACTACGCCCTCGTCGCCCGCGACTATCCCAAGACGATGCTCGCCTCCCAGGCCCGCGAGAAATACGTGGCCATCAAGGACAAGGCCGACGTGTCGGACGATCCGTTCCCGATGCTCACCCGCGTGCTGAACCCCGACTCGCTCAAGGAGGCGGAGCTCGACGCGATGGCCGAGGCCGAAACCGCGATCGCCCGTGGCGACAACTCCGGCGGCACGGCCCCCGTCTACTGAGCCCGGGAGCATCTCGGCGATGACCGCACCTGCCATCTCGCGTCGGGCGGCCTTCGGGGCCGTGCTGGTCGCGGCAGCCTGCGCCGCGGCGGGCTGTGCGAACTACCGGTTCGGCAACAACACGCTCTACGCGCCAAACGTGCGGACGGTCTACGTGCCGATCATCCAGTGCGACAGCTTTCGCACGACGCCCGCGATCGACATCGGCGAGCGGCTCACCGAAGCCGTCTGCAAGGAGATCGAGAAGCGAACGCCGTTCAAGGTGGTGGGCTCGGAAGGGGGCGCCGACAGCGTGCTGACCGGCCGGATCGTCGCCGACACCAAGCGGATGGTGGTGGAGAGCCCCACCGACCAGTCGCGGATGGTGGAGATAAACTACCAGGCGCTCGTCACCTGGGCCGACCGCGGCGGCACCGTGATCGCCTCGGGCGAGGTGCCGCTGCCCGCGGCCACCGTGGACGTGGGGCAGGCCGCGGCCCTCGTGCCGGAATACGGCCGGTCGGTCGTGAGCACGCAGCAGGAGGCCATCGTGAAGATGGCCCAGCAGATCGTCGGGCTCATGGAAGAGCCGTGGTAGCCCCGTTCCCATAAAAGCCCCCATGCGCAAGCAGGGGGATAATGCGGCGTCCATCCCGAACGATCCCCCGGCTCGCGCCTGGGGGCTTGTATGAAAAGGGTTTCGCGCAAGCAGGGGGATCGCTGAGGTACATTCGACCTCATCATGCCTCTTCCCCACCCCACCCACTGGCAGCTGCGGACGCGGCGGCTCGAGCTGCCGCATCCGGCCGGTGCGCTGCGTCGGCCGCTCGTGATGGGGATCGTCAACGTCACACCCGACAGCTTTTCCGACGGCGGCCGGCATGCGGGCGTCGAGGCCGCCGTCGCGCACGGCCTGCGGCTCGTCGCGGAAGGGGCCGACATCCTCGACGTCGGCGGCGAGAGCACGCGGCCGTTTTCCGAGCCCGTCGCGGCCGAGGAGGAGTGGCGGCGGGTCGGCGAGGCGGTGCGTCGGCTCGCGGCGGAGGCCGGCGTGCCGGTGTCGATCGACACGTCGAAGGCGGTCGTCGCGGCCCGGGCCGTCGAGGCCGGCGCCGAGATCATCAACGACGTGACGGGCCTGGCAGGCGATCCCGACATGCTCCGCGTGGCGGTCGAGTCCGCCGCCGGTGTGTGCGCGATGCACATGCAGGGCACGCCGCAGACGATGCAGATCGATCCGCGATACGACGACGTCGTCGCCGAGATCCACGCCTACCTCGAGCAGCGGCGGGACGCGCTCACCGCTGCTCGGATCCCGCTCGACCGCATCTGCCTCGATCCGGGCATCGGCTTCGGCAAGACGCATGCCCACAATCTCGAGCTCATGGCACACGTCGGGCGGTTTCTCGATCTGGGCGCCCCGATCCTCGTGGGGCACTCGCGAAAGGGTTTTCTCGGCAAGCAGCTCGAGCGGGCGCTCGGCCGTCCGGCCACCGAGGCGGAGCGCGACGCGGCCACGGCCGGCGCCGCCTGCAGCCTGGCCGCCGCGGGCGTGCAGGTCGTGCGGGTGCACGCCGTGGGCATGGTGCGGGCTGCGCTCGAGCTCTTCGCGGCTACGGCGTCCAGATGACCTTCTTTTCGCCGGAGGGCCCGGCAGGCTCGGCGCCCCCTGGCGTCCAGAGCTTGCCAGCTTCCGGGGCGGCGGCGGCCGGCATCGCGGCGGCGGCCCCGGCAGGCCCCGCGGCGGCGGCGGCTGCCGAAAGCGCCGAGAGATCGATACCCGCCTCGGCCAGCACCTCGGCGAGCGCCTGGATCACCCGGCGGTCGCGGGAGTGCTCCCGCCGCAGACGGTCGAGCAGCCGCGCGATCTCGGCCTGTTCGCCCCGCTGCAGCCGGACCCGCAGATCCGCGACGTCGAGCATGCCCTCGCTCGCCTTGAGCTGCTTGGCGATTCCGCGAAGCTCGGCGATCAGCTCGAGCTTCCGCAGGCTCGTCGCCGCCCGCTCTTCGAGGGCACCGATGGCCTCCCAGCGATCCTCCGGCGTGGCGTCGCTCCGCGCGACGATGGCCTCGGCGGCCCGTTCCGTCGCCCGTTCGAAGCCCGCGTCCATCGCGGTCACGAGCAGGCCCCGAAGCTGTTCGAGCGGCAGCTTCGCCATGTCGACCCGATGCCACCGCAGCGGCGGCACGTCTTCGAGCGGCTGCTCGACCGCGATCGTCGCCGGCGCCGGCAGGCCGAGCCGTGATCGCACGGCCGACCAGCCATCCGCGAGATCCGTGCGGCGGGCGGTCGCCTCGCCTTCCGCGACGAGCGCCTCGACCCGCCGCCGGCCTTCGACGTCGGCGATCGCCTGGCGGGGCGTCTTGCCCAGCAGTTCGGGAAGGGGCGTGTCGGGCCAGGCTTCGACGAACCGGTCGCGGACGGCCGTGGCCTGTTTCTGTACGAGCACGTCGAAGGGGGAGAGCTCACCGGCGGCCGGCGGGCTCGGTGGCGTGGTCGGCATCGGCAGCCGGAACTGGGCGCCGAGCAACCAGGCCGTCGGCGCGATCACCGGCATGCCGGGCACGTCGGCGGCCTTCTCGAACCGGCAGCCGGCGAGCGATTCCACCGCGGGCTGGGCCGCGGCCACATCGGCCCCGAAGCCCTGCAGCACGGCCTCGGGCTCCTTGTCGGTCTGGCGACCGAAGATGAGCAGGCTCGCGAGCAGCCGGGGCAGCGAGTCGCCCGCGGCGGCGACCTCATAGATCCGCCACACCGACCGCGGCGGCACCGCATTTCGCGACACCCAGGCCGAGCGGTCGAAGCCGGTCGCCTCGAAGCGCGGGTCGTGACGGAGTTTGTCTTCGAGCAGTTCGAGGGCCCGCGTGCCCTCTTCGCCGGACGGGACCGAGAGCGGTGCGGACAGGCTCCTGAACGGGATCTGCGGCGAGCGGTCGGGATCGGCCTCCGTTTCGAGCGCGATCGCCCGGCCGACGGCCTCGACGGCGTCGTCGGCGGTCGTGCCCGGCAGCCGCGACACTGCCAGCCAGGCCTCCGAGGCCTCGATCGGCCGCGCGAGCATCTCGCAAAGGATGCCGATGTTGGTATGCAGCGGACGGCTGTCGCCGGCCACGCTCTTGAGGCTGCGGAACCCGGTGAGCGCCTTGGCGAGCCGCCAGGCCCGCGCGTGGGCGAGGGCGGTGTCGAAGTCGGGCCGCCACGCCGCGTCGCCGGCCGCCTCCTCGAGCGGCACCCGCGATCGCAGCGCCACCGGCACGCCCGACGAGCCCACGATCGCCGCGAGCAACCGCAGCTCGTCGGCCGAGCCCGTGCCCGAGTCGACGAGCCAATCGACGATGCCCTGCGCGAAGCCGACGTGGCCGAGCTGGGCCGCCGCCTGCACGAGCGTGGCCGCGATCCGGGCGAGCTCCTGGAGCGGAGGCGTGCCCCCCTCGGGCGTCTTGGCAGCCGCCTCGCGGGCCTTGTCGAAGAGCGCGGCGGACTCCTGGATGCGGCCGGCCACCGCCTCCGTCACGGCCGATTGGCCGAGGGCGAGCGGGTTGTCGGGATGCGCGTCGAGGAACTGCCGGGCGGTGACCGCCGCTTCGGTGAACTGTTTGGAGGCCAGCTCGAGCTTCGTCTGCGTGGCCAGCAGGCAGGCCTTGCCGGGATGCTTTTCGGCGAGCCGCTTCACCTGGTCGAGCGCGGCCGAGATCTGGTCGCCTTCGACGAGCCGGTCGAGCTGTTCGAGGTCGCCGACGAGCTCGTTGCAACAGAACTTGATCTTCTTGCCGGTGCCGCCGGGGCAGGGGGCGTAACTATCGATGGCCATCGACCACTCCTGGACCGCGTTTCGCTCGAAACCTGCCCGAAATGTACCAGAGGGGCGGGGCCGTGAAAGCGAGGTGGCGGGTTGCCCGCGGGCCGATACGGCTGCATACTCTCGCCAGTCCAGCGTGGGTAGGCGGCCGGCGCGACAGACGTTTATCCGGTCCCCGCAGGCACCGTGAGCCTCACGTGCAGCAGCCCCGCATCCTGATCGTCGATTCCGAAGGCGCCACGGCGCTCCCCTACGCCCGGCTGAGCGCCCGGCTCCAGCCGCTCGATGTGCGGGTGGAGACCACGCTCGACAAGGCGCTCGGCACGCTGGCCCGCGACTCCTGGGATCTCGGCGTGGTGACGGCCCGGTCGGGGCCGTCGGCCGACGTGCTCTACGGCGCTATTCGCAAGGCCGACCCGCAGCTGCCGGTGGTCGTGATCGATCCGAAGCCGAGCGTCGATACGGCCCGGGCCTGCCTGCAGGCGGGCGCCGGCGACTACCTCGACATCGCCCGGGTGGAGACCGACCTCGAAGATTCGCTCGTCCGCCTGCTCATGGCCTCGCGACACAAGGCGGCCGAGGAGCTGCTGCGGCGGGCGATCGAGCGGCCCTACACGTTCGACGACTTTCTGGGCGAGAGTCCGGCCATGCGGGAGGTGTACTCGGTGATCGACCGGATCGCCGTGAGCTCGGTCGACGTGCTCGTGACCGGCGAGACGGGCACGGGGAAGGAGCTCGTCGCGCGGGCCATCCACAAGCGGAGCCGGCGGAGCACGGGGCCGTTCGTCCCGGTCGACTGCGGCGCGATTCCCGACGCGCTCATCGAGAGCGAGCTCTTCGGCCACGAGCGGGGCGCCTTCACTGGTGCCGACGCCCGCCGCATGGGGCTGGTCGAGTTCGCCGATGGCGGCACGCTCTTCCTCGACGAGGTGGGGGAATTGCCGCTGCCGCTCCAGGCGAAGCTGCTGCGGGTGTTGCAGGAGCGGCGGGTGCGCCGCGTGGGCGCCCGGCAGGAGAACCCGGTGGACGTGCGGGTGGTGGCGGCCACCTCGCGGAACATCGATCAGATGGTGGAGCGGGGGGAGTTCCGTCGCGATCTCTTTTACCGGATCAACGTCGTGCGGATCGACCTGCCGCCGCTGCGGTCGCGGGGCGACGACATCGGCCTGCTCGCCGAATTCTTCGCCAACCGGGCCGCGCAGGAGATGGGCCGCGAGGTGGGCGGGCTCTCGCTCGACGTTTACCAGGTGCTCAAGGGCTACCACTGGCCGGGCAACGTACGGGAGTTGCAGAACGTCGTCCGCCGGGCGATCGCGATGACGCGGTCGCCGATGGCCGGGATCGACGACCTGCCCGACGACGTGGTGGCCGCCGCGGGCCGCAATACGGGGGCCGAGGCGGGGGCCGTAGGCTTCTTCGCCCAGCGGTCGGAGCACGTGGCGAGGTTCGAGCGGCAGTACCTGACCGACCTGCTGACGCGGCACCTCGGCGACGTGTCGGCAGCCGCCCGCGAAGCCCGCCTGCCACGGGGCACGCTCTATCGGCTCATGAAGGGGCACGGCCTCGACGGCGCGACGTTCCGGAAGTAACGCGCCGATCGTCGGGGAACGGCTGCCCGAATTCCCGGGCTTTCCAGGTCTTCCCAGGCTCGCGGGAATCGCCAGCAATTCTCATGTGGCGCTCACATTTCAAAGGCTTTTGGCTGATTGTGTCGATGAAGCCGACTATGCCGGTCGCGCGGACAATGCGGCCGGTTTTTCCGGTGAGTGACCCATTTTGTTTCCGAGCCTCGTGGCGTCGGCCACTTCATCCCGCATCGTGCGCTTCGCCGGCGGCCGGCCGTCGTTGGCTGTACGTGTCGTGGCCTTCGCCATTTTGCTCGGCTGTGGTCCGTCACGAGCGGCTGCCGAGTTTCCCAGGCTGCTCGTCGCCGACGTGATCGGCGAGGAAAACCAGGAAGACGACGCGCCGTTGCCGCCGGTGCCGTTCGACATCGAGACGGCACTCGCCCAGATTCAAGATCCGGCGATCGAGACGGTCGACGAGCAGACTCGGCGTTCCGGCGGGAGCGGCGGCGGGAGCGGCGGCGGCGGGTCCGGTGGCGGCTCGCTGGGGAGCGCCTTGAAGGATCGCTGGGACAAGATCCAGGATCCGGCGATCGAGACGGTCGACGAGCAGACCCACTCCGACAAGAAGGAAGACAAGAAAAAAAAGGAGTGGTACGAACGGCTCAACATCCGCGGCTACACCCAGTTCCGCATCAACAGCGTGCTCTGGAACGACGAGAGTCAGGCTCCGCCCTACCATCCGGCAGACCGTTCTCTCGGACCCTTCGGCCAGTTCTTCATCCGTCGCTGCCGGGTGATTTTGTCGGGTGACCTCAGCGATCACCTGTTCGTCTACATCCAGCCCGACTTCGCCTCGAGCGTGCCCGGCGCCCTCGACGGCAACATCAACTACGCCCAGCTCCGCGACTGCTACGGCGACGTCTACCTGACGGAGAACAAGGTCAACCGGGTTCGCGTGGGACTCTCCAAGATCCCGTTCGGCTGGGAGAACATGCAGTCGAGCTCCAACCGCATCCCGCTCGATCGGGCCGACTCGCTCAACACGGCGGTCAACGGCGAGCGTGGCATGGGCGTCTTCTACTACTGGACGCCCGAGGAGGCCCAGGATCTCTACAAGGAGGTGCTCGACGAGGGCCTCAAGGGCTCGGGCAACTACGGCGTGTTCGGCATCGGCGTCTACAACGGCCAGGGCGTGTCGCGGATCGAAGCCAACAACAACATGCACTTCATCATGCGGCTGGAAGTCCCCTGGAAGCGGGACGACGGCCAGATCATGGAGGCCGGAGTGCAGGCCTACACCGGCAACTACTCCCCCTATCGGGCCCCGATCGTCACGTCGAGCGGTACCGTGACGCCCGTGGTGGATCCGGCGGGCGGGGTGCTCGATCAACGGATTGCGGGCACGTTCGTCTACTATCCGCAGCCCTTCGGCATCACCACCGAGTGGTGCGTCGGCGACGGCCCGCAGCTCACGGACCTCGATCAGCCCATCCCGGTGATCAAGAGCCGGCCGCTCAACGGTGGCTACGTGATGTTCAACTACAAGATCGACAGCGAGCGGTGGGGCGTGCTTTTTCCCTTCTTCCGCTGGCACCAGTACCGGGGCGGCTATCTCTGGGAGCGGAACTCACCCGACACGTTTCTCAACGAGTTCAACCTCGGTGTCGAATGGCAGTTCTCCCCGCAGATGGAGCTGACCGCCGAGTATGACTGGGTCGACCGAACCAACACGGGCTCGAACGCCCGGATCATCAACAACAACTACGCCCAATTTCAGGGCGATCTGCTCCGGTTCCAGTTTCAGGTCAACTACTGAGCCCCGGGTGAGCCCCGGGCACGGGCCGTGGTCAGCCAGCAGGAGCCGCCGGTCTGTCCCCCGGCGGTCTCGTCGTCGCCGAGCTTCCCGAGCCGGAGAGGCGCTAGATCCATCGCCACGGCGTGACAGGCGCCGCATTGGCGCGACAGGCGGCTGGAAGGCCGGAATCGCAGGTTTTGTGCGGCGATCGGGCCGAAACCGCGGGGAGGTCGCGCGTCTGGGATGCAACAGTCGGCGGTGCGCGAAGTGCGGTTTTTGGCCGCGATTCCATTTGGCACGCCAGGTGCATAAGAATCGTGGCAGAGAAGCCGATCGCTGCGATCGGCCGAGGCGACACAAGCCGGGCTCCGGGCGGACGGGGTTCGACGACACCGAGGAGACGAGCCATGAAGAAGATCGAAGCGATCATCCGGCATTTCAAGCTGGAGGAAGTGAAGGACGCGCTCAACGCCCTGGGCGTGAAGGGCATGACGGTGACGGAAGTTCGCGGGTTCGGCCGCCAGAAGGGGCACACTGAGACCTACCGCGGTGCCGAGTACTCCGTCGACTTTCTGCCGAAGGTGAAGATCGAGGTGGTGGTGAGCGACGACGAGGCCCAGGCCGTGATCAGCAAGATCATGACGACCGCCCGCACCGGCCAGGTGGGCGACGGCAAGATCTTCGTGACGCAGCTCGCCGAGGTCGTCCGCATCCGCACCGGCGAAACGGCCGCGGCGGCGATATGACTTGAGCGCCCGCGGGGCCATCCATGGCCCCCGCGGGCTTGGGCAGGCGGGGGAACGCCAAGGGTTCCCGCGCCTGCCGACCGCTGCCCTCCCGGCGGCGTGTCACATCTTCATACAAGCCCCCATGCGCAAGCAGGGGGATGATGCGGCCGCAAGCAGACTGAACGACGTCGCCGTGGAGACGGCGCGGATCATCCGCCGGCTCGCGGGTCGGGCTGACGCCCGATATCCCCCGGCTTGCGCCTGGGGGCTTCCTTTCGCTTGTTGACAT
>Ga0068877_10001897_pt1 | contig 17069 bp, 16 predicted proteins | sample NOAtaG_FD_66437 | JGI IMG/M metagenome (GOLD analysis project Ga0068877, IMG submission 66437) | Freshwater lake microbial communities from Lake Erie, under a cyanobacterial bloom - NOAA_Erie_Diel6S_1000h metaG | ecosystem: Environmental > Aquatic > Freshwater > Lake | place: USA: Ohio, Lake... | reverse complement strand
CCCCCGCTGCGCGAACCATGGGGTGCTGGCACCCAACGCCAAGCTGCGGGCGCTGGTGGTACCTCAGGGGTCAGCGCAGCCGGAACAGGCGTGCGAAGCCGTTGTCGCCACCGCATGCGAGGCCGAGCCCATCCAAGTCCGGTCGGGCCGCATCAGCTCGGCCCGGCTGCTCAAGCGGGTGTTCGACATCGACATGCACACCTGCCCGCGGTCTGGTCGTCGGGCTTTGGGGGACGTTTGAATTTCCTATGCGCCTCCTTGTTCATGGCTCAGCCGACAGCCGCGCGATGGGGAACTGGGTCTCGATGAAAGCGGTCATGGAGTGATGGTGGGCGGCGGCTTGCGGCAGGGTTGGCACCATCGCGCTACCCGGCCGGCAAGGCGACCAAAGGGTCAACGCAGGCCACGCCCAGGGGTTGAAAGTGCTTGACGTTGCAGGTCAGCAGCAACAGGCCGCCGTGCTGGGCCAGCGCGGCGATGGCGACATCGGCAAAACCGGGGTGGCAGCCTCGAGCCATGGCGGCTTCGGAAATCTGGCCGGCGAGCCGCGCCGCGTGCGCATCCACCGGCAGGATGCGCTCGCCATATGCGGCCAACAAACCGTCGAGCCAGCGATCAAGGCGGTCGGCACGCTCTACGCCACCGGCGCGCCGCAGTTTGCCGATGCCTTGGGCCATTTCAGCAATCGCTATGGACGGCAGGAACAACTTTTCGTGGTGCGCTTGCAGCCACTCGCCCAGCGCGGCGTGCACAAAGGCTTCACGCCCGGGGGCCAGCGCTGACACCACACTGGTGTCCAGTAGGTAGCCCTTATGCAAAGTCGATGCCTCGCAGCGGCGTGGTGTCGCGCTCAGTCTCCAGCGGCTCGCGCAGCGCCAACAGGTAGTTGGCGAGGTTGGGCATCTCCAGTGGGTAAAGGCGCGCGCCGTCGGCCACCGGAACGATCATCGCGCAGGGCCGGCCATGGCGGCTGACCAGTGTCGGCCGCCCGTTCTCGGCAGCGGTCACGAGGGCTGAAAAACCTGCCTTGGCTTCACGAATCTGCACGATGTCCACGATCATTCCTTTTGTGACTACATGAGGTCATATTATGCGGGGTTGCCCCAGAGGGCAAGCGACATCTGAGTGGGCCCCAGCAGCTCGCGCCGGGCACCTTCGGGTGAGCGGCATGCGCCGCGACATCGACGAGACGGGAAGCCAGGAACCTGCCAGTCGCTACCGTCGGCTGATGTTTAGGTTTGTGGGACACCTGCCCTCAGTCAATGGCAGTTCGACGCGCTTGTGCCGGCGACGGGCAGGTGTCCCACAAACCTAAACAAGGGCTGCCCCCGGCGAGAGGCTGGTTCTCGGCGGTCTGGTTCCTCGGCGCCGACTTGGGAACTGTCTGCAAAGGTGCGATGGCGAAGCCGACGCCAAGCCCTTGTGGGCTCGCTCGCGCTCCGGGCCAACAAGAGGGCGCCTTGCGACGGTGGGACAATCCACCCCGTGAAGCCGGCCAGACCGCCGCTGGTGCGATCAGGGAAACCTGGCACTGGAGGAAGGTCCGGACTGCATAGGGCAGCGTAGCAGCTAACGGCTGCCCACCGTGAGGTGAGGATCAGAGCAACAGAGACGAGTCAGACCGGGGTTCCTGAGAAGGGTGCTCTGCGAGGCGCCGGCGCAAGCCGGCGAGAGGGCAGCGCAAGCTGCCCGAAGGCGGCGAAGGCCGCCTCCGAGCAGCCACCCAGACCGGGGCTGCGCCCTGGTCTGGGTGAAACGGGCAATCTCTACGCGCAGCAACACCAAATAGGCCGGCTATGAGGCGGCCCGCGGAGCCGGCGGGTAGGTGGCATCGAGCCGTGGGGGCGACCCCCGGCCCAGAGGAATGGCGGTCACGGCAGCGCGCCGCAAGGCGCGGGGCTGCACAGAATCCGGCCTATCGGTCGACTTCACACTTTTCGACACCGCGGTTGAACGCCTGTTCAGCCGCGGTCCTCCGGCTTGCCGTCAGGCCCGCACCACCAGCGTGTGGCGGGCCTGCCAGCGCAGGCCGTCGGCGGTGGCCGGCGCCAGGCGCAGGGCGAGTGCATTGCGATCGGCCTCGCGCGCGCGGCGCCAGATGAAGTCGCCGTCGTTGCCGCGGTCGCCGGCCACGAAGAGCTGCGAGGTCAGTTCACCGAAGCTGGCGTGGCGCAGCTTGACGTGGATGTGCGGCGTGCGGCCCGGGTAGGGCACGGGCCGGATGGTGCGGAACTGCAGCGTACCGTCGCGGCCGCTTTTCGCATCGCCATAACCCTGGAAGCCTTCGTCGTGCTCGCCGGTGTCGTGCGACACGCGTGAATGGCGGTACTGCGCGTGGGCGTCGCACTGCCAGATCTCGACCTGCGCGCCATCGATCAGCCGGCCCTTCACGTCTTGCACGGCCAGCGCCAGCGCCAGGTGCTCGCCGCGCGCCACCATCACGCGGCCGCCGCGCTGCACGCGGGTGAGGTCGGCGTCCCAGTCGCCGGCGAACGGGCCCTCGGCGCGCCAGCGTGCCGAGGGGTAGAACGGGCCCTCGGTCATGGGTGCCAGGGGCGTCAAAGGATCGGCCGGCGCGTTGGCCCGCACGGGCCGGGACGGCAGCACCAGCGCAGCGGCGGTGCCCAGCAGCAGCCGGCGGCGTGCAGGGCCTGCCGACCGCGGCCCGAGGGGTGGGGTTGAAGGCGTCATGCCGGTCATTGAAGCACCGAACCCGCGCCGCCGGCCCGTGGCCCGCCGCCAAGACCCTACGACGAGCGCCGCTGCCGGCGCCGCTCAAGTCGCGGCCGGCCGCCGCCGATAAAGCCGTGATGACCACCCGCACGCCACCCCGCCGTCCTGCCGCCAGGCGCCTGGCTCTTCTGGCCGTGGCCTGTTTCGGGCTGGCCGACGTCGCCGCCAATCCGCCCCAGCTCAAGCCGATGCGCACTGGCGCCATGGCCGAGCGGTCGGTGGTGCGGGTCGACCTGAGCGGCGACGCGGCTGCCAAGGCCGGTGCGGCGGCGGACCCCAAGGCGGCTGCCCCCACCGCGGCCCCCGCCACCGCGCCCGCTGCCGACCCGATGGAACAGCTGCGCCTGCGCCTGGCGGGCAGCCTGTTGCGCCAGACGCTACCCGACGACGGCGTCAGCTCCAATGACATCAAGGTGGTGGCCCGCACCCAGCCGGCACCGGCACCGCGGCCGGCGGCACGGCCGCGGACGGCAGGTGCCGGTGGTGCGGCGCTGCCCGCTCGTGCCAGCTCTGCAGCCGTGCCCTGGTCGTACCAGGGCGATGGCGGCCCCACGGCCTGGGCTTCGCTGAACCCGGAGTTCCGCCTCTGCGGCAAGGGCCAGCGGCAGAGCCCGGTGGACATCCGCGGCGGCCTGGCGGTGGACCTCGAGCCGGTGAAGTTCGCGTACACCGACAGCCGCTTCGGCGTCATCGACACCGGGCGCACGGTGCAGGTCAACATCGCGGCCGGCAGCCACATCGAGATCGGCGGCCAGCGCTTCGAGCTGCAGCACATCCAGTTCCGCCGCCCCTCGGAAGAGCGCATCGACGGCCGCCAGTTCGAGATGTCGGCGCACCTCGTGCACCGCGATGCCGAGGGCAAGCTGGCGGTGGTGGCCCTGCTCATCGACCGCGGGCCGGCGCACCCGGTGGTGCAGACGGTGTGGAACAACTTGCCGTTGGAGCAGGGCGAAGAAGCGCCCGCGCGCGCGGCGCTGGGCCTGCCGATGCTGTTGCCGAACGATCGCCGCTACTACACCTACATGGGCTCGCTGACCACGCCGCCGTGCTCGGAAGACGTGCGCTGGATCGTGATGCGCCAGCCGGTGACGATGTCAGCCGAGCAGATCGAGCTGTTCGCCCGCATCTACCCTATGAACGCGCGGCCGATCCAGCAGCTGGCGGGGCGGCGGATCCTGCAGTCGCAGTAGACGCGCCACCGTTCGCCCTGAGCTTGTCGAAGGGCCGGTGGTGCGCAGGCAGCGCTTCGACAGGCTCAGCCCGAACGGTGTGTTTCCGATCATCCTGAGCTTGTCGAAGGACGAGCTCAGCCTGAACGGGATGCGCGCCCCAGCAGCAACAGCAGCGGCCACAGCCACAGGCTGGCCAGCCACTTCACCGCCCGGCCGGCGGTGAGCGGACGGGTTTCGTGCCGCGCCACCTTCACGAACAGCACCACGGCGCCCACCACCACGTGCAGCAGCAGCACGCCGTACACGGCCACGCGGGCACCGTAGGTGCCGGTGAGGGCGTCGCCGATCACCCGGCCCAGCAGCGCGGCGATGAACACCGACAGCAGCAGCGACACCCCGAGCCCGGCCAGGGCGTGCCTGAGCTTCCACAGCGGATCGTTGTCTTGCACCATGCGGCGCATTGTCATCAGAACAGCTCGCCCTGGCCGTCGTCGGGTGCAGCCCGGCGTCGCGGCGCCGCCGCACGCCGGCCACTCGCCGGCAGGCCGGCCTTGCGCGAGCCGTGCTTGTGCTGGATGGCGTCAGCCTCGGACCGCGCCTGGCCGGTCTGGCGCAGCGCATAGAGGCGCGCCTTGATGTCGGCCAGCGCCGCGCGTTCGTCGACGATCGGCGGCGGGTAAGCCGGCGAGCCGAGTTCGGGCAGCCAGCGGCGCACGTACTGGCCTTGAGGGTCTTGCTCGGCCTGCTGCTTGGCCGGCGAGTAAATGCGCAGCGTGTTGATGCCGGTGGTGCCGCTCTGCATCTGCATCTGGCTCCAGTGGATGCCGGGCTCGAAGTCGAGGAACTGCCGCGCCAGATGCAACCCCGGCGCGCGCCAGTGCAGACCCAGGTGGTAGGCGGCAAAGCTCACCAGCATGGCGCGCATGCGGAAGTTCAGCCAGCCGGTGGCGGCCAGCTGCCGCATGCAGGCATCGACCATCGGGAAGCCGGTGCGGCCTTCGCACCAGGCCTGCAGCCGCTGGGTGTCGACAGCGCCTTCGTGCACGCCGTCGCCGGCGCGCAGGCCGTCGTGGCTGCGGGCGAAGTTGCGGAACTCGATCTGCGGCTCGTCCTCGAGCTTCTGCATGAAGTGGCAGTGCCAGCGCAGCCGGCTGGCGAAGCCGCGCAGGCCGTATGTCAGTTCACGGCCCTCCGGCTCGCGCTGCGGCGTGGTGCGGATGGCCGCCTCGGTGGCCTGGTGCACCTGGCGCATCGACAGCGTGCCGTAGGCCAGGTGCTCCGACAGCCGGCTGCAACCGCGTTCGGCCGTGAGCGGGCTCGACAGATGCCGCCGGTAGCCGATGGCGCGGCCGGTGAGAAAGTCCGCCAGCTCGCGATGCGCGGCGGCTTCGCCCGCTGCCGGTGTGTCGGGCGCGGCGGCGAGACCCAGCTCGTGCAGCGTGGGCAGCCGCGGCAGGCGCTCAGGGCTGAAGCCTGGCGGCGCGACAAAGCCGGCCGGCACCGGCACGGCGGCGGCCTCCATGCGCTGCAGCCAGCGGCCGGCCCAGCCGCGGCGGTCCTTCAGGCGGCGCACCACGCCGGTCTGCGGCCACTCGGTCCAGGCCACGCCCTCGGCGCGGCACCAGCGGGCCACGGCGATGTCGCGCGTGTAGCTCCAGCCGGGGCCGGTCTCCTCGTGGCTGTACAGCTGTGCGTAGGCGAAGTCGCGCCGAAGCTCGGCCAGCACGGGCACCGCCTCGCCCACGCGCACGATCAGCGGCAGGCCGAGAGCGGCCAGCGCCTCGCGCAGGGCGGTCGCACACTGCAGCAGGTAGGCGACGTGCCGCGGGTGGCACTCGGGGCTCTGCAGCCAGGTGGGCTCGATGATGAGGAGCGCGAGCGCTGCCTCGGCCTGCGCGGCCGCGGCCAGCGGGGCGTGGTCGGCCAGGCGCAGATCGCGCTTGAACCACACCAGGGCGCCGGCCATGCGAGCAGCCTCCGTCGGGCGCGGGCTCACCTGACCAGCGGCCGCACCGTCGTGAAGCCGCCGTCGACCGCGATGACCTGGCCGGTGAGGCGCGCGGCGTTGGGCGACAGCAGCCAGTCCATCACCGCGGCCACCTCGTCGGCGGTCTGCACGCCGCCCAGCGGGTACTGTTTGCCGGCGCCTTCGCGCAGGGCGGGCAGCTTCAGCATGTTGGCCGTCATGGGCGTGTCGGTCATGCCGGGAGCGACGGCGTTGACGCGCAGGCCCTGGCCCGCGTAGGTGGCCGCAGCGCCGCGCACCAGCGCCTCGACGCCGCCCTTGGCCGCCGCGATGACCTCGTGGTTGGCCACGCCGATGCGTGCCACCACCGAGCTGGCGAACACCGCTGCGCCGGGCGCGCCTTCGAGCGCGGTGATCCAGGCCTGCAGCGTCCACAGGCTGCTCTCGAGGTTGACGCGCAGCACCTCGCGCGCGGCCTCGGCCTTGGTGCGGTGCAGCGGCGCGATCAGCGTGCTGCCCACGGCATGGGCCAGGAACGAGGGCGCCGCGCCGAGCTGTTCTCGGCAGGCCGCGAAGGCGGCCGCAGCGCCTTCGGGCGTGGTGCAGTCGGCAGCGATGCGGGCATCGGCTTCCACCTCGGCCAGTGCCGCGGCCTCGCGCCCGACGGCGGCCACGCGCAGGCCCCGTGCGCGCAGGCGGGCCACCAGGGCGCGGCCGATGCCGCCGCGGGCGCCGGTGACGAGGGCGATGTCGTTGCAGTCCATGTCAATTCCATTCAAAAGTTAGATGCGGCGGGCCAGCACCACGGCGGCGGCCGAGCCGCTGCCCACCAGGGCGCACCACAGGCGCAGCGGCCAGGGTCGCGACGGGCCGGCCAGCGCGGCGGCTTCGTCGCGGTGATGGCATTCGTCCTGCTGGCAGCGCTGCAGCAGCGGCAGCAGGCTGAGCTGGAGCTCGTGCGCGCCATGCACGGCGATGTGGTCGATCTGTTGCTGGTAGTGGTGGTCGACGAAGGTCTCCACCGCGGCGATGGTGGCGTGCACCGCGCGCGGGCCGGCCAGTGCGGGCAGCGCGCCCGTCAGCCAGCCGGCCAGGCGCCAGGGGCCGAGCAGCCTGCTGCGGCGATGCGAGGGCAGCCACTGTTCGATGAGTCGCAGATGCTCGGCCTCGGCCTCGCCGTGGCGTTGCGCGAAGCCCTGCAGCGCCGCATCGCCGCGCCAGCGGGCCACGGTGGCGATGCCGCGGTAGATGAACACCGCGCCGGTTTCGCCGGCGTGGTCGGAGCGCAGCTCGCGCTCGAGGTGGGTCGACAGGCCCGGCGTCGACTCCCAGCGCCGCGCCAGCGCCTGCAGCGCGGGGCGCAGGTGCAGGAAGCCGCGGTAGGCCCGCTCCAGCAGCGGCAGCACGCCCGGCAGCCGGGCCAGCCGCGCGAGCCAGCGCCAGCCGGGCAGGCGCTGCCACATGGCGACAAACGCCGCGGCGCCATCCAGGCGCGTGCCGTCGGCGCGCTGTACGTGAAAGCGCGCCAGCAGCGCGGCGCGTTCGGCGGCGCTGCGTTCCGCGTCCTGGCTGATGTCGACGAAGCACAGCGCACTGCCCGCGGTGCGATCGGCCAGGCCCTGGGCATGCGCGATCTCGCGCCGGCACAGCGGGCAGGCGCCGTCGTACAGGACGGTGAGCGTGTTGTCGCAGGTGGGCGGTACCTGCGCGGGCCCGCTGTGCGCGACCGGCGCTTCGACAGGCTCAGCGCGAACGGGTTCAGCCACCCCCTCCGTTCGGGCTGAGCCTGTCGAAGCCCCGGGTCCGACGCCTCGGTTCATCACAGCAACTCCCCCGCCTGCTGCAAGCCGCGCGTCGCCCGCGTCCACCATTGCGAGAAGCTGCTGCAGTGCCGCTCCACCGCCGGAAACAGCACCGGCGCCGCGTCCAGCCGCGCCAGCGGCTTGAGCCAGCGCGTCAGGTGCGGGTCGTCGACGCTGCGCACGCTGGCCGCACCCGCCAGTGCCGCGGCGGCGTCGGCCGTGCCTGTGTGCCAGCGCTCGGTGGTGACGGCGGCCATGGCGGTGTCGACCCAGCGCCAGCGTGCCTCGGGCCAGGGCCACGCCGAGTGGTGCTCGTGAAGATAGAGGCCGATGCACACCCCATCGGTCGGCACGCCGACCGGCGGCGCCCGCAGCGCCCAGGGGTGCACCAGCCAGACCTCGCGCCCGCGCAGCCGCTCGGCGGTGCCGGCATCGGGCCCGGCCAGCCCCAGCTCCGCCGGCGGCACGCCCTGCAGCGCCGGCTCGGCCGTGGCCGTTGCGCGCGCCGGGCCCGGCCCGGCCAGCGCCCGTGCGCCGCGCGCCGCCTCGTCGAGCGCTTCGTAGCTGCGGTCGACCACCGTGCCCTCGCTGTGCCAGGCCGGCGGCGCGTGCCGCGCCACGTTCTCGGCGTTGAACAGATACGGCTTGTGGCTGCCCGTGCCCGCCACCCACTGCCAGCTGAGGTGGTTGCTCGCCAGATCGCCATCGAGCAGATGCGCCACCAGCCAGTCGGCGCCCGCGCGCCAGTGCACGTGGCGCAGGTGCACCACGTAGCTCGCCAGCCACATGCGCGCGTGGTTGTGCAGCGTGCCAGTGGCGTAGAGCGTGCGCACGGCCTCGTCGACCACCGGCACGCCGGTGCGCGCCTCGCGCACATCGGGCGGCAGCTCGTGCGCATACGCGCCATCGGGCCTGGGCCCGGGGTGGATGGACTGCAGGATGCGATCGCCCTGCTGTGCCCAGGCGTGGCGGAAGAACTCGCGCCAGCCCAGTTCGAACACCAGCTTGTGCTGCACCGGCAGAGGGCTGCGTTGCTGCACGCCCGTCAACACCTCGCGCAGCGTGACGAGGCCGTGCGTGAGGTAGGGCGAGAGCCCCGTCACCGCACCGTCGAGCCGGTTGCGTGTGCGGGCATAGGCGGCGGGCTGCACGCGCGCGATGCGGGCCTGCGCGGCGCTGTGCGTGGGCGGCAGCGCGTCGGCCCAGGAACCGATGGCGCCGTCGAAGAGCGAGTTCATGCGACCCCCACCTCGCCCCGCCGGATGGCATCGGCGCGCGCGACGACCGCGCTGCGCTCGGCTGCATCGAGCCGCGCCAGGTTCTTGACCTGCAGCGCCATGCGCGGGTTGCCGGCCAGGCGGCGTTCGTGGCGCATCAGGAAGTCCCAGTACAAGGTGGTGAAGGGGCAGGCGCGCTCGCCGGTGCGCTGCGTGGGGTCGAAGCGGCAGCCCTTGCAGTGCGGGCTCATGCGCGCGATGTACTGGCCGGTGGCGATGTAGGGCTTGCTGGCCATCACGCCGCCGTCGGCGTACTGGCTCATGCCCAGCACGTTGGGCAGCTCCACCCACTCCACCGCGTCGACGTACACCGCCAGGTACCAGGCGTGCACGGCCTTGGGCTCCACGCCCAGCAGCAGCGTGTACAGGCCCGTGACCATCAGGCGCTGGATGTGGTGCGCGTAGCCGTGCGTCAGCGTCTGCGTGAGGGCGTCCTTCAGGCAGGCCATCGTCGTGTCGCCCGTCCAGAACCACGCCGGCAGCGGTTCGTGCGCGCCGAGTTCGTTGCGCTCCAGGTACTCGGGCATCTGCGTCCAGTAGATGCCGCGCACGTACTCGCGCCAGCCCAGGATCTGGCGGATGAAGCCCTCCACCGCCGCCAGCGGCGCGTGGCCGGCGCGGTAGGCCGCCTCGGCCGCGGCCACCACCTCGCGCGGGTGCAGCAGTTTCAGGTTCAGCGCCGCGGCCAGGTGCGAGTGCCAGAGCCAGGGCTCGCCCGGCCACATGGCGTCTTGCACGTCGCCGAAGCCGGCCAGGCGCTCGTCGATGAAGCGCTGCATCGACTGCAGCGCCTGCTCGCGCGTGACGGGCCAGGCGAAGCGGTCGCAGCGGCCCGGGTGGCCCTTGAAGCGCTCTTGCACCAGGGCGATGACTTCGCGCGTGAGGGCGTCGGGCTCGAACACCGCACGCGGCGGCACGGCGCCCGGGCCCTGGGCGCCGAAGGGCTTGCGGTTGTCGGCGTCGTAGTTCCATTCACCGCCTTCGGGCTCGCCCTCGGGCGTGAGCAGCACGTGGTGCCGGCGCCGCATCTCGCGGTAGAAGTACTCCAGCCGCAGCTGCTTGCGGCCCTTGGCGTGGGCGGCGAACTCGCGCACGGCGCAATAGAAGTGGCGGTCTTCGCGCACGTCCAGCAGCAGGCCGGCGGCCACCGCGGTGGCGCGCAGCGCGGCCAGCACGCGCCAGTCGCCGGGGGCCGTCATCACCAGGGCCTGGGGGCGCAAGCGGCCGATGTCGGCGGCCAGTTGCGCGGCCAGCGAACCGGCGTTGCCGGACTCGTCGAGTGCGGTGTAGTGCAGCGGCCGGCCGGCGGTGCGCAGGGCTTGCGCGAAGTGGCGCATCGCGGCCAGGAACATCACCGTGCGCGGCTGGCTGCTCCACACGTGGGTGGACTCCTCGGCGACCTCGGCCATCCAGACGGCGTCTTGGGCCGCGTCGAAGCCGTCGAAGGCTGCCGCGTCGATGTCGAGCTGGTCGCCGAGCACCAGCACCAGGTGGCGCAGGCGCTCAGCCACGGGCGCCCCGGCTGGCGGGTTGGCCGCGGCCGCCGCGGCAGGCGTCGGAGCAGTACTTCACCTCGGCCCAGTTCCGCGCCCAGGCGCGCCGCCAGCTCATGGCCCGGCCACAAGCCACACAGGGCTTGTGGGGCAGCGATAGCTTGTTGCCCTTGAAGCCGGTGGCGCCGGCTGGGGCGTCGGAAGTGCGTTTGCCTGTGCGAGCCATGGGGTGAAGCATAGGCACTTGCGCGTCATCACGGGTTCAGGCGCAGAATGTCCAGCTCATGACGCGGTCAATACGTGTCAAACCGGCTGCAAGGAGATGGCATGAGCGACGTAGACGACATGGTGGCTCCCCCCGAGACGCCTCTGACCGGGGCGGCCCCAGCCGACGGTACGCAACACGAGCCGCGCTACCGCAGCGGTGCCGTCGCCCGCATGTTGCGCATGCCGGTGGCCACCTTGCGCGTGTGGGAGCGTCGCTACCAGGTGTCGCAGCCGCAGCTGTCGCCCAGCGGCCAGCGCCTGTACAGCGCGCTTCAGGTGCACCGGCTGGCGCTGCTGAAGCAGCTCAGCGACCTGGGCCACGCCATCGGCAGCCTGGCGCGGCTGGATGTCGCGCAGTTGCAGCAGGTGGCCGATACCCATAACCGCACGCTGTCGCAGACCGCCGGCGTGGCGGTGGCCGCGGCCACGATGCAGGCGGCGGTGCCGGTGCTGCCTGCCGAGCCAGCGCCCAGCGCGCGCGCCCCCGAGCCGCCGAGGTCCCAGCCGGCGCTACCCGGCCGCGGCCGCGGCATCGGCTCGAAGGCGCCCGCGCCGGCCCAGGCCTGGCGCGTCCTGGTGGTTGGCAAGCTGCTCGGCCAGCGCCTGAAGGGCACGGTGCAGCAGTCGCTGGCGCCGGCCGGCCGCTTGCTGCATCTGCAGGGCCCATTCGAAACCCTCGAAGAAGCCGCCGCCCAGCCCCTGGCCGCCACCGCCGACGCCCTGCTGGTGTACGCGCCCAGCCTGCAGGACGACTGGCTCGACCGCCTGGTGGCGCTGATGCCGGCCTGGCGTGGCAAGCCGATGGCGGTGCTGTACGGCTTCGCCTCCGAGCGCACCTGCCGGCTGATGGGCCGCGTGACCGGCCTGTCGCTGCTGCGCGGCCCGCAGAGCGACGCTGCGCTTGCGCAGTGGCTGCGCGGCTGGCGCCAGCAGATCGAGGTGCCGGCGCCGGCGACAGGCGTGCAGCTGTCGTCGATGCCGGTGCCGGCCCGGCGCTGGGACGACGAGGCGCTGGCGTCCTTCGCCACCCTGTCCACCACCATCGCCTGCGAGTGCCCCAAGCACATCGCCGACCTGCTGGTGCAGCTGTCGCACTTCGAGGCCTACAGCGCCGACTGCGAGCACCGCAGCCCCGAAGACGCCGAGCTGCACGCCTATCTGCACCAGGTCACGGCGCTGGCGCGGGCGCAGTTCGAGACGGCGCTGGAGCGCGTGGCCATCCACGAAGGGCTGCTGAAGAGCACCTGAGCCGCCGCGGACATCGGCGCCGGGCATCATCGGCGCCATGCCTTCCGTCCCTTCCGTCCCTTCCGTCCGCCTGTTCGATGCCGATGCCGTGGCCGCGGCGCTGCCTTTTGCGGGGCTGATCGACGCCCTGCGCGAGGCCTTTGCCGAAGGGGCCGAGGTGCCCGCCCGCCACGTGCACCGCATTCCAGACGGCGCCGGCCAGGAGATCACCTCGCTGCTGATGCCGGCCTGGACGCGCCTGCCAGCGGGCCACGGTGCCGACAGCGGCTTCTATGGCGTGAAGATCATCAACGTCGCCCCCGGCAACGCCGCACGCGGCCTGCCGGGGCTGCACGGCAGCTACCTGTTGTTCGAGGCCTCGACGGGCCGGCCGCTGGCGCTGATGGACGCCGACGTGCTGACCGCGCGCCGCACGGCGGCGGCCTCGGCACTGGCCGCCAGCTACCTGGCGCGGCCCGATGCCTCACGGCTGCTGGTGCTGGGTGCCGGCCGCGTAGCGGCGCTGCTGCCGGCGGCGATGGCCAGCGTGCGGCCCATCCACCACGTGGCGATCTGGGCGCGCCGCCCGGAGGCCGCCGCCACGCTGGCCGTGCGCTGGCAGGTGGCGGGCTTCGAGGTCGAACTGGTCGACGATGCCGACCTGCCCGCCGCCGTGGCCGCCGCGCACATCGTCAGCACCGCCACGCTGGCCACCGAGCCGCTGGTGCAGGGCGCCTGGCTGGCGCCGGGCAGCCATCTCGACCTGATCGGCGGCTTCACGCCCGCCATGCGCGAGGCCGACGACAACTGCTTCCGCGGCGCCCGCCTGGTGGTGGATACCGAAGAGGCGCTCGTCAAGGCCGGCGATCTGCTGGGCCCTTTGTCACGCGGCTTGTTCACGCCGGCCGACGTGCGCGCCACGCTGGCGCAGCTGGCGCGCGGCACGCTGCCCGGGCGCACGCAGGAGAAGCAGCGCACGGTGTTCAAGTCGGTGGGCACGGCGCTGGAAGACCTGGCCGCGGCGCGGCGGGTGTGGGCCCTGCGGTCGGCGGCGTAGCCCCCTGCTGCAGCCTGCGCGCCCGGGCTCGGGCGCCTCGACAGCGCCCCTCTGAGGCACCGCGATCCCTCGAAACCACTTTCAGACCCGATGCCAAGTGGTTCATCGGGAACAACTTTTTCTGCCCGTCACTTCCAAATCGACGGCTAAGTCGTTGATTTGATTGATTTTTTCCGTGTCCGTTCGTTGACGGCGCCGCCGCCCTCGGCTAAAGTGGGATTTGGTGGTGTTTCGTGGGTTTTTGTGGGCTTTACCTCGATGGCGAGGGTGGGGCCCCGGGCAGGGAAGGAATCTCGGGCATGACTTTTCGCGGGGGGCCGTCGCTCACGCTGGACGCCAAGGGCCGCCTGACGGTGCCCGCGCGTTGGCGCGAGCAGCTCATGGCCTCGGTGAACGGCCAGCTCGTCGTGGCCAAGCACCCGCACGGCTGCCTGAGCCTGTACCCCGTCAACGTGTGGGAGCCCTTCGAGGCCCAGCTGCTGGCCCTGCCGGCCGAGCACGACGCCTGGCGCCGGCTGTACATCGGCAGCGCCTCCGATGTCGAGATCGACAGCGGCAGCCGCGTGCTCATCCCGCCCGAGCTGCGCAGCTGGGCGGCGCTGGATCGCGAGGTCAAGCTGCTGGGCATGGGTTCGAGCTTCGAGATCTGGGACCTGCAACGGTACGAGGTGCGCGAGGCCACGGCGCTGGCCCTCGGTGCGCCCGAAGTGCTCAAGAGCCTCGTCATCCGGTGACCCTGGCGACTCCGGTGAACACCCCGCGAACCGAATGGTCCCACACCACCGTGCTGCTGAACGAGGCCGTCGAGGCGCTCGTGGTGCAGCCGGAGGGCACTTATGTGGACGGCACCTTCGGCCGCGGCGGCCACAGCCGCGCCGTGCTGCAGCGCCTGGCGCCGCAGGGCCGGCTCGTGGCTTTCGACAAGGACCCGGCCGCGCTGGCCGAAGCGGCCCGCATCGACGACCCGCGCTTTGCCATCTGCCACGCCAGCTTCGGCGACATGGCGGCCGAGCTGGCGGCGCGCGGCATCGGCTCGGTGCAGGGCGTGCTGCTCGACCTGGGCGTGAGCTCGCCGCAGATCGACGACGCCTCGCGCGGCTTCAGCTTCCGTGCCGACGCGCCGCTGGACATGCGCATGGACACCACGCGCGGTGAAACCGCCGCCGAGTTCCTGGCGCGCGCCGATACCAAGACCATCGAGGAGGTGATTCGTGAACATGGGGAAGAACGGTTTGCTTCTGCGATTGCAAAGGCGCTTGTCGCTCGCCGCGAAGGCGGCGATCCCGTCCGCACAACACTCGAGCTTTCCGCGCTCGTGGCTCGCGCCGTCAAGACCCGCGAGCCGGGCCAGGACCCTGCAACGCGCACGTTTCAAGCTCTTCGGATTCACGTCAACGCCGAGCTTGAGGCGCTGCAACAGGGCCTGAAGGCCGCGTTGGCACTGCTGGCGCCGGCCGGGCGCCTGGTGGTGATCAGCTTCCACTCGCTCGAAGACCGCATCGTGAAGACCTTCATCGCCGCCGAGAGCCGCGAGGTCTACGACCGCCGCGCCCCGATGGCGCCGCCGCAGCCGCTGAAGCTGCGTGCGCTGGCGCGCGTCAAGCCCTCGGTGGCCGAAGTCGCCGCCAACCCGCGTTCGCGCTCGGCCGTCATGCGCGTGGCCGAACGCACGGCGGTGCCCTGCTGAACCCGGCCCCGGCATGCGCAAGCTCGACATCCTGCTCATCGTGCTGCTGCTGGCCAGCAGCCTGGGCCTCGTGCGCTCGGCCTACGAGTCGCGCCGCGTCTTCGCCGAGCTCGACCGGGCGCGCGCCGAGCAGCGCCAGCTCGAGGCCGAACACAAGCGGCTCGATGCCGAACGCCAGGCCCAGGCCACGCACGCGCGCGTGCAGCGTGTGGCGCGCGAGCACCTCAAGATGGGTAGCGTCACGCCGGCCATCACCGTGTACGTGGACGACACCGTGGCCGCGTCGGGAGCGCCGCGATGAGCGCCTCCCACCAGGCCTCGGGCCGCCAGCACGCCAGCGGCGCGCGCGCGCCGCAGCCCAGCGGCGCCGTCAAGAGCGTCAGCTACGCCACCAGCCCGCTGCTGGCGAGCCCGACGCCGCCGTGGCGCTCGCGCTTCGTCGTCGCCATGGTCGCCTTCGGCTTCGCGGTGCTGTTCGGCCGTGCGGTGTGGCTGCAGATCCTGCACACCGACTTCTACCAGGCGCAGGGCGAGAAGCGCTTCGTCGTCACCCAGCCGCTGCCCGCCAGCCGCGGCCAGGTGCTCGACCGCAACGGCCAGCTGCTCGCCACCAGCGTGGCCATGCCCAGCGTGCAGGTGGAGACCAAGACCTTCGCCGCCGATGTCGCGCAGCGCCGCGCGCTGGCCGCGGCGCTGAAGATGAGCCCTGCCGAGCTGGCCGAGCGGCTCGACGGTGCGTCCGCCAGTTCAGGCACCGTGACGCTGAAGCGCCATGCCGAAGAAGCGCAGTGGCAGGCCGTGCAGGCGCTGCAGCTCAAGGGCGTGCAGCAGGTGCGCGAGTACCAGCGCCGCTGGCCCGAGGGCGAATCGGCGGCGCACGTGGTGGGCTTCACCGATGTCGATGGCAAGGGCATCGACGGCATCGAGCTCGCCTTCCAGGCCCAGCTGGTGGGCAAGAGCGGCCAGCGCACGGTGGTGCGCGACCGCTTCGGCCGTGTCGTCGAGGACATCGGCGACCAGGCCAGCCCCAGGCACGGGGCCGACGTGCAGCTGGCCATCGACAGCAAGGTGCAGTTCTTCGCCTGGCAGCGCCTGCGCGAGGCCGTCATCGAGCACCGCGCGCAGCGCGGCAGCGTCGTCGTGCTCGATGTGAAGACCGGCGAGGTGCTGGCGCTGGCCAACTACCCGAGCTACGACCCGGCGCAACGCCAGACCATGCGCAAGGAGCGGCTGCGCAACGCCGCCGTCACCGACGTGTTCGAGCCCGGCTCGACGATGAAGCCCTTCACCGCCGCGCTGGCGCTGGAGCGCGGGCCCTGGAAGCCCGAGACGCGCATCGAGACCGCGCCGGGCCACATCGTCATCACCGGCAGCCGCATCACCGACGCGCACCCGCACGGCGTGCTGACGGTGGCCGAGGTCATCCAGAAGAGCAGCAACGTCGGCACCGTGAAGATGGCGATGCAGATGCCCGCGCGCGAGATGCACGGCCTGTTCACCGCCATCGGCCTGGGCCAGCGGCCGCAGATCGAGTTTCCGGGCGCCGTCACGGGCCGGCTGCGCCCCTACAAGAGCTGGCGGCCGGTGGAGCAGGCCACCATGAGCTACGGCTACGGCCTGTCGGCGAGCCTGTTCCAGCTGGCGCGTGCCTACACCGTGTTTGCCAGCGACGGGCAGCTGCTGCCGGTGAGCATCGTCAAGCGCGAAGAAGGCGCCGCCGTGGTGGGCACGCGCGTCATGAGCGAGAAGACCGCGCGCGAGGTGCGCGAGATGCTGCGCCTGGCCGCCGGCCCCGGTGGCACCGCACCCAAGGCGCAGGCCCTGGGCTACTCGGTCGGCGGCAAGACGGGCACGGCGCGCAAGCTCGAGGGCAAGGTCTACAGCACCAGCAAGTACCGCTCGTTCTTCGTCGGCCTGGCGCCGGTGGCCGAGCCGCGCATCGTGGTGGCGGTGATGGTCGACGAGCCCGGCAAGGGCGTGTACTACGGCGGCGAGATCGCCGCGCCTGTGTTCAGCCAGGTGGTGTCGCAGACGCTGCGCATGCTGAACGTGCCGCCCGACCTGGACGTGAAGGCGCAGATCGCCGCCAAGGCGGCCCCCGGTGTGCCGGCGGAGCGAGAGAGCTTCTGAGCATGCAGCGCCTGGCCACCCCCGAGCAAGCGGCCGACTGGCTGCGTGCGCGCGTGCAGGGCACGCTCGTGTCCGATAGCCGCCGCCTCGCGGCCGGCGACGGCTTCATCGCCTGGCCGGGGCAGGCGGTCGACGCACGGCGCTTCGTGCCGGCGGCGCTGGCCGCGGGCGCTGCCGCCTGCCTCGTGGAGGCCGACGGCGCAGAAGCTTTCGTCGGGGGCGACGACGCCCGTGTCGCCGCGCTGCCGGGCCTGAAGG
>Ga0068877_10001892_pt1 | contig 17094 bp, 16 predicted proteins | sample NOAtaG_FD_66437 | JGI IMG/M metagenome (GOLD analysis project Ga0068877, IMG submission 66437) | Freshwater lake microbial communities from Lake Erie, under a cyanobacterial bloom - NOAA_Erie_Diel6S_1000h metaG | ecosystem: Environmental > Aquatic > Freshwater > Lake | place: USA: Ohio, Lake... | reverse complement strand
TTCTGCGACCGCGTCGTCGTCATGTATGGCGGCCGCGCGATGGAGACGCTGGCCGCGCGCGACCTCGCCGGCGCCACGCATCCCTACACGCGCGGGCTGCTCTCCTGCCTGCCGAGCCTCGACAAGCCGGTGGCCGCGCTGCCGACGCTGGTGCGCGACCCCGCATGGATGGGCCGATGAGCGCGATCCGCGCCGAAGGCCTCGACGTGCGCTTCGGCGACATCCACGCCGTGCGCGGCGCGTCCTTCGCCGTCGCCGAGGGCGAGAGCTTCGGCATCGTCGGCGAATCCGGCTCTGGGAAGTCGACGGTCCTGCGCGCGCTCGCCGGCCTCAACCCCGGCTGGACCGGGCGCATCGAGATCCGCGGCGAGGCGCAGGGGCGGCGGCGCACGCGCGCCTTCCACGCCGCGGTGCAGATGGTCTTCCAGGACCCGTTCGGCAGCCTGCACCCGCGCCACACCGTCGACCGCGCGCTGGCCGAGCCGCTGGCGATCCACGGCATCGGCGACGCGGAGGCGCGGATCGAGCGCGCGCTGGCCGAGGTGCAGCTCGGGCCAGGCTTCCGCTTCCGCTATCCGCACCAGCTTTCAGGCGGCCAGCGCCAGCGCGTGGCGATCGCGCGCGCGCTGGTGCTCGAGCCGCGCATCCTGCTGCTCGACGAGCCGACCTCGGCGCTCGACGTGTCGATCCAGGCGGAGGTGCTGAACCTGCTGGCCGACCTGCGCCGGCGGCGCGGGCTGACCTACGTGCTGGTCAGCCACAACCTCGCCGTGGTCGGGCACATGTGCGAGCGCATCGCGGTGATGAACGCGGGCCGCATCGTCGAGGAGCTCGACGCCGCGTCGCTGCGCGCGGGCACGCCGCGCGAGGCCTACACGCGCCAGCTGCTGGCGGCGAGCCGCGGCTACGACCGCGCCGCCGCCGCGGGGTTCCGCAGCTTCGACTGACGCGGCGTGCGTCGATTGACATCGGGCGGAGGCCGCCCGTCTACTGCGCGCCTCCGGAACAGGGCGGGCCAGCAAGATGACCACGCGCAACAGCCGCAGCGGCGGCAGGATCCTCGTCGACCAGCTCCTCGTCCACGGCGCCGACATGGCGTTCTGCGTGCCGGGCGAGAGCTACCTCGAGGTGCTCGACGCGCTGCACGATTCGCCCTCGATCCGGCTGGTCAACGCGCGCCACGAGGCGGGCGCCGCGAACATGGCGGAGGCCTACGGCAAGCTCACCGGCCGGCCGGGCATCGCGATGGTGACGCGCGGGCCCGGCGCCTGCCATGCCGCGGTCGGCGTGCACACCGCCTTCCAGGACTCGACGCCGATGATCCTCCTCGTCGGCCAGGTCGCGCGCGACGCGATGGACCGCGAGGGCTTCCAGGAGATCGACTACCGCCAGATGTTCGGGCCGGTCGCGAAATGGGCGGCGCAGATCGATCGCGTCGAGCGCATCCCCGAGTACATGTCGCGCGCCTTCCATGTCGCGACCTCCGGCCGCCCCGGGCCCGTCGTGCTGGCGCTGCCAGAGGACATGCTCGTCGACGCCACGGACGCGGGCGACGCCCAGCCCTACGTCGCGCATCGCCCCGCCGCGACCGCCGCGGACATCGCGCGCGTGCGCGAGATCCTCGCCGGCGCCGAGAAGCCGCTGATGCTCGTCGGCGGCTCGTGCTGGTCCGACGAGGCCTGCCGCCAGGCCATCGCCTTCGCCGAGGCGAACGGCATCCCCGCGGCGGTCTCGTTCCGCCGCCAGGACCTGCTGTCCACGCGCTCGCGCGTCTACGCCGGCGACATCGGCACGTCCGGCCCGCCGGCGCTGGTCGCGCGGTTCAAGGAGGCCGACGTCGTGCTGGTCGTGGGCGCGCGGCTCGGCGAGATGACGACGCAGGGCTACACCACGCTCGACAGCCCGCGCACGCGCCAGGTGCTCGTCCACGTGCATCCCGACGCCGACGAGATCGGCCGCGTCTTCCGCCCCGCGCTCGGCATCGTGTCCTCCGGCGACGGCTTCTTCGCCGCCGCGCGGTCGATGGCGCCGCTCGACGGCGCGCGCTGGTCCGCGTGGACCGAGTCCGCGCGCAAGGACTACCTCGCCTCGCTCGAGGCGCCGGCCTATTCCGGGCCGCTCGACTCCGCGAAGGCCATGCACGCGCTCGACGCGCTGCTGCCGGCCGACGCGATCATCACCCTCGACGCCGGCAACCATACCGGCTGGCCGCAGCGCTTCCTGCATTTCGGCAGGCCGCGCCGCGAGGTCGGCCCGACCTCCGGCGCGATGGGCTACTCGGTGCCGGCGGCGGTGGCGGCGAGCCTCCTGCATCGCGACCGGGTCGTCGTCGGCTTCGTCGGCGACGGCGGCTTCATGATGTCCGGGCAGGAACTCGCGACGGCGGTGCAGCATGGCGGGCGCCCGATCGTCGTCGTGTTCAACAACCGCATGTACGGCACGATCCGCATGCACCAGGAGCGCGAGCACCCGGAGCGCGTGGTCGGCACCGACCTCAGCGAGCAGGACTTCGCCGCGCTGGGCCGCGCGCTCGGCTGCCATGCCGAGCGCGTCACGCGCACCGAGGACTTCGCGCCCGCCTTCCGGCGCGCGATGGAGTCGGGCCGCGCCGCGCTGGTCGAGCTGCTGACCGACCCCGAGGTCGTGTCGACCCGGCTGACGATCACCGGGCTTCGCGAGCGGGCGCGGCAGGCGGCGGCGAAGCGCTGAGCCCGCGCCGCGCCCGGCGCCGCCGGGCGAGGAGCAGGGCCGCTGCCGGCGCCGCCAGCAGGGCCAGCGAGGCGGGCTCGGGCACCTCGAGCGGCACCCCGGCCAGCGCCGCGCATGGCGCCAGGGCGAGCGCGGCCGCCGCCGCAACCAGGATCCTCTTTTCCATGTCCCGGGGCCTCCTTCGGTCCCTCGGCGCGCAGGATCGCGTTCCCCCGCGCCATGGGCATTGACGACGCTCATCCGGCGCGGGCGGCCGCGTCCAAGCCGGGGTTTGCGGAGCGGGCCGGGCGGAGCGACACTGCGCCATCACCGACCAGAGGGCCCCATGAGCATGGATCCGATGTCCGACCTCGCGATCGCGCGCCGCGCGACGCTCAAGCCGATCGCGGAGGTGGCCGCGAAGGCCGGCATCCCGGCCGACGCGCTGGAGCCCTACGGCAAGACGAAGGCCAAGGTCGGGTTCGAGTTCCTCGACACGCTGAAGGACAGGCCGCGCGGCAAGCTCGTGCTGGTGACCGCGATCAACCCGACCGCGGCGGGCGAGGGCAAGACCACGACCACGATCGGGCTCGGCGACGCGCTGAACCGGATCGGCCGGCGCACGGTCATCGCGCTGCGCGAGCCGTCGCTCGGCCCCTGCTTCGGGCGCAAGGGCGGCGCCACGGGCGGCGGCCACGCCCAGGTCGTGCCGATGGAGGACATCAACCTCCACTTCACCGGCGACTTCCACGCCATCACGACCGCGCACAACCTGCTCGCGGCGATGGTCGACAACCACGTCTACTGGCGCGGCGAGCCGTCGATCGACCCGCGCCGGATCACCTGGCCGCGCGTCCTCGACATGAACGACCGCTCGCTGCGCGACACGGTGACCGGCCTCGGCGGCCCGGCGCTGGGCGTGCCGCGCGAGGCGCGCTTCGACATCACGACCGCGTCGGAGGTGATGGCGATCCTGTGCCTGTCGCGCGACCTCGACGACCTGCAGGCGCGCCTGTCGCGCATCATCGTCGCGGAGACCTTCGACAGGAAGCAGGTGACCGCCGCGGACGTGAAGGCGGTGGGTTCGATGGCGGTGCTGCTGCGCGACGCGATCAAGCCCAACCTCGTGCAGACGCTGGAGAACAACCCGGCCTTCATCCATGGCGGCCCCTTCGCGAACATCGCGCATGGCTGCAACTCGATCATCGCCACCGAGGCGGCGCTGCGCCTCGGCGAGTTCGTCGTCACCGAGGCCGGCTTCGGCGCCGACCTCGGGGCCGAGAAGTTCATGGACATCAAGTGCCGCATGGCGGGCCTCGCGCCGTCGGCGGTGGTCATCGTCGCGACCGTGCGCGCGCTCAAGCTGCAGGGTGGCGCGGACGCCAGGAACCTGAAGCACGAGGACCTCGCCGCGCTCGAGCGCGGCATGGCCAACCTCGAGCGCCACATCGAGAACGTCGGCAAGTTCGGCGTGCCGCCGCTCGTGGCCATCAACCGCTTCGCGACCGACAGCGAGGCCGAGCTGCGCTTCGTCGAGGAGGCCTGCCGCAAGGCGGGCACGCGCGCCTTCCTGTGCGAGCACTGGGCGAGGGGCGGCGCCGGCGCCGAGGGCCTGGCGCGCGCCGTCGCGGAGGCGGCGTCCTCCGGCACGGCGTCGTTCCGCACGCTCTACCCCGACGACATGCCGCTGCTGTCGAAGATCGAGACGATCGCGCGCGAGATCTACCGCGCGGGCTCCGTCTCGGCGCCGGAATCGGTGCGCCAGCGCCTCGCGGGCTTCGAGGCGGCTGGCTTCGGCCACGTGCCCGTCTGCATCGCGAAGACCCAGTCGAGCTTCTCGAGCGACCCGACCAAGCTGGGCGCGCCGACGGGCCATGTCCTCGCCATCCGCGAGGCGCGGCTGGCCGCCGGCGCCGGCTTCGTGGTCGCGGTCTGCGGCGACCTGCAGACCATGCCCGGCCTGCCGAAGGTCCCGGCGGCCCACGCGATCGGGCTCGACGCGCAGGGCATGATCGAAGGCCTGTCCTGAGCGGGGCGGGCGGGGCCTCGAGGCATGCCCGGCGCGCTCCACGCGCTCGACCTCTGGTCGATGGGCGCGGTGGTCCTCGCCGCCGCGCTGTCCTGCGCCGCGATGGTGGTCGCGGCGTCGCGCTGGCGGCCGCTGCGCGACTGGCTCGTCGCGCGCGTGGACTTCCCGCCGATGCTGCCCTCGCTCGTGGGCACGCTCTTCGCGCTGATGGCGTCGTTCCTCGCCAACGCCGTGTGGACGAACGACGACCGGGCCCATGACGCCGTCGCGGCCGAGGCGCGGGCGATCACGGCGGCGGGGGCCTTCCTGCGCGCGCTGCCGGGCGAGGAGGCCAGCGTCGCGCTCCGCCTGCTCTCCGATTATGTCGGCGAGGCCGCGGAGTCCGAGTGGCCGGCGATGGCGGCCGGCGGCGAGAGCGGGCGTGCGCGCGCGCTGCTGCTCGAGATCAAGGTCGCCGCGCTGCGGATCGCCTCGACGTCGCCGCGCGAGATCGCGACGCATCGCGAGGCCGTGGAGGCCCTCGACCAGGTCGCGGAGGCGCGCGCGCGGCGCCTGCAGGTCGCCCGGCTGCGCATCAGCCCGATGAAGTGGTTCGGCGTCGTCTCGCTCGGCGCGATGACGCTGCTGGGGATCGCCGTCGTGTCCGTGCGGGACTGGCGCAGCCAGGCCCTCGCCACCGGGCTCTTCGCCTGCGCGGCGGCGCTGGCGCTCTTCGTCGTGCTGGCGCACGACCAGCCCTTCGTCGGCCCGAACGCGGCCGACCCGGGGCCGCTCAGGGACGCGCTCGCGACCGTGCGGCGCTGACCGGGCGCGGGCCGTCGCGCCGGCAACGGTCCGAGCAGTAGAGCACGCGCTCCCAGTCGCGCTCCCACTTCTTGCGCCAGGCGAAGGGGCGCTGGCAGGCGGCGCAGGTCTTCGAGGGCAGGTCGGACTTCCGGCGCATCTTCATGCCCCGCAGCGCCCCCGCGCGCAGAGCGTGGCCACCACGCGCACGCGGTGGCGCGCGACGACCCGGTACGCGGCCTCCGCCAGCGCCATCGCGCCGGGCACGGCCTCCAGCGCCCGGGCGAGGAGCCTCCAGCGCGGCAGGCAGGACCAGATCTCGGCGAAGGCCCGCGCGCCGGAGACGACGGTGCCGTCGGCGCGCCGCACGTGCAGCCGCGCGAGCGCCTCGTCCCGGGTCACGCCGATCGCTGCCAGCGGCGCGGGGTCCGCCGCGATGTCGGCGAAGGCGAGGCGCCCGTCGCGGTCGCGCGCGGCGTAGTGGGCGATCTCCCTCCGGCAGAGGGGGCATGCGCCGTCGAAGAAGACGGTGGAGCGCGGCGTGGTCGTCATGCGCGGAGAGCTAGGCCCGGCCGCGCCGGCGTCCAGCGCCGCCCGTCGTCGTTGTCGGTGGCGGGGCCGCGGGGCTAGATTGCGCGCCGGGCGGCGCAGGGCCGCCGGAAGCGCCCAGGGGAGAAGACATGGCCGACGATTCCCACAGCTACGACACGCGGAAGTACAAGCTGCGCTCGAACGCCTGGCTGGCGCGGCAGGACCGCGACGGCTTCGCGCGCCGCAGCTGGATGAAGAACCAGGGCCGCGTCGACCACCTGTTCGACGGCCGCCCGGTGATCGGCATCTGCAACACCTGGTCCGAGTTCACGCCCTGCAACGGCCATTTCCGCCAGATCGCGGAATACGTGAAGCGCGGCGTCTACGAGATGGGCGGCTTCCCGCTCGAGTTCCCGGTGATGAGCCTGTCGGAGATCCTGCTCCGCCCGACGGCCATGCTCTACCGCAACCTCGCCTCCATGGACGTCGAGGAGTCGATCCGCGGCCAGCCGATGGACGGCGTGATCCTGCTCACGGGCTGCGACAAGACGACGCCGGCGCTGGTCATGGGCGCGGCGAGCTGCGACCTGCCGACGCTCGTCGTCTCCGGCGGCCCGATGCTCAACGGCCGCTTCCGCGGCGAGCTGGTCGGCTCGGGCACGCATACCTGGATCTTCACCGAGCGGCTGAAGACCGGCGAGATGACGATGGACGACCTCGCCCAGGCCGAGGCCGCGATGTCGCGCTCGTCCGGCCACTGCATGACCATGGGCACCGCCTCGACGATGGCCTCGATGGTCGAGGCGCTGGGCATCGCGCTGCCGACCAACGCGGCGATCCCCGGCGTCGACGCGCGGCGCTACGCGCTCGCGCACATGGCCGGCCGCCGCATCGTGGAGATGGTGAAGGAGGACCTGCGCATCTCCAAGGTCCTGACCAAGCAGGCCTTCGAGAACGCGATCATGGTCAATGGCGCGATCGGCGGCTCGACCAACGCCGTCGTCCACCTGCTGGCGATGGCCGGCCGCACGGGCGTCGACCTGACGCTCGACGACTGGGACCGCCTGGGCCGCGACATGCCCTGCCTCGTGAACCTGATGCCGTCGGGCAAGTACCTGATGGAGGAGTTCTACTACGCCGGCGGCATCCCGGCCGTGATCTCCGAGATCAAGCACAAGCTGCACCTCGACGCGCTCACGGTGACCGGCAAGTCGATCGGCGAGAACAACAAGGACGCCAAGAACTTCAGCACGGACGTCATCTTCCCGTTCTCGGCGCCGTTCAAGCCCGAGGGCGGCATCGCGGTGCTGCGCGGCAACCTCGCGCCGGGCGGCGCGGTGCTCAAGCCGTCGGCGGCGGACCCGAAGCTGATGAAGCATCGTGGCCGCGCCGTGGTCTTCGAGTCGATCGAGGACTACGACGCGCGCATCGACGACCCGAACCTCGACGTCGACGAGACCTGCATCATGGTGCTCAAGGGCTGCGGCCCGAAGGGCTACCCGGGCTTCGCCGAGGTCGGGAACTTCGCCCTGCCGGCGAAGATCCTGAAGAAGGGCGTCAAGGACATGATCCGCATCTCCGATGCGCGCATGTCCGGCACGGCCTACGGCACGACCATCCTGCACACCGCGCCCGAGGCCGCCGCGGGCGGCCCGATCGCGCTGGTGCGCAACGGCGACATGATCGAGGTCGACGTGCCGAACCGCCGGCTGCACCTCGAGGTGAGCGACGCCGAGCTCGCGCGTCGCAAGGCCGAGTGGACGCCGCCGCCGCCGCACAGCGACCGCGGCTACTACAAGCTCTACACCGACCACGTCCTGCAGGCCGACAAGGGCGCCGACCTCGACTTCCTGGTCGGCAAGTCCGGCGCGCACGTCACGCGCGAGAGCCACTGAGCCGGGGACGCGGCCTTCCGGGCCGCGCCCCGCATCCCTCCCCGGGCGGGGCGGGCATGCGGGGCGCGGCCCGTTTCTTCGAGAGGACACCTGGATGACCACTGGAGCCGCGCCGCTGCGCAAGGAGATCGAGGAACTCGCGGTCTCCCAGATCGCGCAGGTCTTCTACGCCGGGCGCGACCATCCGCGCCTGCTGCCCTTCTGGTTCGGCGAGGGCGACACGCCGACGCCCGACTTCGTCAAGCAGGCCGCGATCCGCGCGATCGGCGAGGACAAGGTCTTCTACGTCGACGACCGCGGCATCCCGCCGCTGCGCGAGGCGATCTCGCGCTACGCGACGCGCCTGCATGGCCGCGAGATCGCGGTCGACCGCGTGCAGGTCACCGCCTCGGGCATGTCGGCCGTGATGATGACGATGCAGGCCATATCCGGGCCCGGCGACAACGTCGTCTACCTCTCGCCCGTGTGGCCGAACATCGTCGAGGCGGTGCGCATCTGCGGCGCGACGCCCCGCCCGGTCTCGCTCGACGCCACGCCCGATGGCGGCTGGCGCCTCGACCTTCAGAAGCTCTTCGCGTCCTGCGACGCGCGCACCCGCGGCATCTTCGTCGCCTCGCCGGGCAACCCGACGGGCTGGATGATGGACGCCGCGGAGATCGCGGAGCTCCTCGCCTTCTGCCGCAAGCGGCGCATCTGGCTCGTCGTCGACGCTGTCTACGAGCGCCTGACCTACGGCACGGCGCGCGCGCCGTCGCCGCTCGACGTGGCGGAGCCCGAGGACCCGGTCATCTCGCTGAACTCCTTCTCCAAGGCATGGGCGATGACGGGCTGGCGGCTCGGCTGGGTGATCGCGCCGGCCTGGGTGAACCTGCACCTGCGCAAGCTCAACCAGTACAACACGTCCGGCGCCGCGACCTTCGTGCAATGGGCGGGCATCGCGGCGCTGGACGAGGGCGAGCCCTTCATCGAGGAACTGCGCGGCCGCCTGCAGCGCGCGCGCGACCTCGTCATCCAGGGCCTCTCGCGCTTCCCGCGCGTGCATGTCGCCGCGCCGCCGGGGGCCTTCTACGCCTTCCTCCGCGTCGATGGCCTTGGCGACGGGCTGGCCTTCGCCAAGGAGCTGGTGGCCAGGACCGGCGTCGGCCTCGCGCCCGGGACGGCCTTCGGCGCCGAGGGCGAGGGCTACCTGCGCTTCTGCTACGCCTCGAGCGAGCAGCGCCTCTCGGACGCGCTCGCGCGCATGGAGCCGATGCTCAAGTGACCGCGCTCGTCGGCATCGACTGGGGGACGACCAACGCGCGCGCGATGCGCTTCGACGCCGCCGGCACGGTGGTCGAGCTGCGCGAGAGGCCGCTCGGCATCCTGCGCGTCGCCAATGGCGACTTCGCTGGGGCCTTCGCCGACCTGGCGGGCGACTGGCGCGTCGCGGCGCCGGGCGTCCCGGTCCTCATGTGCGGGATGATCGGCAGCCGCCAGGGCTGGCGCGAGGCGAGCTACGCGCCGCTGCCCGCCGACGGCGCGGCGCTCGCCGCGCGCCTGCTGCCGGTGCCGGAGATCGGCGGCTGGATCGTGCCGGGGGTCAGCGGCGACAGCCTCGCCGGCGCGCCGGACGTCATCCGCGGCGAGGAGACCCAGGCGCTGGGCGCGCTCGCCCTCGCCGGCGCGACCGAGGCCTGCCTGTGCATGCCGGGCTCCCACTCGAAATGGGTGGAGATGCGCGAGGGCAGGCTCTCGCGCTTCGCGACCTTCATGACCGGCGAGGCCTTCGCCGCGCTGCGCGAGCACACGATCCTCGCGCGCATGATCGAGGGCGGCGCGCACGTGCCGGACGCCTTCGCCGCCGGGCTCGCGCGCGCGCGCCAGCCTGGCGGGCTCCTGCACCACCTCTTCACCGTGCGCACCGACGGGCTCTTCGCGCGGCTGCGGCCGGAGGCAGCCGGGTCCTTCCTGTCCGGGCTCCTGCTCGGGCACGAGACGATCGCCGCCTGCGCGGCCTTCCCCGCGCGCGAGGTCGTGGTCGTCGGCAGCGAGGCGCTCGCCGCGCCCTACCGCGCAGCGATCGAGGCCGCGGGGCGCACGACGCGGCTCGTGCCGGGCGAGCGCGCCGTCGCCGCCGGGCTGTGGAGCCTGGCGCGCGCGGCAGGCCTGGCAGGGGGCGGCAAATGACGATGCGCGTGCTCATCGTCGACGCCGCCCATGCGATGGACGTGGCGATCGAGCGCGAGGTGCTGGGACCGGAGTTCCGCGTCGACGTCGTCGCGACGCAGGACCCGGAGCAGGTGGACGACGCCACCTGGGCCTCGGCGGACGCCGTGCTGTCCTGGCTGATGCCGATCCGCGCGCGCGAGGTCGCAAGGCTGCGCCGTTGCCGGGTCGTCGTGAAGTACGGCGTCGGCGTCGACATCATCGACCTCGAGGCCGCGGGTCGCGCCGGGATCGCGGCGTGCAACGTGCCGGACTACGGCACGGGCGAGGTCGCCGACCATGCGATGGCGATGATGCTGGCGCTCCGCCGCGGGCTGCCCAGCTTCCAGGACCTGCTCGCCGCCGACCCGGTGGCCGGATGGCGCTGGTCGGCGGGACCGCTGATGAAGCGCGTCGCCACCGACCGGCTGGGCATCGTCGGCCTCGGGCGCATCGGCAGCGCCGTCGCGCGCCGCGCGCTGGCCTTCGGCATGGACGTCGCCTGGCACGACCCGCACGTGGACGCCTCCGGGCCGCTGCCGGGGCGCCGCGTGCACGACCTCGGCGAGCTGCTCGAGACGAGCGACATCGTCTCGCTGCACTGCCCGCTGACCGACGAGACCCGCGGCCTCGTCGGGCGCGAGGCGCTCGCGCGGATCAAGCCCGGAGCCATCCTCGTGAACACGGCGCGCGGCGCGGTGGCGGACCTCGACGCCGTCCACGAGGCGCTGCGGGCCGGGCGGCTGGGCGGGGCGGCGATCGACGTGTTCCCCCAGGAGCCGCCCGACCCGTCCTCGCCGCTGGTCGAGGCCTTCCGCATGCAGCCCAGCTGGGCGGCGGGCCGGATCATCCTCTCGCCCCATGCGGCCTTCTACTCGCCGCAGTCCTGGCGCGAGATGCGCGAGAAGGCCGCCGCGACCGCGCGCGACCTGCTCACGAAGGGCTGGCTGCGCAACTGCGTGAACCAGGTGCACCTCGCGGCCAGCGGCTTGCGGCACCCGGCGAAACCGGATTAACTCCGGCGGCTGGAAAGGCGACGTCCCAAGGCGTCGCCGGCGAATCGAACGGGGAACGCATGGCGCGCGTCGTTGTCAGGGATGTCGAGAAGGCCTACGGGACGACCAAGGTCATCCATGGCATCAACGTCGAGATCGCCGATGGCGAGTTCGTGGTCCTCGTCGGTCCCTCGGGCTGCGGAAAGTCGACCCTGCTGCGCATGATCGCCGGCCTCGAGGAGATCTCGGGGGGCACGATCTCGATCGGCGAGCGGGAGGTGAACCGCCTGCCGCCGAAGGATCGCGACGTGGCGATGGTGTTCCAGAACTACGCGCTCTACCCGCACATGACCGTCCACGACAACATGGCCTTCAGCCTCAAGCTGCGGAAGGCCGACAAGTCGGTGATCGCGGAGCGCGTCGGCAAGGCGGCCGAGATCCTCAACCTGACGCCCTACCTCCAGCGCTACCCGCGCCAGCTCTCCGGCGGCCAGCGCCAGCGCGTGGCGATGGGCCGCGCCATCGTGCGCGACCCGCAGGTCTTCCTGTTCGACGAGCCGCTGTCGAACCTCGACGCCAAGCTGCGCGTGCAGATGCGCATCGAGATCAAGGCGCTGCACCAGCGCCTCAAGACCACGACGATCTACGTCACCCACGACCAGATCGAGGCCATGACCATGGCCGACCGCATCGTGGTCATGCATGACGGCATCGTCGAGCAGGTCGGCACGCCGCTCGAGCTCTACGACCATCCCTCGAACCTCTTCGTCGCGGGCTTCATCGGCTCGCCGGCCATGAACTTCATCGAGGGCACGCTGCGCCGCGACGGCGGCGCGCCCGTGCTCGAGGCGAAGGGCGGGCGCCTGGCGCTGCCGGCGTCGACGCCCGGCGCCGACGGGCAGAAGGTGACGCTCGGCATCCGGCCGGAGCACCTGTCGATCTCCGCCACCGGCCCGGCCTCGCTCGACGCGGTGGTCGAGGTCGTCGAGCCGACCGGCGCGGACACGCATGTCGTGGCCATCGCCTTCGGCCAGCAGGTGCAGGCGGTGTTCACGGAGCGCCATGCCTTCGCGCCGGGTGCGCGCGTGGCGCTCTGCCCGCGCGCCGAGGCGATCCATCTCTTCGACACGGCCTCCGGCCGCCACCTCTGACGCGCGACAACGGGACGACAGGCGAGGACACGGCATGGCGAGCGTCGACATCCGCAACGTGCGCAAGGCCTTCGGGAGCACGCAGGTGCTGCACGGGGTCAGCGTCGGCATCGAGGACGGCCAGTTCGTGGTGCTCGTGGGCCCGTCCGGATGCGGCAAGTCGACCCTGCTGCGCATGCTCGCCGGCCTCGAGAACATCACCGCGGGCGAGATCGCGATCGGCGACAAGGTCGTCAACAACGTGCCGCCGAAGGACCGGGACATCGCGATGGTGTTCCAGAACTACGCGCTCTACCCGCACATGACGGTGTTCGAGAACATGGCGTTCTCGCTGAAGCTCGCGGGCGCGCCGAAGGAGTTCATGGATCAGGAGGTCCAGAAGGCCGCGAGGATCCTCGGCCTGGGCCAGCTCCTGCACCGCTACCCGCGCCAGCTTTCCGGCGGCCAGCGCCAGCGCGTGGCGATGGGCCGCGCGATCGTGCGCAACCCGCAGGTCTTCCTCTTCGACGAGCCGCTCTCCAACCTCGACGCCAAGCTGCGCGTGCAGATGCGCGCCGAGATCAAGGAGCTCCACCAGCGGCTCAAGGTGACGACCGTCTACGTCACCCACGACCAGATCGAGGCCATGACCATGGCCGACAAGATCGTCGTCATGAACCACGGCCACATCGAGCAGGCCGGCGCGCCGCTCGAGCTCTACGACCGGCCCGCGAACCTGTTCGTGGCGGGCTTCATCGGCTCGCCCGCGATGAACATGCTGGAGGGACGGATCGACGGCGGCGCCTTCGTGGACGCCGGCGGGACCAGGTGGCCGCTACCGCCCGGGCACGGCGCGGCGCAGGGCGCGGAGGTCGTCTACGGCGTGCGCCCCGAGCACCTGCACCTCGACCCCGCTGGCGTCGCCGCGCGCGTCCATGTCGTCGAGCCGACCGGCTCCGAGACCCAGGTCGTCCTCAAGGTCGGGGACGTGACCATCATGGGCGCGTTCCGCGAGAGGATCTCGCAGAACCCCGGCGAGGCGCTTCCGGTGTCGCCGGACGTCGCGCTCGTGCACCTCTTCGACAAGAAGACCGGCAAGCGGATCTGAACCCCCCGGGCGCCGGCAGGACCACCAACCGCAACATCAAAAGGGAGAGAGACATGGCGAACATCATCACCCGTCGCGGCATCCTCGCCGCCGGCGCAGGCGCCGCGGCGCTCCACGCCTCCGGCGCCCTGGCCCAGCTGCGCGTGCAGGGCGCGGCCGCCGAGGCCCCGAAGCTGGCGATCGAGAGCGGCGCGACGCTGCGCATCCTGCGCCCCGTGCGCTTCGTGCAGCCGGACGAGGACATCTTCCGCGCCAACGCGGCGCGCTTCGCCGAGCGCACCGGCGTGCAGGTCCGCGTCGACTTCGTCGGCTGGGAGGACATCAACCAGCAGACCGCGGTGACCGCGAACACTGGCGCTGGCCCCGACGTGATCGTCGGCTTCAACGAGGCGCCGCACCTCTACGCCGACAAGGTGATCGAGGTCACCGACGTCGCCGAGTACCTCGGCAAGCGCTATGGCGGCTGGCTCGCCGTGGCGCAGAAGTACGGCAAGCGCCACGCCTCCAACAACTGGATCGGCCTGCCCTTCGGCGGCAGCGGCGGCCCGCTGGTCTGGCGCAAGTCGGCGGTCAACGAGGTCGGCTTCCAGGCCCCGCCGAACGACCATGCCGGCTTCCTCGACATGTGCAAGAAGCTGCGCCGCATCAACAAGCCGTCGGGCTTCGCGCTGGGCAACGCGGTCGGCGACGGCAACGCCTTCGCCAACTGGCTGATGTGGTCCTTCGGCGCGTCCATCACCGACGAGGCGGGCGCGGTGTCGGTCAACAGCCCGTCGACGGTCGAGGCGCTCGAGTACCTCAAGGAGCTCTACGCGACCTTCGTCGATGGCGGGACCGTCTCCTGGGGCGACATCAGCAACAACCAGGCCTACGCGGCGAGCACCTGCTGGGTGACGTCGAACGGCGTGTCGCTCTACTTCGCGCTCAAGAACGACCCGGCGACGCGCGCGATCGCCGAGGACACGGAGCACTCGATCCTGCCGCCGGGCAAGGCCAGCGGCTGGCCGAGCGCCCCTCTGTCGCTCAACGCGATGGTCTTCCGCCACAGCCGGTTCCCGAACGCGGCGAAGGCCTTCCTGATGTTCATGCTCGAGTCCGAGCAGTACGAGCCCTGGCTCAACGCCAACCTCGGCTACTGGGCGCACCCGCTGGCCTCCTACCGCGATGCGGCGGTGTGGACCAGCGACCCGAAGGTCGCGATCTTCCGCGACTGCATGAACAACCCGTTCTGGAACGGCTACAAGGGCCCGCTCTCGGCCGCGTCGGGCCAGGCGAACAACGAGTACGTCCTGGTGCAGATGTTCGCCTCGGTCGCTTCGGGCCAGGCGACGCCGCAGCAGGCGGCCCAGGAAGCCGAGCGCCGCGCGCGCCGCATCTTCCGCCGCTGAAGACAGGGCAGGGAGGGCCACGCCCGCGGGCGCGGTCCTCCCGGTCCGGCCGAGAACGATGACGCAGACACAAGATCCCCCGCTGGCCTGGACGCGCCGCCGCCGCGAGCTCAACTGGCTCGAGCGGATGCTCGACTGGAAGCCCCTCCTCGTCGTGGCATGCATGCTGCCGGCGGTCGGGCTGCTGATGGTCTTCCTGACCTACCCGCTCGGCCTCGGCATCTGGCTGGCGTTCACCGACACGCAGATCGGCCGCAAGGGGGTCTGGGTCGGTCTCGAGAACTTCGAGTACATGCTCGAGGACCCGATCTTCTGGAACGCGGTCTTCTACAGCGTGTTCTACACGGGCGTGGCGACGATCGGTAAGTTCGGCCTCGGCCTCTGGCTGGCGCTGCTGCTCAACAACCACCTGCCCTTCAAGTCGCTGCTGCGGGCGATCATCCTGCTGCCGTGGATCGTGCCGACGGTGCTGACCGCGATCGCCTTCTGGTGGATCTACAATCCCCAGTTCTCGATCATCTCCTACGTGCTGATCGAGCTCGGCTGGCGCGACACCAATGTCGACTTCATCAACACCGCCTGGTCCGCGCGCTGGTCGCTCATCGCGGCGAATGTCTGGCGCGGCATCCCCTTCGTGGCGATCTCGCTGCTAGCCGGGCTGCAGACCATCTCGCCCTCGCTCTACGAGGCGGCGATGCTCGACGGCTCCACGCCGTGGCAGCGCTTCCGCTACATCACCTTCCCGATGCTGCTGCCGATCCTCGCGATCGTCATGACCTTCAGCATCATCTTCACCTTCACCGACTTCCAGCTCGTCTACGCGATCACGCGCGGGGGGCCGGTGAACTCGACGCACCTGCTCGCGACGCTGGCCTTCCAGCGGGGCATCCCCGGCGGACAGCTGGGCGAGGGCGCGGCCATCGCCGTCTCGATGATCCCGTTCCTCGTCTTCGCGACGCTTTTCAGCTACTTCGCGCTCGCGCGCCGGAAGTGGCAGCAGGGAGAAGGAGATGACTGACGCCCGCGCAGCCGCGACGACGGCCGACGACCACGGCATGGCACCGCCCCCCGACAAGCCGCAGGCGACGGCGCCCGAGGCGCTGTCCTGGGACAGCCGCTCGCGCCGCGTCGTGACGATCTACGTCCCGCTGGCCTGCTTCCTGTTCATCCTGCTCTTCCCGTTCTACTGGATGAGCGTGACGGCGTTCAAACCGAACGCCGAGCTCTACGACTACAAGACCTACAACCCGTTCTGGATCGGCTCGCCGACCCTCGACCACATCCACCTGCTGCTGTTCAAGACCGACTACCCGCGCTGGCTCTGGACGACGATGATCGTCGCGTTCTGCTCGACGGTGCTGTCGCTCGTGGCGAGCACGCTCGCCGCCTATGCGATCCAGCGCCTGCGCTTCAAGGGCAGCCAGTATGTCGGCCTCGCGATCTACCTCGCCTACCTGGTGCCGCCGTCGATCCTGTTCATCCCGCTGGCGACGATGGTGTTCCAGCTCGGGCTGTTCGACTCGCCGCTCGCCCTGATCCTGACCTACCCGACCTTCCTCATCCCGTTCTGCACCTGGCTGCTGATCGGCTACTTCAAGTCGATCCCGTACGAGCTCGAGGAATGCGCGCTCATCGACGGCGCGACGCGCGTGCAGATCCTCTGGCGCATCACGCTGCCGCTCGCGGTGCCGGGCCTGATCAGCGCGGGCATCTTCAGCTTCACGCTGTCCTGGAACGAGTTCATCTACGCGCTGGCCTTCATCCAGTCGACCGAGAAGAAGACCGTGCCGGTCGCCATCCTGACCGAGCTCGTGACCGGCGACGTCTACCAGTGGGGCGCGCTGATGGCCGGCTCCCTGCTCGGCTCGATCCCGGTCGCGCTCTTCTATTCCTTCTTCGTCGACTACTACGTGTCGTCCCTGACGGGGGCGGTGAAGGAATGACGCGGGCCGCGAGGCCCAGCCAGAGCCGCACGGATCCGGGGGGACCCAAGCAGTGAGCAAGCTGACCATCCTGACGCCCGCAGCCGCGTCGTTCACGACCGGCGGCGGCGGCTACGACCACGAGCTCGAGGCCCTGGAGGGCATGGGCGCCGAGATCGTCGAGTGCGCGCCGACGGAGGACGCCTTCGTCGCCGCCGCGCCGGCGGCGGACGCCGTCTACGCCAAGGGCATGAAGTTCACCGCGCGCATGATCGGCGCGCTGTCGAAGTGCCGGATCATCGCGCTGGGCTCGGTCGGGGTCGACTATGTCGACGTCGCCGCCGCGACGGCGAAGGGGATCCCGGTCACGAACTGCCCGGACACGTTCATCGACGAGGTCGCCGACCACGCGATGATGCTCCTGCTCGCCACCCATCGCCG
>Ga0068877_10001891_pt1 | contig 17096 bp, 8 predicted proteins | sample NOAtaG_FD_66437 | JGI IMG/M metagenome (GOLD analysis project Ga0068877, IMG submission 66437) | Freshwater lake microbial communities from Lake Erie, under a cyanobacterial bloom - NOAA_Erie_Diel6S_1000h metaG | ecosystem: Environmental > Aquatic > Freshwater > Lake | place: USA: Ohio, Lake... | reverse complement strand
GGGCGCTTCGCCCTGATGCTCACCGCATTCCACCCGACCTGGATCACCCTGCCGGGAAGCCCCGACACCTGGCCCCAGGAGGTGCTGCTCGGCGGCCGGCCGGCGGTGGTGGTGGCGCGCGAGGGGATGCCGTCGGTCCGGGTCGAGGCCGGGGACCTGCGGATCGAGGGCCGCTACTTCTGGCGGGAGATCCCCCAGAACCTGCGGATCCCCGCCTCGCTCGGCATCCTGTCGCTGGTCCGCGACGGCAAGGCGGTCGAGAATCCGGTGTGGGACGCGCAGGGGCTGCTCTGGCTGCGGCGCGACGCCACGGCCGAGACGACCGAGCGCAATTTCCTGGAGGTGCGGGTCTCGAGCCTCCTGGAGGACGGCATCCCGATGTGGTGGCGCCAGCAGGTGGAGTTGACCGTCGCCGGCAGGAGCCGCGAGGAGGATCTCGGACACCTCCTGCCCGAGGGCTGGAGGCTGGCCTCGCTCCGGTCGCCGATCCCGGTGAGCGTCGACGCGGCGGGCCGTGCCAAGGCGCAGGTGCGGGCCGGCACCTGGACGATCTCCCTCGAGAGCTTCCGCAACGACCATCCCGGCACGATCACCTTCGCACCGGGAACACGGCCGGCCGCGCCCGAGCAACTGGTGGCCTTCCGGGCGAGGCCCGAGTTCCGGGTGCTCGAGTTCACCGGGCCGCCGGCCATCGACCCGTCGCAGAACCGCTTCCCGGCGGCCTGGAAGGACCTGCCGGTCCACCGCTGGGACATGGTCGCCCCGGTGCGGCTGGTCGAGCGCCTGCGCGGCATGGGGGCGCAAAAACCCGGCGGCCTGAGCATCGAGCGGACGCTCTGGCTCGACGAGGATGGGCGGGGACTCACCTTCCGGGACCATCTGGTGGGCCACATGCAGCAGGTGTGGCGCCTCGATGCCGCCGAGGGCCAGGAACTCGGGTCGGTCACCAGCCGGGGCGAGGGCCAGTTGATCACCCGGAACCCCTCGAACCGGGCCGTGGGCGTCGAGCTGCGGTCCCGCTCGGTCGACGTCGAGGCCACCGGGCGGCTCGGGGATCCGGCCTCGCTGCCCGCGACCGGATGGCGCTCCGACGCCGAGTCCGTGCGGGTCACCCTGCACCTGCCGCCGGGATGGCGGCTGCTGGCCCTCTTCGGCGCCGACTGGGTCCAGGGCGACTGGCTCACGGCCTGGACGCTGCTCGATCTCTTCCTGCTGCTGGTCTTCACGTTGGCGGTGTTCCGGATCCGGGGATGGCCGACGGCGCTCCTGGCCTTCGTGGCCTTCGGGCTGGCCTACCACGAGCCCGGGGCCCCCCGGTATCCTTGGCTGGTGCTGCTGGTGCCCCTGGCGCTCCGGCCACGGTTGCCCCACGGCGTCGGGCGGCGATGGGTCGCCGTCGGGCAGGCCCTGGCCGTCGGGGTGCTCCTGCTCGGCCTCGTCCCCTTCATCACGCGCCAGGTGCAGCAGGCCTTGTACCCCCAGCTCGAGCCCACCACCGAGGTCCACCAGCCGGCTCCGGCGGCCCGGGCCGCCGTGGCTGCCGAACCCTCGGCACCATCCCCCGGAAAACCGGGGATGTCCGCGGAGATGCTCCAGCGCTACGGGTTGTCCCAGGCGGCCCACGCGCCGACCGACGCCCCGGAACCGAAGGCGTCGACCGCCAAGGTGCTGGGCAACCTCGCGCAGGACGACAACGCCCGCATCCAGACCGGGCCGGGGCTTCCCGAATGGACCTGGCGCTCGGTGAGCTTCGGCTGGAACGGCCCGGTGCAGGGAACCCAGCGGCTGCACCCGGTGCTCATCCCGCAATGGCTGGGACGCCTGTTGACCGTGCTGCGGACGACGCTTCTGCTGGCACTGGCAGGCCTGCTGTTGCGGGGAGTCCGAGGCGGCGGCGGCGCCGCTCCGCCCTCGGCGACTCCGGGGACGCTCCCCGGCACGGCATCGATGGCGGCGCTCGTGCTTGCCCTGGCCGCGTCCGCAGCCGTCGCACCCACGGCGCGCGCCGATGCCGCTCCCTTAGAACCGGCAGCCATCAGCACCCCGTCCACCGGCATGGCGATCCCCGACGCCGCGACCCTGGAGACCCTGAGGCGCCGCCTGCTGGAGACCTCCGATGCGTTTCCCAACGCCGCGAACATCGCACGGGTCGCCCTTCGCCTCGACGGCCAAAGGTTGCGGATGGACACGGAGATCCACTGCGCGACGCAGACGGCCGTGCCGCTGCCGGGACGGCTGCCGTCCTTCTCGCCGATCTCGGTGGTCATGGATGGCCGGTGGACCGCCGCGTTGCGACGGGACGACGGCCACCTGTGGATGGTGGTTCCCGCGGGCGTGCACACCGTGCGGCTCGAGGGGCTGCTGCCGTCCACCGGCGACTGGGAGTGGACCTACCTGCTGAAACCCCGGCAGGTGACCATCGACGCGCCGGACTGGACCGTGGTCGGCGTGCGGCCCGACGGCGTGCCCGAGGCGCAGGTGTTCTTCTCGCCCAAGCAGCGGGCCTCGGCGGCGGCCGCATCGAGCTACGAGCGGCAGGAACTCCAGCCGATCGTGGCCGTCGAGCGCCGGATCGAGCTGGGACTGCGGTGGCGGGTGCACACCGTCGTCCGACGGCTCTCACCCGTCGGGCGGGCGGTTTCCCTGCGCATCCCGCTCCTGCCCGGCGAAAACGTGCTGACCCAGGGTCGCACCGTGCAGGACGGCGGGCTGGAGGTGCGGCTCGGGGCGCAGGAGGAAACCTTCGACTGGGAGAGCGGGCTGGCGGCGGTCGAGACCGTCGCGCTGGCCACCCGGGCAGGCGACCCCTGGGTGGAACGCTGGCACCTGGCGACCTCGCCCGTGTGGAACGTGGAGCTGTCCGGCCTGGCCCCGGTCTTCGAGGCGGGCGACCCGATGCTGGAGCCGGTCTGGCGGCCGTGGCCGGGCGAGTCGGTCCGCCTGACGATCCGGCGGCCGGAGGCGGTCGCCGGGGCGACCATGACCGTGAACCGGGCCGTCCACGAGGCGACCCTCGGCCAACGCCAACGCCTCTCGACGCTGGACCTGACGATCCGCTGCAGCCTCGGGGAGGACTTCCGCCTCGAGCTGCCCGAGGGCGCCGAGATCACCACCCTGACCCACCTTCACCGGGAGATCCCGGTCCGCCGCGAAGGCGCCGGCCTGGTGGTGCCGCTGCGTCCCGGCGAACAGACGCTCACCGTGGCCTGGAAGGAGAACCTCCCGCTGGGATTCCGGGCCGACAACGGCCGCGTGCGGCTGCCGGTCGAGGGGGCCAACCTCCAGAGCTCCATCGCGGTGGGCGAAGACCGCTGGGTGCTCTGGGCCTCCGGGCCGCGGCGCGGCCCGGCCGTGCGCTTCTGGGGCATCCTGGCGACCTCGCTCCTGGCGGCCCTCGCGCTGGGGCGGCTCCCCGGCACGCCCCTGGGCTCCGTGCACTGGATGCTGCTGCTCATCGGCCTGACCCAGGTGCCGCTGCCGGCGGCGGCCGTGGTGATCGGTTGGTTCTTCGTGCTGCGATGGCGCGGCCAACCGGCCTTCCAGGGACTGCACTGGCTGGCCTACGACGCGGCCCAGGTCGCCCTGGTGGTCCTGACCGCGGCCGCGGTGGGCATCCTGATCTACGCCGTCAGCGCCGGCCTGCTCGGCAACCCGCGCATGTTCATCCTCGGCAACGACTCGACCAGCACCCTGCTGCGATGGTTCCAGGCGCGCACCGTGGGCAACGCGCTGCCCGTCTGCGAGTGCCTCTCGGTGTCGATCTGGTGGTACCGCCTGGCCATGCTCCTGTGGGCCCTTTGGCTCGCCGTTTCGGTGCTCGGCTGGCTCGGGCAGGCCTGGAGGAACTTCGCCAGCGGGGGATTCCTGCGACACCGTCCCGGGAAACACTCCGCGGCGGCGACGGTTCCGGCGCCGCCGACCCTCGCTCCCGGGGATCCCGGAACCACCCCGGGGTCGGCCGACTGAGGCAGGCACCCCCCGGACACCACGGGGCGCCACGGGGCTCAGCGGCCGGCGGCCTTGAGCGAGGCTTCCCGGGCGGCCTTGAATTCGCTGCCGGCATTCCACTGCGGGGTGCGGCGGTCCTCGGCCAGGCGGCGGAGGATGTCGTGGTACAGGCGCAGGTCCTCGGCCGCGCCGGTGAGGTCCCAGTCGGGCTTCACCTCGTCGCTGACCTTGTGGTAATCGCGCTCGATGTACTCGTTGACCTTCGCCTCGCCGTACCCGGCGGGTTTGCCGAGGTACTCGTCGCCGGCCTTCAGGTAGAGCCCGGGCACACCGCCCTTCATGAACTCGAAGTGGTCGCTGCGGTAGAAGCCGCCGCGCTCGGGATGGGCGTCGGGCAGCACCACGCGGCCCCGCGACCGGGCGACCGCGTCGACCACCCGGTCGACGGTCGAGGCGCCCCGGCCGATCTGCCGGAGGTCGCGGGTCCGGCCCCAGGGGTTCATGCCGTCGATGTTCAGGTTGGCGACCGTCCGGGCCAGCGGGTACACGGGCCGGGCCACGTAATGCGCCGCACCCAGGAGGCCCTGCTCCTCGGCCGTCACCGACAGGAATAGCATCGAGCGCCTGGGTGCCCGGGCGGCCGTCCCGAAGGCCTCGGCCAGCTCGAGCAGACCGGCCGTGCCGATGGCGTTGTCGGCGGCCCCGTTGAAGATCTGGTCGCCCTCGAGGTTCGCGTTCCGGCCCAGGTGATCCCAGTGGGCGGTCACCACGACCCACTCGTCGCGGAGCTTCGGATCACGCCCCCGGACCACCCCGAGCACGTTCCGGGAGGCCACCGGGCGGGACTCGTTGCGCGCCGTGAAGGAGGCCTTCTGTTTCAGGGTCACCGGCCGGAACCCGGGCTTCCGCGCCGCCTCCTTCATGGCCTCGTAGGTGGTGCCGTTGGCGGCGAAGAGCTTCCGGGCCCGGTCGAGGTGCATCCAGCCGGCGATGGCGCTCCTGGGCGAGCGGTCGGAGGCGAGGTCGAAGCGCTCACGCCCCCAGGAATTGATGACCACGAACCACGGATACGCCGCCGGGGCGGTCTCGTGGATGATCAGCGCCGCGGCCGCACCCCGGCGACCGGCCTCCTCGAACTTGTAGGTCCAGCGCCCGTAGTAGGTCATGGCCTGGCCGCCGAACCACTTCGGGTCGAGCCGGTCCGGATGGACCGGGTCGGGGATCGGCGGATCGTTGACCAGGATGACGATCGTCTTGCCCCGCACGTCCACGTCCCGGAAATCGTTCCAACCGTACTCCGGGGCGTCGATCCCGTAGCCGACGAAGACCACGTCGGTGTCCGCCAAGGAGATCCCGCCGTCGGGCCGGGGACTCCACGCGACGAAATCCTGCGGCCCGACCAGGGTCTCGCCCCCCAGGGTGACGCCGACCGACGACTTCACGCCGACGATGGGGACGTCCTGCGTCCAGGACCCGTCGGGCATCCCCGGCTTCAGGCCGGCGCGGCGGAACTGCTGGATGAGGTACTCGACGGTCCTGGCCTCGCCCGGGGTGCCGGGACCGCGCCCCTCGAAGGCGTCGCCGGCCAGCACGCGGGTGTGTTCCAGGAGATCCTCGGGCCGGATCGAGGCGCCGCCGCGGGAGCCGGCTCCACGGGGGTCTTCGGCACGGGCCAGCAGCGGCAGCAGCGTCGCCGTGACGGCGGCGGTGGTCCGGAGGATCCATCGGGTCAAGGACATGGTCCGACCAATGGAATCCCAACCGGTCCGGCTGGCAACCCGGCAAACCCGGGTGGGTGGCGACGGCTCCCGGGACGCACACCGCCCGATCGCGGAGGTTTGACAGGGGGCGTCCGCCACCGGTTCCATGGACCACAGGTGCCGGATCGGTACCGGTCGACCCACTGGAGACGACACCCCACGCCGCCATGACCCCCGCTGACCACGACCCGCTCTGGAGCCGCCTGCTCGGCTTCGATTTCGACACGACCGGCGATGCGCTGACCTTCACCGGACGGCTGGCCCGGGAAAACGGCTGGAGGCCGGCCCATGCCCGGCGGGTGGTCGAGGAGTACCGGCGATTCCTGTACCTCGCGGTGCGGGCCGGACACCCGGTCACACCGTCCGACGCGGTCGACCAGGCCTGGCACCTGCACCTGATCTACAGCCGATCGTATTGGGACGACCTCTGCGCGCAGGTGCTCCAACGCCCCCTGCATCATGGCCCCACCCGGGGTGGCCGGTCCGAGGACGATCGCTTCCTGGCCGACTACGAGGCGACCCGGGCGAGCTACCGCCGATGCTTCGGGGTCGAGCCCCCGGCCGACCTGTGGCCGGAACCGGCCATCCGCTTCGCCCCCACGGCACGCTGGCAGCGCGTGGACGTGTCGGCGAGCTGGCTCCTGCCCAAGCGCGCGCTGCGTCGGACCTGCCTGGGAGGGCTCGGGCTCGTCGGCCTCTCGGGCGCGGCGATGGGTTGCTCGGGGGTGGTGGACGCCGACGGCATCCCGATCGGAGTCTGGATCATGGCCGGCATCCTGGCGGCCGGTGCGGGCCTGGGATGGCTGACCCTGCGCACGGCCCGCGGCGGCAAGCCCGGCAACGGATCCTCACCGACCGGCGGCTCGGGCTGCGGCGGCGGCGTGGGTGCCGGCTGTGGGGGCGACGCGGGCGGAGGCCACCAGGACGCCGGGAGCGGGGCCACCGACGGCGGCTCCTCAGGCTGCGGCTCCTCGGGTTGCGGGGGTGGCGGCTGCGGTGGCAGTTGACCCGGCGATCCCCCGACATGAGCCCGGACATGACCCCCCGTCCCCACGACGACTCCGACGACGAACGGCGCCTGCGCGAGCTGGGCTACCGCCAGGAATTGGCCCGCCGCATGGGTGGCTTCTCCAACTTCGCCATCTCGCTGGCGATCATCTGCATCCTGTCGGGCGGGATCACCTCGTTCCATGTCGGCTTCAACAGCGCAGGCGGGGCGAGCCTCGGCCTCGGCTGGCCGCTGGTGAGCCTTTTCTCGCTCGCGGTGGCCCTCACCATGGCCCAGGTGGCCAGCGCCTTCCCGACCGCCGGCGGCCTGTACCACTGGGGCAGCCTGCTGGGCGGACGAGCCTGCGGGTGGGTGACCGCATGGTTCAACCTGGCGGGTCTCGTCACCGTGCTGGCGGCGATCAACACCGGGACCTACGACTTCGCCACCGCGGCCTTCGGGTGGACCCCGGCGGCGGAATCGGCCGCCTGGATCCGCGTTGTCGCCGTGTCGGTGATGACGCTGTCGCAGGCGCTGCTCAACCACCACGGGATCCGCTGGACCACCCGGCTCACCGACTTCAGCGGATGGCTCATCCTGGTGGTCTCCTCGGTGATGACCGTGGCCCTGCTGGTGGCCACGCCCCACTGGGACGGGTCGCGGCTGTGGACCTTCGACAATTTCAGCGGGTTGCCGGAGGGATCGCCCGTGTTCCCCCGCCAGGGTTCGGTGCCGTGGCTCTTCTGCCTGGGTTTCCTGCTGCCGGCCTACACCCTCACGGGCTTCGACGCCTCGGCCCACACCTCGGAGGAGACCCGGGAGGCCGCGCGCAACGTGCCGCTGGGCATCGTGCGGTCGGTGGCCGTGTCGGCCGGATTCGGCTGGGTGATGATCGTGGCCCTGCTGCTGGCCATGCCCGACCTGAAGGCCGGCGCGGCCAAGGGCTTCGAGATCGTGCCATGGATCCTGCGATCGAGGCTGGGCGACGGCCCCGCCCAGGGGCTGCTGGCCGGCGTGGTGACGGCCCAGTATCTCTGCGGGCTGGCCGCGCTCACCTCGGCCTCGCGCATGACCTACGCCTTTGCCCGTGACGATGGCCTCCCGGGCTCCGGGTGGCTCAAGTCGGTGGATCCGGCCACGCAGTCGCCCTCGGCCGCCGTCTGGACCAGCGCGCTGGCCTCGGTGGCGCTGGTGATCGTGCTGCGCTACGAGACCATCGCCGCGGTGTGCGCGGTGTTCCTGTACCTGAGCTACGTGCTGCCGGTGGCCGCCGGGGCCTGGGCGCATGGACGGACCTGGACCCGCTTCGGTCCCTTCCAGCTGGGCCGGGCCTTCCGGCCGCTGGCCGCGCTGGCCAGCCTCGGGTGCCTCTTCCTGCTGGTGATCGGCGTGCAACCACCCAACCAGCAGGCGCTGCCCATCCTGCTGGGGAGCGCGGCCCTGATGGCGGCGGTCTGGTTCGGCGTCGAGCGCCGGCGCTTCAAGGGGCCGCCGGGCGGGCGGTTGTCCTAGAGCCCGACGGATCAGGCGTTGGCCGGGAAGGCTCTCAGCGCTTCTGCGCCTGGTCGAAGGCGTCGGCCAGCGCGTTCCATCCGCCGGCACCGGGATCGAGGCCGGCTCCCGAAGCCGGCCTGCCCGACGGACGGCCCTGCCCACGGACCGCCGGATTGCCTCCAGGACGCCCGGACCCGGGCTGCGAGGCCCGAGGGGCGTTGGGAGCGGAGCGCTGCTCGCGCTGCCCGCCGATCTGGGGATTGGCCTTCATCGACAAGGCGATGCGTTGGCGGGCCAGGTCCACCTCGGTCACGGTCACCCGGACCTTCTGCCCCACCTTCACCACCTCGGCCGGGTCCTTCACGAAGCGGTCGGCCAGCTGGCTGACGTGGACCAGGCCGTCCTGGTGCACGCCGACGTCCACGAACGCCCCGAAGGCGGTGACGTTGGTGACGATGCCCGGAAGCTTCATGCCGGGCTGGAGGTGCTCGATCTTCTCGACGCCGGCCTGGAAGGCGAAGGCCTCGAAGCGCTGGCGCGGATCGCGGCCGGGCTTGGCCAGTTCCTCGACGATGTCCCTGAGCGTGGGCAGGCCCACCTCGTCGCTGACGTAGGCCTCCGGCCGGATCCGGGCGCGCAGATTCCCGTCCCGCATGAGGTCGCCCACGCCACAGCCCAGGTCGCGGGCGATGGCGTCGACCAGGTCGTAGCGCTCCGGGTGGACGGCGCTGGCATCGAGCGGGTTCCCGGCCTCGCGGATGCGGAGGAATCCCGCGCATTGCTCGAAGGCCTTCGGGCCCAGGCGGGGCACCTTCAAGAGGTCGCGGCGCGAGCGGAAGGGCCCGTGTTCGTTGCGGTGGGCCACGATGTTCGCGGCCAACGACGGCCCCAGGCCGGAGACGTAGCCGAGCAACTGCTTGCTGGCGGTGTTGAGTTCCACACCCACCCGGTTCACGCAGGAGACCACCACGTCGTCGAGGCCGCGCTGGAGGGCGTTGGGATCGACGTCGTGCTGGTACTGGCCCACGCCGATGGACTTCGGGTCGAGCTTCACCAGCTCGGCCAGCGGGTCCATCAGGCGCCGCCCGATGCTCACCGAGCCACGGACCGTGAGGTCCTCGTCCGGGAACTCCTCGCGGGCGACCTCGCTGGCCGAGTAGATCGACGCGCCACTCTCGTTGACCAGCACCACGGGGATGCCGGCCGGCAGGTGCAGGGAACGGATGAACTGCTCGGTCTCGCGGCTGGCGGTGCCGTTGCCGATGGCGATGGCCTCGATCGCGAAGCGGTCCACCAGGATCCGGACCTTCTCGCCGGCCTGGGCCACCTGCTGCGCCCCGCCCGCCGTGGCGTGGAGGACATCGTGGTGCAGGAGCTTGCCCTGGCGGTCGAGCACGACGGTCTTGCAGCCGGTGCGGAAGCCGGGGTCGATGGCCAGGACGTTTTTCTGGCCCAGGGCCGGTGCCAGCAGCAGCTCGCGGAGATTCTCGGAAAAGACCCGGATGGCTTCCTGATCGGCGCGCTTCTTGGCCTCGATGCGCACCTCGGCCTCGATGGCGAAACCGACCAGGCGCTTGAAGCCGTCGACGGCGGCCAGGCGCACCTGCTCGGCCCCAGGGGTGCCCCGCGCCTGGACGAAGAGCCCCTCAAGGACGGCGATGGCCGCTTCCTCCGGCGGCGTGATGCGCACCAGCAGGAACCCCTCCTCCTCGCCCCGGCGCATGGCCAGCATCCGGTGGCTGGGGATCCTGGAGACCGGCTCGGTCCAGTCGAAGTAGTCCTTGAATTTGGCCCCCTCGGCCTCCTTGCCCAGCATGACCCGGGAGCGGACCTGCCCGGATTCCCAATAGAGTTCGCGCAGGCGTGCCCGGGTGGCGGCGTCCTCGCTGAAACGCTCGGCCAGGATGTCCCGGGCTCCGGCCAGGGCCGCGGCCACGTCGGGCACCGACTTCTCGGCGTTCACAAACGCCTCAGCGACGGCCAGCGGATCGACCGTGGCCTGTTGGCTGAAGAGCAGGTCGGCCAGCGGTTCCAACCCGGCCTCCTTGGCGATGGTCGCCCGGGTCCGGCGTTTCGGCCGGAAGGGGGCGTACAGATCCTCGAGGGCGGAGAGGGTCTCGGCCCCGTCGACCGCGGCCTTCAACGCCTCGGTCAGGAGCTGGCGCTCGGCCAGCGACTTGAGGATGGCCTCGCGGCGCTGTTCCAGTTCGGTCAACTGGGCCAGGCGGTCCCGGACGGCGGTGATGGCCACCTCGTCCAGGCTGCCGGTGGCCTCCTTCCGGTAGCGGGCGATGAAGGGCACGGTCGCGCCCTCGCCCAGCAGCCGGGCGGTGGCCGAGACCTTGGAGGCCGGGAGGTTCAACTCGGCGGCGATGCGGGCGATGAGGCGTTCGTGCAGGGCGTCCACGGGGGCGGCTGTTTAGAGCCTCGAGGGCCGCAAGGGAAGCTCCGTGTCCCCTCAATTTCCGGATTCCCCGCGGGCCGGTTCCTGCTCTCCTCGGGCCATGTCCAACTCGGTGAGATCGCCGTTCCATCCCCGACGGCTCCGGACCCTGGCGGCCGGGTTCCTGGTCGCCGTCCTCGGCGCCTGCACGGCATCGGCCCTCGAGCGGGAACGGCTCTTCGGACCCGAGGTGAAGACCGGCGACTACAAGCACCCGGCCAGCTTCACGGAACTGGGCAACGGCGACGTGTACGTCGTCTTCTTCAGCGGCCGGGGCGAGTACAAGGACCACCAGGCGGCCGTCTTTGGTTCGCGCCTGAAGGCGGGCACACGGCGCTGGTCGAAGCCCGTCTCCATCGCCAGCAACCCCTTCCACGCGCTGGGCAATGCGGTGGTCTGGGAGGCCCCGGACGGGGTGGTGTGGCTGTTCTACGTGACCCGCTACGGCGAACTCTGGAGCGACTCCCGCATCACGGCCAAGGTCTCCAAGGACGGTGCCCGGACATGGTCCGAGCCCTTCCAGGTGACCTTCGAGGCCGGCACCATGGTGCGCAACCGGCCGGTTGTCCTCGACGATGGGCACTGGCTGCTGCCGGTGTATCACGAGATCGGCACCGACCCGGAACTGGACGATCCGCGCAACCGCTCGTTCTTCCTGCGCTACGACCCATCGAAGAGGACCTGGAGCGAGAGCAACCGCATCGGATCCCGCCTCGGCAACATCCAACCCGCGCCGGCGGTCATCGACGGCGATCACCTGGTGGCCTTCTGCCGGCGTGGCGGTGATTACGAAGGTCGCCCGGACGGTTGGATGGTGCGTACCGAATCGAGGGACGGGGGGCGGACCTGGAGCGAGGGCACCGACAGCGCGCTGCCCAACCCCAATGCCGCCGTGGAATTCCTGAGGCTGCAGTCGGGCCACCACCTGCTGGTGTACAACCACAGCTTCACCAACCGGACCCCGCTGACGGCGGCCCTGTCGGTGGATGGCGCGAAGACCTTTTCGCGTCGCCTCGACCTGGAGACCGATCCGAAGGGGGACTTCGGCTATCCCACCGCGCTCCAGACGCGGGATGGCAAGATCCATGTGCTGTACACCAGCGACGAGCGGACGGTGGTGCGTCGGATCGTGCTGACCGAGGCCGAGATCTCATCGGGAAGTCCGCCCCGCTGAGGTGGGGACCGCTGTGGAATCGCCGATCCGGGGGGCACCGTGTGGAATCTGGCCGTGTCTGGCCGTGTCTGGCCGTATTTGCGGAGGTTCGACACCATCCCCGGCGATTCCAAGGCGCTCAGGGCGACCGGGCCACCGTAGCATCCGCCTGCGATTGCAGCGCCGCCAGCGCGATGATTCCGGCGTCGGTCCAATCCGGCGGCTCCGCGGCCCCCACCCACCGCCCGAGGGCCTCGGCCGCCTCCGGATTGCGGATGCGCTCGATGGCCCAACCCAGCACCGCGCGGGTCGCCGGCGAGGCCGACGCCTCCTCGTGAAGCCGGGCCAACTGCGCGACCGTGGAGGCACGGGCCCCGCGGGCCAAGGTTTCCACCAGGGCCTCGATCAGGTCCGGGTCATCGGTCTGCAACAGGCCGATGGCCACGGCCTCCATTTCGGGTTCGGTGGAGAATCCCTTGAAGGCCTCATGAAGAACCTCGGCTTCTTCGAAGGATCTCCGGTGGAGACTGGCCCGGACGAGGGCCTCGACCGCGGCCGGCCCTCCCGACTGGGCGATGCGATCGGCCCAGGTTGCCTGCTCGTCGAGGGTGAGGGCGGACTCAAGACCTTGGACCAGCGTCGGCAATTCTGGCGTCGGCAATTCTGGGGACGGCAAGTCCGGCGGCAGCAGGTCCTGCGGTCTGGGATCGGTGGGCGACGTGGAAGGCGGGACCTCCGAACCCGGAGCGCGCCGCCATCGGGAGGAACCCAGGCCCCGGCCCCGCGCGTCAGACCCCCGGCCAAAGGGATCCGACGCCGCGGTCGGATCGGAGAGGAGGCTCCCCACCGAATCCCATGGGCCGTCAACCTCGGCGGGATGCATCGGATCCGGCCCCTCCGCCAAGCCCCCGGGGCGGCGCAACCCGAGGTTCAGCCCGAGGATGAGACCCGACATCACGAGGAGGGTTCTGGCAGAGTTCATGGCTTGCGGGGAGGATCCTTGAGGAATTGACCACGATCACTGGGTGATCCGCAGACCATAGGCACCCGTCTCGGTGCCCGAGGAACCCCGGACGACAATGGAGTAGGTCCCGGCCGCCAACTTGCGGCGGATGCGGAAATTCCAGCCGACCCCCAGGTCGTCGTCCTCGGCCAGCGTCTGGCCCGAGGCGTCCCGGAGCGTTCCGTAGGTATCCAGTGAACCTGTGGTCGCCAAGGACACGGTGGCGGCCTGGGTCAGGACGAACTGGAACACATCCTGATCCTGGGCGACCTCGAGTCGGGCCTGGGTGGTCGAGGGCACGGCCACACGGGTGGCCGTGGCCAGGGTGTTGCCCACGTCATCGGTGGAGGCGTTGCCGGTGCCGGCGATGACGAAATTGTAAGGGGACTCGTCGGCATCGTTGCTGGTGAGGCTGACCGAGGCCTCGTGACCGCCCACCGTGGACGGATCGTAGGTGATCTGGAAAGAGGCCGAGCGCCCGGCGGCGACCGTGGACGGCACCTGGGTGGTGACCCGGAACTGGGAGGCCCCTGAACCGCTCAGGCGCACCGTTCCCAGGGTGAGCGTCGCCTTCCCGGTGTTGCGGACGGAAAAGGAGGCTGCACGCGCGCCGTTGCTCACATCGACCGACCCGAAGTCGGTGCCGTCGGCCGATTTCGCGGTGAGGGATCCGTCGGGGATCGGTGTCGAACCGAGGCCCACCAACCCGATCTCCGGGGCCCCCGTGCCCACCGGGGCCCCCGTGCCCACCGGGGCCGCCGTCCACTTGGCCAGGACCGTGTAGGCACCCCGGGACGAACCGGTGCCGGTGACTTTCAGGTAGTAGGTGCCGGCCGCGACGTTGGTGAGGATGCGGAAGTTCGGCGCCCCGGCCCCGTCGTTGTCCTGGGCGAGGACGCTTCCGGAAGCGTTGATCAAGGCGCCCTGGACATCGTTGGTGCCCGAGCTGCTGAGGTTCAGCGTGCCGGGCCCACTCGCCGCGAGACGGAACCAATCCTGGTCGCCAGCGCTGTCGAGGACACCGCGCATGGGGGCATTCCACGCCACCGTGGTGGCGGTGGCAGCGGTGTTGCCATGGTCATCGGCGGTGCCCGCGCCCAAGGCGCCGATCTGTTGAAGGATCCACGACCGGAAGGCGAGCGTGCTGCCGTAGATGCCCGGCGTGCCATCACGGCCGCAGCCGTCCCCGAAACTGACAGTACCCGCATGCCGCCAGCCTCCCTGCCCATCGGAGACGACCAGCGGCCCGCCGCTGTCGCCCTGACAGGTGTCACGGCCTCCGCCCGGAACCCCGGCCGCGAGGTGTCCCTCCGACAATCCCGGATAGACTTGGGACGCCTCATCGAGGCTCACCAGATTCAGGTCGACCTCCAGCAGGATGGGAGAAAGCCGACCTCCCTCCGAGGTCGTCCCCCATCCCATGCCCTTCACCGGGGTTCCGGGGGCGACCTGGGAGACCGCATCGACCAGCGGCAGGACCGGCACACCCTTCAGCGGCTGGGACAGCTTGAGCAGGGCGACGTCGTTGACCAACCCCCCATTCACCGTGCTGAAGCGGGGATGGATCACGATTTGCGAGACCGCGACCCGGGTGCCGTCGCCGGACGCCCGCAGGTCGTGACCCCCCACGATCACATCGAGGGAGGCGGCCGACATGCCTTCGACGCAATGGGCGGCCGACAGGACCCACTGGGGATGGATGAGCGCGCCGCCGCAGAACTGCCCGTTGACCGGGGTCTGCCCCCGCTCGACCAGCGCCGTCATCCAGGGATAGGCGCCCCGGGTGGCTTGTTGCCCGCCGACGATTTTCGGAATCGGCATGGCCGTCGTTGAGTCCGCCAACAGGCGACCGACGCCCGGGGTTGCATGCCCCACCATCCAGGCCAACCCGAGGAGGGTCAGGCCGAGACGGAGGCGGAGACCGAGGCGAGGTGTGGAAGTCGGCATGGAAGACAGGAGTCTTTGGACAGGACCTTGGAGTTTCATGACACCTCCAGGGTCGGATCCCGTTGTTACCGCCTGATGACGTCCGGTCGTTTTTTCAGGCCGAATTCAGGCCTTCCCAACGTCAGCCCTCGAAACGGTAACCCACCTGCGGCACGGTCTGGATGAGGCGCGGGCGGTTGGGATTGTCCTCGATCTTGGCGCGCAGCGTGGTCACGGCGCGGTCCACGCTGCGGTCGGTGACGGCGGTGGCGGCGTCTCCCCAGACGGCGTCGAGGATCTGCCCGCGCGTGAGAGCCCGGCCAGACTTGCGCGTGAAGAACTCAAGCAGGCCGTATTCCTTGGGGGTCAATTCAACCTCCACGCCCCCGCGACGTACCCGACGGGCGCCGCGATCCACCTCGAGGGATCCGAGAATCACCACGTCGGGGACGACCCGCCGATGGCGGCGCAGCAGGGCGGCCACCCGAGCCAGCAATTCCGCGATGCCGAAGGGTTTGGTGACGTAGTCGTCGGCGCCGAGATGGAGGCCCCGGACCACCTGGGCCTCTTCGCCCAGCGCCGTGAGCATGACCACCGGCATCTCGAGCCCATCGGCCCGGATCCGCCGGCAGACCTCATGGCCCGAGAGGCCCGGCAGCAGCAGGTCGAGCAGCACCAGGTCGGGCCGCAGCGTCCGCGCCAGTTCGAGGCCCTGTTGGCCGTTGCCCGCGGAGCGCACCTCGTAGCCGGCACGCTGGAGGTTGTCGCGCAGGCCGAAGAGGATCGAGGCGTCGTCTTCGATCACCAGGATGAGTCCGGGTTTCATCGGGGTCGGTGGGAGTCGGTGGGATCGTCGGACCGGAGGACTTCGTCGGGGACGACCGGGACGTGGAGGGCGAAGCGGCTGCCCTCGCCCGGTGCCGTCTCGACCTCCACCCGTCCCCCATGGGCGTCCACGATGGACTTGACGATGTGGAGCCCCAACCCGGCGCCGGTGACCGGCCCTCCCGAGGCTTCCAACCGGTGGAACTTCTCGAAGATGCGGGCGCGGTGGCGCGGATCGAATCCGCGTCCGTTGTCGGTGACGGCGAAGCAGACGGTGTCGCCGGACCGGGTGACCGTGAGCAGGATGCGCTTGTGGGCCCCGGTGTATTTGTGGGCGTTCTCGAGGAGGTTCAGCAGCGCGGTGGTCAACGAGGGGGCGTCGGCGCGCACCCGGGGCAGGTCGGCGGACACCTCGGTGCGGAAGTCGCAGCCCGGAGAGTCGAAGCGGGAGCCGACGCTGCGGACGGCGGCCTCGACCACCGTTTCAGGGGCCGTGGGCTGGAAGTCGTAGTTCATGCCTCCGCGCTCCAGACGGGCAAAGGTGAGGTAGTCGTCCACCAGGCGCCCGAGGCGCATCGTCTCGCGGGAGACGACCTCCAGGTAGGACCGGGTGCGTTCGGGCTGGGGATCGGGGTCGGCCACCAGGGCGTCGATGAGCATGCGGATGGAGGTCATGGGCGTCCGCAGTTCGTGGGAGACGGTGGTCAGGAAGTCATGCCGCACCTCCGCCAGCCGGACGCGCTGCAGGAAGCGGCGGATCGCCAGGAAGGTCAGCACCGCGCCCAGCAGCACCGCACTGGCCGCCGAGGCGACCTGGAAGGCGGCCTGCCTCCGGGCCACCCGAGCCTGGGAGGCCGTGGCCGCCGAGGCGTCCAGCCGCAGGTCCCAACCCGGCAACACCGGCCCGAGGGATGCCTGCAGCGCACCCGGGGTCTCGCCCGGCGCCTGGGCCCGGGCTTGGGGAACCGTCGCAGGCTCGGTGGCCTGGGAGACCAGTCGAGCCTGGTATCCGAGGGGCTCGAGCGATTGGTTGATGTGCGCCTCCAACTCTCGGTGAAACCGTTCTCGGCGATGCAGCCACACCACGCCCCCGCCCGGCGCCGGCAGCAACCACACGGCCTCGCCGGGCGCGTCGTCGGAGGGCCGCACCGTGACGGAGGTCGGCCGATCGCGGAGTGGATGGCCGGGGAGGGCTTGCGCGACCCCCAGCCCCAGCACCTCGGCCGGCCCGGTGGGCAACTCTTCGGTCGAACCAAGCTTCCGGAGCTCATGCCAGAGGAACAACCGCTGGCTGGCGGGCATGAGCGGGGCGCCATGCCGGACGACCCGCGCCGCCAGCGCCTCGAGTGTCGGCCTGAACCGGGGATCTTCCGGGGACATCTGCCGGAGGGCGGCCAACTGGATGCCCGGAAGGTACAGGCGCCCGGACGGGGAACGGCTTCCCTCCAGCCGCTGATCGATGAACTCGGCGGCCAACCCAAGGTACGCATCGCTCATCGGGCGGGTGAGCAGACGCTGGTGGAAGGCGCCCACCAAGGCCTCGGCCCGAACGTCCG